>Ga0335073_10007281_pt1 | contig 15512 bp, 18 predicted proteins | sample Lox_Sample_22_FD_207093 | JGI IMG/M metagenome (GOLD analysis project Ga0335073, IMG submission 207093) | Soil microbial communities from Loxahatchee National Wildlife Refuge, Florida, United States - Lox_Sample_2.2 | ecosystem: Environmental > Terrestrial > Soil > Wetlands | place: USA... | reverse complement strand
GACCCCGCGGCACACAAGCTCTGGCGCGTTCCGGTCCCGGGCCAGCGCCGCAGGAAACCGGTACGGACGGCAGTCCCGGCACGCCCGCATTCCAGCGGCCTCGGCCGTTGCGGCCAGCGGATAGCGGTCCTCATCGCTGAATCGCGGACAGCAACTCGCCGAGCGGCAGTAGACGCCGGCCAGCGTCGAGCCATAGACATCACCCATCACCCGCAGTATCGCGCCGGTGCCTCCCGCCGGGCCAGACAGATCCGGCCACGCGCCGCAGCGGCCCAGAAATCGCACCAGCACGCGCCGGGCGCCTGCTCGGGTGCGCCTCGACAAAGCTGACCGGATATGGCTGGCCCGGGTAGCGGTTCAGGCTGTACTCAGGGATTGGTGAAATTTATGAACGTGCCCGTTGTCCTGCACTTTCATGCCTGAATACATCGCGCTGAGTGAGGTTGGTCATGGCAGTCGCCGAAATGTATTTGAGCACTCAAGGCGTGATCGAGTGCGCGGGCCGCCGGGTGAAGCGGTACCACGTCAGCGCCGAAGCAGGCGTGATCGCTGGCGGCATCCAGGACGCGGCCTATCAGTTTCTTCCGCGGCTGCTGCCCGAACCCGATGAGGTGACGCCGCCCGCCGGGTGGGCGGTGCTGTTCAAGGGACAGGGCGTTCCGGCGTACCTGGTCGCCTACAGCTGGACCTGGGTCAACGTGGTGGAATGCCGGGCGGCCGCGGCGGGCCTTCCTGAGCTCGGCTGTGCGGATGAGAACCCGGAGCACTTCACGCTGCTCGACCAGCGGTGGATAGGTTGCGTGTGGGAACTCGCCCCGCTCGGCCATGAGCGCTCAGCATGGATCCGGCACGTCCTCGCGCGCCAGACCCCGGATCTGGCTGGCTACCTGGCCGATGTGATGCCGGACGGAAACGCCGAGTCCGGATAGCCCTGATCAGGGGGTCGCGCCCTGTCTCTTGATCATTTCGGTAGAACGGTCTATATTTGCCCAGAAGGGTAACGTTTGTCGCGCTGGTCGCTGGCGGCCCGGGCCGGGAGCGAGCAGCACGCGGGGACGCGGCTGAGGTCAGCACCCCGCCAATGAGACAGCGCGAGACCGGATGACCGGTACCCGCGGACCACCGCGATTGTCTGGCGTCCTTCTCTGCCGGAGCACGCCCGGCCAGCGGTGCCGAACGGGTTCGGCGAGCCAAGGAGGCGCAAGTATGGGGCCGCTCCGAGAGCGGAAGGGCAGGTTCAGGCTGCGGGGCAGGATGCTCGCGGCGGGTGCGGGCGTGATAGCGGTGGGCCTGGCCGCGGGTGCTTGCAGCAGCAGCACCGGCAGCGGCGGGCCGTCCGGCCCGCCACTCAAGGGCGGTACGGCCGTGATGGCGGAGTTCCCGTCGAGCCCGCCGAACTATGTCTTCCCGTTCGTGAACAGCACCTACGAGAGCGTCGCCAACGCTTACGATCTGCAGTGGCTGATGTACCGGCCGCTGTACTGGTTCGGCACCGGGGCGCAGCCCACGCTGAACACCTCGCTGAGCCTGGCCAGCCCGGCGACCTTCAGCGGTGCCAAGGTCACGATCAACCTCAAGCACTACATGTGGTCCAACGGCACCCAGGTGACCGCCCAGGACGTGATGTTCTGGCTGAACATGATGCTGGCCGTGCCGCAGGACTGGGGGCTGGGTACCGGGTTCCCGCAGAACGTGAAGGACATCACGGTGGTCAGCCCCACCGAGCTGACCATGGTGATGGACAAGCCGTACAACCCCACCTGGTTCGAGTACAACGAGCTGAGCCAGATCACCCCGATGCCACTGGCCTGGGACCGTACGGCCAGCGGGCCGAGCGACTGCGCCACCACGATCAGCGACTGCGCCGCGGTCTACAACTACCTGAACAAGCAGTCCCAGGACATGTCGACCTACGTGGGTTCGCCGCTGTGGTCGATCGTGGACGGGCCGTGGAAGCTCAGCGCGTTCAGCTCCGACGGGCACATGACGTTCGTGCCGAACAAGAAGTACTCGGGCCCAATCAAGCCGAAGCTGGCGGCGTTCGAGGAAGTGCCGTTCACCACTGACGCGGCCGAGTATGACGTGCTGCAGTCGCCGAGCTCCAGCACCAAGATCGACTACGGGTACCTGCCCCCGCAGGACGCCCCGGACAAGCCGGCCGGCGCCGCCGTCGGCGCCAACCCGCTGCACGGCTACACCCTGTCGCCGCTGTACGCGTGGGGGATCGACTACTACTCGGTCAACGAGGACAGCAGCACCGGCAACGCCCCCATCCTGAAGCAGCTGTACTTCCGGCAGGCCATGGCCTACCTGACCAACCAGGAGGCGGTGATCAAGGGCCCGCTGCGCGGCTACGGCGTGCCCACGGTCGGCCCGGTGGGCAGCACCCCGGCGACCCAGTTCCTGTCGGCCGAAGGCAAGGCGCAGACCGCTTCCGGTATCGGCCCGTTCCCGTTCAGTATCGCTAAGGCCAAGGCGTTGCTGACCAGTCACGGCTGGAAGGTCGTCCCCGGCGGAGTCAGCAGCTGTGCCGATCCGGCCAAGTGCGGGCCCGGGATCGCCGCGGGCAAGACCTTGAGCTTCGTCTTCCCGTACGCGAGCGGGGTGTCCTGGATCACGTCGATGATGGAGCAGCTGCAGTCGAACGCGGCGCAGCTCGGCATCAAGCTGAACCTGGAGCCGAAGCCGGCCCAGGAAGTAGGCGCGGGCGGCAACTGCGTGCAGGGCCATATCCCGTGCAACTGGGACATGGCCTACTACGGCCTCGGCTGGACGTTCGCGCCGGACTACCTGCCGACCGGCGACACGCTGTTCATGTGCAACGCGGTCGCCAACATCGGCGGATACTGCAGCCAGGCCGATGACGCGATGATCGACAAGACGCTGACCAGCGGCAATCTGCAGTACATGTACACCTGGCAGAACTACCTGGCCCCGCAGCTTCCGGAGATCTGGGCGCCGAACGCCGCTTTCCAGCTGACCGAGATCGCCGACAACCTGAAGGGCGCCCTGCCGCAGAGTTCGACGGTCAGCATCAACCCGGAGAACTGGTATTTCGTAAAATAGCCTGCCGGGCATCCACCACGAGCCGACCGGCCTGGGACGCACGCTCGCTGCCTGGCGTGTGTTCCTGGCCGGGCAGGTCTGCCTCGCACTGCATAATGGCCCCGGGTTGCCACATCGGGTCAGATGGTCCAGTTGACCGGGTAGTTGACGATCGGGATGAACGTCACGCCGACCGCGTCCATCTCCCCGCGTGCGTCGACGGTCATCTCCGTCAGCCGGCCCATCTGGGCCGCATGCTCGTCGGAGTCCCAGACGCTGATGTTGACGATCGAGCCCTCCCGCGAGACGCCTGCGTACCAGTGAATGAGTCCCGGCAGCAGGCTGATGGCCGGGACCAGGTACTCCGAGACCTTCTTGTTCACTGCGTCGACCTCGGCGAACCGGCCCGGGTCGAAGCTACCGCGCGAGACACGGACGACGGCGGTCGCCGGCAACGACTCGGTCATGGTGATCCCTTCCCTCGGCGAATTACATTACGATAGGCTATCGCAATATAATGAGCAACTCGCGGACGAAGGCCGGACGGCCGAGGAACCCGGCGCTGGACTGGGCGATCCTGTCCGCCGCCGCCCGCCAGCTCGGCGAGTCCGGCTACGCGCGCATGTCGCTGGAGTCCGTGGCCGCCGCCGCGGGCACCACCGTGCCCAGCCTCCGGCGCCGGTACCGGAACAAGGCGGAACTGGCCGCCGCGGTGATCGGCTCGCTACGGGTCGAGGAACCGCCCGCCGATGGCCCGACCCCGCGCGCCCACGCCCTGGCGATCCTGGAGAACTTCCACCGCAACCTGCGCGCCATCCCCGCGCTGGCCATCCTCGGCTCGCTGCTCGCCGAAGAGGAACGCCACCCCGAACTGCTCCAGCTCTTCAAGACCCGCCTCGTCGAGCCGCGGCGGGCGCTGCTCCGGCAGGCGCTGGCGGCCGGCGACCTTCCGGAGTCTGCTGACCTCGACGCGCTCACCAGCATGCTCATCGGCTCCTTCTACGGCCGCTACGTCACCATCGCCGGCATACCCGACGACTGGCCGGACCGCGTGCTAAGCGCCATATGGCCGCCAGCGACACCGCAGGCTTAGTGGCCCTCTACGAGTCCAGTCATGCCAGCGCGTGCGCTTCCCTGACCCCGGTGCAGCGCCCGGATGCGGCTGATCTGTGGGCCGGTGCTGGCTGCCGTTGTGGCGGCGTCGGGAGACGGTGATGACGGTCTAGCCGGCCCGGGGTTCTGTCAGATGCTCGCGCGACACTTGCCATGTCAGCAAGGAGTCCGGAGGGAGCACTCGTGCCGGGGTCGACGGGTCGTATTGCGGATTCGGGATGGTGTCTCGGGACCGCAAACGCGCAGCGTTTCGCGATGACCAGCAGCCTGAGAAGATACTGTGCCGGGAAGACGGCAGCCAGCCCAACATCGGCTCAGTCGAGAAGGAAGCATCGACGGTCTCCCCGGCGTGGCCCGACGTTGGCTAGCGCAACCGTGTGGTTCGCTAGCAGTGTGGGGTTATGGGATCGTGCCGCAACCGCAATAGTTACGGTAGCACCATGCCGGAAAGCCGAGGTGTAATGCGCGGTGGCTCCAAAGACTCGCTACCCGCGTTGCTGATTGACGCGCATTACACGATGCCCCTCTATCAGAGAGCGGAGGCGGCCCGGATTATCCGTGTCCCGGCCAGCACCTTGCGCGACTGGGCCGCACCAGCGCCCCGGGCACAGCCAACACCCGCCGACAGTCATGCCTCTATCGGGCTGACACAGACGCCTTACGCCCAGACGGCCACGCCAACACACCATGAAGGCCTGATTACCGTAGCCGAGCCGCGAACTCCGCGAGGCGCGACGATCCCGTTTGTTGGCCTTGCCGAGGCGTATGTCCTTGCCGCGTTCCGTCAGGCGGGCGTTCCCATGCAGCGGATCCGGCCGGCATTGCGCAGGCTTGAGGAGCAAATGGGTGTCATTCAAGCTCTCGCCAGTGAGCGCCTCCGGACTGACGGTGCGGAGGTCCTATGGGACTACGGCCAGCAAACCAATGATCAGGCCGCAAGGGAGGCTGTCGGCGACCTGGTGGTAGTTCGCAATGGACAACTAGTGTTCAGACGCATTGTCCAGGACTATCTCCGTCGAGTTACCTACGGCGATGGCTGGGCGCGGGTGATCGATGTCGGCCAGGGCAAGGTGGGTGTGACAGTGGATCCGTTCATGAATGGTGGGCAGCCGACTCTAGCCCGCCGCGGCATAGCTGTCACTGACGTCCTGAGCCGGATACGCGCAGGTGAGTCGTCAAAAACGGTTGCGGCTGACTATGGTCTGCGAGCATCCGAGATTACGGCCTTGCTCGAACTGGCAGCGTAGCGTCGTGCCGGAGGGCCGAGTTGATGCAGCTTTACAGTTCTTTCTCGACCGTGGCCTAGGATCATTCGTTGTGCCTGATGCCCTTCGTGCTGCGGGCTGGGTGCTTGAAACTATGGACGAGCGTTATGGCAAAGAGCTATCCCAAAAAATCAACGATACCCAGTGGGTCGAGGATGCTGCTAACAACGGGGATCGCGTTGCGGCGCGAGCATTCGGTCTCGCGCGCCGGGACGTCGATGGCCCGACGATGATCAGTCATTTTCTCGGGAACGAGACTGCCATCTTTCGGATGGCGTTGAGGGCTGCAGGTCCGTATGTTGTCTCGGTCAATGACAATACAGTCATACGCCCACTGCGCCGTCTAAGGCTGAACATTCCTTAGTGCGGACTCGTGAGGTGGCGCCGGTGTTCAGTGCCTGCCTGGACGGGGCGGGGGTGGGATGCTGGCAGTGGGCGGCGCGGGTTCTGGCCAGATGAGCAGCACCGGGCACGGGGCGTGGTCGACGATGAAGCGGCTGACCGGGCTGAGGCTCTTCGGGCCGAGCCGGCTCCGGTCGCCGTCGCGGGCGACCACCAGCAGGCCTGCGCCCGCAGCGGCGGCGACTACTTCCCGCTCGATCCGTCCGGTCCGCTGCAGCTGGGTGCAGGGCATGCCCAGCCGCGCGGCGGCGGCCTGGAGGATCTGCACAGCGGAGGCGGCCGCCAGTTCCTCGATCCGCATGCCAGGGTCACGCTCGGGGTGGCCGCGGCCGAGGAGCCCGGCGTAGGCGCCGTGCGCCGCAGCGGGCGCATCGGTCCCGCTGACGTGCAGCAAGACGACCTCAGCTGACCGGGGTGCGTGGTCGCGGACGGCGTCGACGCAGGCGGGCCAGGTGTCCTCGGCGATCCAGGCGATCACTTTCACGGCTATCAGCCTCCCAGGGCATGCAGCGAGACCCAAAGAGCAACCACTGCCAGGATGAGCGCGCCGGGTACGGCAAGCACCCCGAGACCCGGCTCAGCGGGCGGGCAGGGTCGGATGCGGGTCCGGCGCGGCGATATCGATCATGCTGCTGGTGATGGCCCACCGTTCGTGGTCTCTCCAGGCGCCGTCGATGAACAGCATGTCGGGCGAGTAGCCCTCCCGGCGGAAGCCGAGCCGCTGGACCAGCTTCAGGGAGGCATGATTGCCGGGCTGGATGTTGGCTTCCAGCCGGTGCAGCCGCAGCTGCTGGAAGGCGTGCCGCAGGACCAGGGCGAGGCCCTCAGACATATAGCCCTGGCCAGCGGTGGGAGCGAAGGCCGCGTAGGAGAGGGAGCCGTTCTGGAAGCGCCCGCGGACGATATTGCTGATATTGGCCAGGCCGACGATGGCCCCGGTGTCATGCACGCAGATCAGCAGCGACTCTTCGCCCGAGTCTGACCGCTCGTATCGTTCAAGGTAGGCCTGGAATTCCTGCGGCGTGGTCGGCAGGGACATCCAGGGGTGGTGCAGCTCGGCGCTGGCCGCGACCAGGCCGAGGAACTCGCTGAGGTCCCGGCTCGTGAGCGGGCGCACGGTCACCCTTCGGGAATCTTCCACCGATAGAACGTATCGGGGTCAGGCGCGGGCCGTGGTCGGCGGGACTGCGGGCATGGCCACCGAGGCGGCCCCGGCGCGGCGGGTGCCGCGCCAGGCCGCCCAGCCACGGCCGGCACCGTAGGCGACTGCGCCGAGGGCGCCGACGAAGAACCCGATGGGCCAGTTGTACAGGTAGGACGCGGCGATCGCTACCCACACGGTGACCAGGGCGATGACCACCGACAGGGCCATGGCCAGAACGGGCCTGCTGGTGAAGGACCTGGCGGCGGCCGGGGGGCCGATCATCAGGCTGAAGATCAGCAGGGCGCCGACCACGGGCACGGTCATCGCGGTGGCCAGGGCGACGACGATGAGGAAGCAGATCTCGATGTGCTGGCCGCGGATGCCCTTGGCTTCTGCTACGTCGGGGACGGAGGAGGAGAGCATGAGCGGCCGGTACAGGAAGAGGACGGCCGCGATGCAGGCGGCACCGAGCCCGGCGACGGGCAGGAGTTCGGTGCTGCTAACCCCCAGGACCTCGCCGAACAGGAGGGAGTAGATCTCCGGCTCGTACTCGGTGGTCCGGGACAGGAACGCCGCGCCCAGGGCCAGCATCATGACCAGCGCGAGCGCGGTCGCGACGTCACGGCGGGCGCGCTGCCCCAGGACGCCGATGCCGAGCGCGCCCAGCAGCGAGAAGACGGCCAGGCCGAGCAGCGTGCTGATGCCGATCAGGGCGGCGCCCGCGGCGCCCGCGAATGCCCCCTTGGGGATGGCGTGGGCGGGGAATGCCGAGCCGCGCAGCACCACGAAGAACCCGACCACTCCGGCGACAGGGGCGACGATCGTGGCCACCGCCCAGGTGTTCATCATGAAGCCCGCGAACATGCTTCCTCCGGTGCGGCTGCGGGAGCGCTGGCTGGCCGTGGCCTGGCTGCCGCCCGGCGGGCGGGCAGCCCGGTGAGCAGGAAGGCGGCGAAGATGACGGCGACGATGAAGAAACTGACCGGCAGGCCCTGGTGGGATGAGCCCCAGTCGTAGCTGTCGTAGGCCAGCAAGATACCGGCCCAGGTAGCGGCCACGCCGGTCACGCAGGCCAGGATCAGCGCCCGGCCCATCCGCCGGGTCAGGTGCAGGGCGGTGGCGGCCGGGCCGATCAGCAGGGCGGTGGACAAGATGGCGCCGACGGTCAGCGAGGACAGGGCGACCGCCACGGCCAGGGCCAGCATGTAGGCCAGGCCGACGAGCCGGACCGGGACCCCGCGGGCGGCGGCGATGTCGGGGCTGACCGTGGCCAGCAGCAGCGGCCGCCAGATGACCGCGATGGCCCCGACGGCCAGCACGCTGAACGCGATGATGATGGTCAGCGAGCTAGTGATGGTGAAGATCGAGCCGAACAGGATCTGCTGGGTGGCGCCGGTGGTGGCGCTGGCGCTGGTGTCCAGGTAAAGGAACAGCGCGGTCAGCCCGATGGCGGCGCCCAGCACGATCCCGGTGGCCAGGTCCCGGCCCCGGACCCGCCGGATGCCGATCAGTTCCATCGCGCCCGAGCCGATGATGCCCAGGCCGATGAACCCGGGCAGCGGGGTCACCCCGATCAGCAGGGCCCCGGAGCCGCCCGCCGCGGAGACGTCGCCGAGCGCGTGCCCGGCAAAGGACTGCCCGCGCAGGACGGTGAACACGCCCACGACGGCGGAGACGACGGCGGCCACGCCGCCGATCACCACCGCCGTGCGGACCGGCGCGCTGGCGAAGAAACCGGGCTCGAACACCCATGTGTACAGCTGGTGCATGGCCGGTCAGCCCGCCTCGCGGGCCGGAGGGGCGGCGAAAGCTGCCTCGTCACCGTGGCCGTCGCCGCCGGGTCCGGCGACGACCAGGACGCGGCCGTGCACGTTCAGGACGTCGACGTGATACCCGTACAGGCTGCTGAGCACGTCGGTGCGGATCACCTGGTCGGTCGGACCGCTGACCGCCCGCCCGCCGGCCAGATAGACCACCCGGTCCATCACCGGCATCAGCGGGTTCATCTCGTGCGCGGACAGCAGCACGGCGACCTGCTGCTCGGCGGCGATCCGGGCCAGCAGGCTGACGACCTCCTGGCCGCTGCGGATGTCGAGGTTGGCCAGTGGCTCGTCAAGCAGCAGCAGCCGGGGCTGGCTGACCAGGGCCTGCGCGATCATCACCCGCTGCTGCTCGCCGCCGGACAGCAGCCCGACGCGGGCATCGGCGAACCGGTCGGCGTCGACCGCGTGCAGCATGGCCGCGACGGCTTCGCGCCGGGCGCGGGACCGGACCGGGACTCCGAAACGGTGCCCGTCGATGCCCAGCGCGACCAGGTCCCTGGCCCGCATCGGCATGTCCGGGTCGAGCAGGATCTTCTGCGGGACGTAGCCGATGGACGGGTTGCGCCGCGAGCGGGGCTGCGCGGCCACGGTCACGGTCCCGGCCGACGTCCGCTGCAGGCCCAGGATCACCCGCAGCAGCGTCGTCTTGCCCGCCCCGTTCGGGCCGATCAGCCCGGTGAACTGGCCCGCGCCCACGGAAAAGCTGACATCATCGAGGATTTGCCGCCCGGAGAGCGACACGCTCACCCCGGCGACGTCCAGGACGTCCGCCGCCGGGGCGCTGGTCCGGGTTTGCTCAGTCATCCCAGGCATCACAGTTTCTGGGTCGAGATGTTGCTGGTGATGGCCTTCTCTATGGCGTGAATCTCGGCGAGCATCCACGACTGGTAGTCGTAGCCGGGGGTGGGCATCGTCTCGTACACGCCGACCACCGGGACCCCCTCCCGCAGTGCCGTCATGCGGATCGAGGTCGTGAGCGAGTCAACCACCTGCTGGTTGTAGCAGAACACCTTGACCCGGTGCCCGGTGAAGAACCCGTCCTCCAGCGTGATGTCCTGCGGGGAGGGGTCAACGCCGTTCATGATGTCGGCCTGGAACACGAACGGGGTGCGGATGTTCATGCCCATGGCCTGCAGCAGGTAGTCGGCGACGGGCTCGGTCACGGCCACCGGAGTGCCCGCATACCTCGTCTTGAACTGGGCGATCGCGTTGAGCCATGGGGTCAGCGACGAGTCGAACCTGGCCAGGTTGGCGGCGAAGTATGCCTTATGGGAGGGCTGGAGCGCCGACAGGTCGGCGGCCATCGCCTTGGCTGCGGCCGGCATTGTTCTCGGGTTGTACCACAGGTGGGGGTTCGGGGTGTTGTCAGGCAGGCCTAGCAGGTTCTGCACCACGATCACCTTGCGCTTGGCGTTCGGGGACGCTGCCTCAATCTTGTTCATGAACGTGTCGTAGCCGACCCCGTTCTGGACGATCAGCGTGGCTGCCGAGACTTCGCTGGCCACGCTCGGGCTGGCCTCGAACGTATGGGGATCGGTGTTGGGGTTGTCCAGGATCGAGGACACGTGCACGTACCGGCCGCCGATCTGGCTCAGAACGTTGGCGTACTCGTTCTCGGCGCCGATCGCGTTGATCGTGCCAGAGCCCGAAGCGCTCGCGGAAGTGCCGGTTCCGCAGCCCGCGGCGAGCAGGGCCAGGGCCGCCGCGGCGCCGGCTGCCGCCATGACCCGGTACTTGCTAGAGCGGCTGACCGGCCGTGACTGTCGTGGATTCTTGGCCATGCCTTAGAACATAGTCTGAGACTGAGTCTTAATGCAAACGGGTTGGCGGCGATGGGGTGCAGGGCAAGGCCGGCGGCCAGGAACGGGCAGCGGGACCCCTTGTGTTTGTTTGCATAAACAGATGGGCATGTGTTTATATGTGTGAGTGTCGGCGCAGACGAAGGCCTACGAGGCAGCGGGGGAGCTGCTGAAAGTGCTGTCGGCCCCGGCCCGGCTGGCGATCGTGTCTGAACTGGCCGAGCAGCCCCGGTTCGTGCACGAGCTGGTCGACCGGCTCGGGATGAGCCAGCCGCTGGTCTCCCAGCACCTGCGGGTGCTGAGGGGGGCTCGCCTGGTCGGGGTGCAGCGCCAGGGCCGGGCGGCGGTGTACTCCCTGGCCGACCAGCACGTCGCTCACATCGTCGCCGACGCCGTCCACCACAGCACCGAAGAACAGCAGCTAGTAATCACGGGGGAACGATGACCGCCACCACGCACGACGTCCACGCCGGGCATGAGCATCAGCACGGACCCGGCTGCGGCCATGCCAGCGTGACACACGAGAGTCACACCGACTACGTCCACGAGGGTCACGCGCACGCGGTCCATGAGGGACACTACGACGAGCACCCGATGCCGCACCTGGCCCACGAGGCCCACAGCCACGTCCACGCGCCCGGCTGCGGGCACGAGGCGGTCAGCCACGGTGACCATGTTGACTATGCGCACGACGGGCACCGGCATGCCGCACATGACGACCACTACGACGAGCACTAGGGCCGACGGCGGGCGGGTCGGCCCTCCGTCAGCCCGGAGGAACGCGATGGCGGCAGAAGCCACGGCCGCAGAACTGCACACCATGGCGGAGCAGCGGCTCCGGCTGGTCGACCAGCGCTACACCTCCGGCCGGCGGGCCATCGTGGAATTGCTGGCCAGCGCCGGCCATCCCGTCAGCATCGGGGACATCGCCGAGAGCCTGCCCGGCCTGCCGCGCAGCTCCGCCTACCGGCACCTGGTCGACCTGCAGACCGCCGGACTCGTCCGGCGGGTAACCGCCAGCGATGAATTCACCCGCTTCGAGCTGGCCGAGGACCTGACCGAGCACCACCACCACCTGCTCTGCATGAACTGTGGCAAGGTCATCGACGTGACCCTGCCGGCCGGCTTCGAGCAGGACGTGGCCAGGGCCATCGGCCAGCTCGCCGCGGCCGAGGAGTTCCAGGCCCATAGCCACCGCCTGGACGTGCTCGGCGTCTGCGCCGACTGCCGGTAAGTCCCGACTAGGGCCGTAAATCGCCAATAATATGCAAAAACGGGAGCTGTGGCGGCAGGGCAGACCTAGCTTGTCGCCGTGGCTGCTGGGGAGTTTGCCCCGGCTGATGGGCGGAACTCCGCGGTCGGCCAGATGGCCGACGCCTGGCTGCTCGTCGCCGGGCTGGTGGCGCTGGGCGCGGCCCTGGTCTGGTTCGCGCACCTGGCTCTGCCCAGGCGGGGGCTGCTGGCGTTCCCGCTCGACCTGAGTGTTTACCGGGACGCCGGTCTTATCGTGCGGCACGTCAGGCCGTTCTACCGGGCCGGCCGGGCCAGCCCGCTGTATGACTGGCCCGGGCTGCCCGGACACAGCGGCCTGACGTTCACCTATCCTCCGTTCGCCGCGTTGCCGTTCTCGCTGATGTCGCGCTTCTCGCTGCACGCCCTCGGCCGGCTGTTCGCTCTCGCGGATCTGCTGGCCGTGCCGTCGGTTATCTGGATCGCCTTCGGCGCGCTTGGCTGGCCGCGCGGGACGCGGCGGCTGGGGCTGACGATGCTGGCCACGGCCGTGGCGTTGCTGACCGAGCCGGTTCAGCGGACGATCAACCTGGGCCAGGTGGACATCCTGCTGATGATCCTGGTGGTCTGGGACCTGTGCCAGCCCGACCGGCGGTGGTGGAAGGGAGCCGGGGTCGGGCTCGCCGCGGGGATCAAGCTGGTGCCGCTGATCTTCATCCCGTATCTGCTGCTGACCCGCCGGTTCAAGCAGGCGTCGGTGGCCGCCGCCGCGTTCGCCGCCACGGTCATCATCGGGTTTGCCGCCTTGCCGCACGACTCCTCGCGGTGGTGGCTGCACGGGCTGGTTATCGGCGGCAGCTACTCCGGCACCAATAGATACGTCGGCAACCAGTCACTGCTGGCCATCCTGGCCCGGACCGGCAGCCCGGCTTGGCACACCGAGTGGCTGGTGGTCGCCGCTGTCGCCGCGGTGGCCGGGCTGGCTGTTGCCACACTGCTGGACCGGGCGGGGCAGCGCATGCTCGGGCTGGCTGCCTGCGCGCTGACCGGGCTGCTTGTCTCGCCGATCAGCTGGGACCACCACTGGGTCTGGATCGTGCTCGCCGCGCCGGTGCTCGTGCACTATGCGCTGCGGGCGCGCGGGCTGGCCCGCTGGGCCTGGCTCGGACTGGCGGGCCTGGTCCCAGCCATCTTCGGGGCCTGGCCGGTCTGGCTGTGGGGCGCGATTCCGCAGCCACTCGGCTGGCCCCTAGGGCTGATCTGGGCTCCGCCCAGCGGCGACAACCGTGAGATTGGCTGGCACAGCTTCCAGCTCATCGTCGGGAACGCCTATGTGCTCACCGGTCTTGCCCTGTTCGTCTTGCTGCTTGTCGTGGCCCTCACCACATACCGCAACTCGCGCGCCAAGGACTTGGGCCCGCCCCGCGACGTGGCCTTTTAACCGCGGGTACCGGCCGATCAGGCAACTACTGGCGATATTGCAGGAAAGTGCCAGATACCTGCCGTACTGTTTCCGACAGCGGCGGGCGGGGAGGAGATGCGCGGTGGCCAGCCAACTAGAAGAAGAGCCAGTTGTCTCACCGATACTGGGTGGTCCCGGACGGGGCCCGCGCGGCCGGCTGGCCGGATTACCGCGGGCCAGCCGGTGGCCGGTTCGCTGCCCGGTCCCTGGCTGCCGCGAGCAGATTGACCCGTCCCGCTTGATGTGCCGGCGCCACTGGTATGTGGTGCCTAAGCAGATCCGGGACCGGGTATGGGCCACCTGGCGGTCCGGTCAGGGCGCGCTCAGCAAGGAGCACCTGGAGGCAGTGCGCATGGCCATCACTGCCTGCCAGGCGACCGCCTAGCGCATCCGGCAGGCACGAGAACGCGGAGGCGAGATGGCGTCCACGCTGGATGAGGTGGCCAACCTGTTGCATGAGGTGGGCGAGATCCACCATCGCGTGTACCGGATCGTGGAGGGAGCCGACGACGACTGGGCCTCCTGGTACGCCGAGTGGCTGATCAAACTTTCCGAGCTGCCGGCCCTGCTCGGCGTCACGCCCGTCCGCAGCGAACTGATCTACGTGCTCGTCGGCCTGGATAAGCAGTACACGTCGGAAGCCCCCGGTGAGCCCTGGGAGCCCTACTACGCCCGCCGGCTTATCGATCACTTCCGTGAGCAGTGACGCGGACCGCGACCACGAACACCCGCCGGAACGGGAACACCGTCCCGTAGGGAGCGGCCGGATAGGCCTCGCTCATCCGGGCCCGGTAATCGTCAAGGAACTCCGCTGCCTGCTCCGGCGGCAGCGCCGCGAGCACCGGGCGCAGGCCCGTTCCCTTGTACCAATCGAGAACCGGATCTTCGCCGTGCAGCACGTGCAGGTAAGTGGTCTCCCACGCGTCGACCTCGAAGCCGGCCCTGGTCAGCAGGTCCAGGTACTCGGCCGGATCGGCCGCCTGCCGGTTCAGCCGGACGCCGGTGAGCAGCGGGCGCCACCGGTCGCCGCTGGCCAGTTCGAGCAGGGCCGCGTGGCTTGGCTGGTCGTAGTTGCCCGGGATCTGGAAGGCCAGCCAGCCGCCGGCCTGGAGGAAGCCCGCCCACCTGGCCAGCACCGCGAGGTGGTCGGGAACCCACTGCAGCACGGCATTCGAGACGATCACGTCCACGCCGCCGTCGGGCTTCCAGTCCCTGACATCACCCTGAACGAAGCTGAGCCGCTGGTCGCCGCCGGCCGGCAGCGCCTGTGCGGCCTCGATCATCTCCGCCGAGCTATCGATCCCGCGGACCACGGCGCCCGGCCACCGGCGGGTCAGCGCGACCGTCAGCGTGCCGGGGCCGCAGCCCAGGTCAACGACCATACCGGGGGCCTGGGCGCCCACCCGGGCGAGCAGATCGAAGAACGGCCGCGATCGCTCATCGCCGAAGTGCTGGTACTGGGTCGGATCCCACATGCCGTCTCCGTTAGTATCTTGACGTCAAGCTATATCTGCTCCAGGAACCATAACGTCCGGTAAATCTTGATGTCAAGAGATATCCTTCATGGACACCAGCGTGGCTATCGTTACCAGAGTGGCAGATGAGGCAATAATGCGTGGGTGGCCACGACAGGTGCGAATGCGGTGCGCCGGATTGCGATCAAGCTTTCTGCGCTCGCCCAGGACGGGTTGACGTTCGCCGCTAACGACTACGACCGCGACCGCTATCAGCAGGTAAGCCGGCTGGCCGCGGAGTTGCTCTCGGTGATCAGCGGGAGGCCCGCTGACGATCTCGCCCTCGAGCTCGGCCGTGATTCCGGCTACGCCACGCCCAAGACCGACGTGCGTGGCGTGATCTTCGACGATCACGAGCAGGTCCTGCTGATGCGCGAGAAGACCGACGGCCGGTGGTCGCTGCCCGGTGGCTGGGCCGACCCGGGAGATGCGCCGTCAGCCGCGGTCACCCGGGAGGTTCTCGAGGAAACCGGGTACCAGAGCTCGGCGGTGAAGCTGATCGCCTGCTGGGATCGTGAGATCCAGGGCAATCCGCCACCGCTGCCGGTTCACGTCTACAAGCTCTTTTTCCTGTGCCACAGCGACGGGGTCGTGCAGCCGCCAGCGGCGCTCGAGACTCTCGAGGTCGGCTGGTTCGGCCTCGATGCGCTGCCCCCCCTGTCTCTCGGCCGGGTCAACCAGCGCCAGCTCGAGCGGTCGCTGGCCCACCATCGTG
>Ga0335073_10007279_pt1 | contig 15516 bp, 5 predicted proteins | sample Lox_Sample_22_FD_207093 | JGI IMG/M metagenome (GOLD analysis project Ga0335073, IMG submission 207093) | Soil microbial communities from Loxahatchee National Wildlife Refuge, Florida, United States - Lox_Sample_2.2 | ecosystem: Environmental > Terrestrial > Soil > Wetlands | place: USA: Florida... | reverse complement strand
GAACGGCCAGCGGACTGCCGTAGAAGCTCGGACTCAGGGTTCCGTTCAGGTTTTGAGCATGCGTATAGGCCAAAAACGACAACGCCGCCCCAATCGCAAGAACTGTTTTATATTTCATATTTATGATGTTGCTGGTTACTGATTGTTGTTCAGGATCGTGGCCAAAACGTACCATTTCCGGGGCAGCTTGGCTACCGCATATTCATGCGAGGAAGCGCTGAAACATGCCTTTTTGCACTCGGCTTGTTCCAAATCGGCAAAAAGGAAACCCATTTTATGGGAAAAATTGCACGCGGTAAAACCGGTATGGGTCGGTCGGGTGATTGGTGTAACTGGCCATGGATCCGACCGCATTGATGAGGCCGCCCAGTGTGGCAAAAGGCATGGAAAGGTTGGTTGTGCTCCAGACCTGGTAGGTTTTGCCGGAGACGCTGTTCCAAGACAATACACTGGTGCTCAGCATGTTCAGCACCGGAATCCAGTCCGGGTTTACCAGGGCCACCCCGGCGCTACTGGCGCTGTCTGCACCCTGGATGCCGGCATTGTTGATGGCGCTCACCGTCGCGTAAAGGCGTGCGCCGAAATTGTTCGTCACAGTCAATGACGTGCCGGTGACGATACCACCGAAAACATCCGAGCCGCCGGGTGTCGTGCCGACGATGACGTAATAGCCGCTCACGCCGCCTTGCGGGTCGCTCACGGCAGTCCAGGTGAAAGTCACGGCGTTGGTGAAGAGATAGTTATTCGTCCCACTTTGGAAAACGACCGGCGTCGATGGCGTGGGCGGCGGTGTTACGTCGTAGAGCTTCAGGTATTGCGCCTCAAACGGTGCGTTGGTCCACCCGGCGTTACTGGTCGGCACGGGATTGAGCGATACGAAAACACCATTGGCCAGAACATTGCTGCCGGCGATGCCGCCGGAACCGCCGTTCCAGAGCCAGTAATTCCGGCGGTTCGGGTCAAGGCCAAGGTAGGCGGCGATGTTTTTGACGTTATAAAGGCGGGCCGGCTGGAGGCCGAACAGGTTCGAGCCGTTCTGCGTGATGTTCACGTCAAAGTTGCCGGTCTGGGGGTTGTTCCGGTCGAGCGTGGTGAAGGCGAACACGACGTCGGAAAAATTCGGCGACGCATTGGCAGTCTGATATTTCGCCACGGAGAAGATTGAAGGCTGCGGCGTTTCGCTGCCGGTCTGGTTGAGGTAATAACGGTTGGAACTTTTCAGCGCCGCGCTGAATTGCCTTGCCTGGTTGACGGCGGCATAGACCGGCCAAAGCTGGTCGAGGCCGAAATTCCGGTTGGCCGGATTGCAGATCGGCTGGAGATCATTATAGACCATGAAATTCGGAATCGTCTTGCCGAAATTCAACTGGTATTCGTCAAAACCGAAATACGTCGAGATGCCCAGTTCCTCGCCGTAAAAAATCATCGGCGCCCCATCAATCGCACTGCACGCCATGTACCGGATGAGCGCCTGGTACGGGTCGCTGTACGCCTCCTCGTCGTGCGAATCATTGTTGAGCAAAATCACCGACTGCCCGTAATCCGTGCGCCGCGCATCAAAGGCGCTGCGGTAATCACTTGCCGTGGCCGCGTTTTGCAGGTCAAAAATAAGATTCTCATTCAGCACATCAAAATGCCGGTTGGAACGGTATGTCACCGCGCCGCCATCGAGCGATTCGGTCATGAACACAAAATCCCATTTCCGGCAGCGGACCTTGTTAATGATGTACTCCCAGCACTGCGGCGCCAGGCCCTGCCCGAAATCCGCGCGCAGGCCGCCGATGCCACGGTTGGCTGTCAGGTCCGGCGGCGTGTTGCTCGGACAGCCGGTCAAGTCCAGCCAGTACAACAGGCAATCGGAGAAATAACGCCAGACGTTTTGCGTGATCTGGTCAAAGTGACCGTTGCCATTGCCGGTGCTGTTTTCGTCGCCGATGGAATAATCAAACCAATCGGCCTCACTCAGGTAATCGCCGGATTGCGACGCATTGGGCACCTGCGCGGCGTAGCGACCGGAATAAAAATGAGCCACATCCGTCCATTTGCCGAAATCATAACGGTCCGGGGCCGGGGCCACGCTGTTGGCGCTGTAGGCGCGCTGATCGTATTCATTGGTGCGCGAATAAACCCGGGCCTCATCGTTCATGATGGAGTCGGACGGCTGTCCGTTCGGGGCAAAGAAATTGGTGCCGAGATTGTCCAATTCGCAATCCCAGGCGCTGTGGGCAAAGGGCATGTCCAGCATCACATTGAGGCCGGCGTTATTGGCGGCGGCCACGAAGTTGGTGAATTCCTGCATTGCGGCAGGGCGGGTGTTGGCCTTGCTTAACAGAGGATTGACCTGGAAATAATTTTTGACGGAGTAGGGGCTGCCGACGGAGTAAGGCACGCCGCTATTGGGGTCCGTCTGCCGGTTGAGAATGCCGATGGGATGAATCGGTTGGAGCCAGAGCCAGTTCACACCGAGGTTTTGGAAGTATTGGAGATTGACGCGGTTGGTGACCGGGTCATAAGCGCGCGAACCGGGGCCGTTGTACAAATCCGTGAACGTGCTGCGGTCGCCCACGTTGGTTCCCTGGGCGTCAATATTCATGGCATTCAACTCGTAGAGAGTCATGTTGCGTGCGCGGGGCGGCGACACGACGATGCAATGGTCGCGCAGGCCGTACCAAATCCAGTTGGTGTTGCCGACGACCTTGAAACGCGCCGTCAGGCGGTAGGCGCCGCAGTTGGTGGCGTTGAGGGTGAGCGAATACTGGCCATTGCCGAGGGAATTCAGGGCGTAGGCCTTGTAATAGTGGCTGTCGTCTCCGGTCGCGATGGTGTTGCCGTCCGGTGGCACGATACCTTCTTCCGTTCCGAAGGGGTAAGTGCTGTTGGTATAGGCATCGGTGACGTGGTTACGCCGGTTCAAATTGGAGAAAACATCGGCTTCGACGACGGTGACATTCGTATTGGGCGAGAAGATGATGTTCACTGGAATTGAATCGCCGGCCACTTCATCCACGAACAGGTGTTCAGTGGTGTATTCGGCGTTCATGCCATCCACGTTGAGGACCGGCACGCCGTTGGTGCCGCCGGTTTGTCCGGTGGAAAAGCTGAAAACTGTGTTCGCCGTGCCGGCGTTGTAATCGGCGAATTTTTCCTCATCGTTGGCGCTATCCCACACGCCGATTTTGTAATTGATCACGGTGTAATTGGGAATGTTCGTTACCGTGCCGACCCACCACATGGCGTTGCCGGCGATGCTGTAATTGTCCTGCTCATGGTCGTAGCTGATGGGCATGACCCGGGTCGTGCCGGTGCCGACGCCGAGTGAACCGGCGGGTGTGGAACCGTCGGTGGTGTAATAGACGCAACCATTGTCCGCCCAGCGCACACTGGCGTCCTTGCTTTGATATCCGATCTGCGTCCAGAAACTGACGGTCGAGGTGGTTCCGTCGGGGTTGGCGGAGACGACGCGGTTGTTGGCGTGGAACAGCCAGGCGGGGCGGTTACGAATGGTAAACGGTGAGGCGGCCGCCATGGCGGGGTTGGCGGAGGTCAAACTGGAGCCGTCGCCGCCATACAGATACGTGTTCTGGACTCCGTTCACACCGTCGAAGGTGAGGTAAAGGTAATATTGAATGACGTCGTCCGGCCCAAAGCTCGTGGTGTTGAACGTGGCGGACCAGTATTGATTGTTCGAGCTGGGACCGCCGTTGAGATAAAAACTCAACGCGTTGCTGCTCCAGGAAGTTTGGGTCGCTCCCTTATAAATCACCCAGCCGCCGGTCTGGTTGGCCGTGCCGTAGGGATTGTTGAATTTTTGCAGGCCGGTGTAAACAGTGACGGTGGTGTTGGTTCCGATCTCAAATTCGGGATTCCGCATGTAGAATCCGAGGTCGCCGGAATTATCGGGGATGTGCCAGACGTTGGCGAGGACGGCCCATGTATTCCGCGCCGTTCCCAGCCAGAGCGCCAGGCCAACGAGGATCAAATTGGCCGGGCGGATTTTCACAAGGATTTCTGAATCACTGGAATGACCCGGTTGTTCAGGGCACTATTTCAATTTCGTAAAACTTCTGCGGTGCGGGCGGCGAAGTATCGGTCAGGGAGGCCGAGAATCCATTGGTGGTAACAATGGAACCGATGGGTTGAAACGGCTGGGTCAGATTCGTGGTCACCAGCACCTGATAGTTCACCCCGGGTGTGCTGCCCCAGACAATCAATGGGTTGCCGCTGGCGGGGCTGACGTTGTTCAGGCTGGTGATTTGGAGCGGCAGCGTGACAATCACGGTCTTGTTATCACTCAGGACGATGCCGTTGCTGTAGGTCGCTTGAATCGTATAGACGCCGCCCGAAGTAATGTTCCAATTATAGAACAGCGAGTTCATGCCGGGACAACCGGGCACGGTGCCCACCGGACGGATAAAGTAGGAGGAGGGCGGCTGGAGAACGCCATTAATGGTAATGTCGAAATTGGAAACGGCCGAGACCAGGCTGGTGCCAAAGCAAGCCTGGATCAGATAAACCAGATTGCTGCTGTAGGGAACAATCGTGTTGTTGGTGGCCGGGCTGGAAATGATAACCGTCTGCGGCGGCGCCAGCGTGTTGACCGTGCGGACGAGCGTTGTGGTCTCATTGGTATAGACGCTGGTCGCATAATCGGAAAGTCGCACGCTGATAGTGGCCGTGCCGCTGGAAGCCACGTTGGTATAGACGAAATGGAATTCCTGCGGATCGTTCGGGTATTGCAGATTCAGGCTCTGGTTGGGCGTGACTTGGGTGGCGCTTACAAAAATGGGATTGCCGTTGGTGTCGTTTCCGTTGCCGTTGGCCTGCCCCGTGACGATGTCATCATTGAGCGGGTTGCTGTCCTGGATGTTGAATTGAACGCCGGTCACCGTGCTGTCGGTGCGGACCACCACCGTCAGGACACCGCTGGAGACCGGGGTGCCGTTGGTTGCCGGGTAGGCAATCACGCCGGTGGGCGGCCCGGCTTCGTAATAAAAGGTTTGCGCAAAGGTGTTGTACACCTGCGCCTGGCTGGCGTAGACGTAGTTTTGATTGGTGTAATTGATCACCGGCAGAAAAGTCCGGGCGCGGAGGATGTGGAAACCGGATTGCAAACCGACGGTGGTGTTGGCCGGATTAAGATCGTTATGGAGCCAGACCACGGCGTTGGCCGGGTTGAAATTTGTAATGGCCGCCTGCGTCAGGCCAAAGACCTTGGAACGGGAGGATTCGGCAGGGGAAATCGGCTGAATGCTCGGCCAATTGGTGGGGTTGCCGACGCTGAAACCGTAACTGCCACCGCTGAACAGCCCGACCTTGTAACGCACCTGCGCACCATTGCCCTGGCCGGGAATCGTGCCTTTCCACCAGTCAACGTTGCCCAGTGAGTTGTCATAATTCACCCAATGCGCCTGGGCCACTTGGGTCGTCCCCTCGCCGACGCCAAACGCGCCTTCGGGATTCGAGCCGTCGGTGGTGTAATAAATGAAACAGGTGTTGATTTGTTGCGAGTAACCGACCCTCACCCAGATGTCCACGGACTGACCGGACGCCGGATTGGTAGGTGACATCTGGCTGGCTGGATCCATCGGCACGCCGGCGTTGGTCAGGACCGTCACCGGCGCCGCCGGATCGTGATAAACCCAGCTCGCCGTTTGATTGGTGATGCCGTTGCCAAAGCCACTGCCGGGGATGACGGTATTCGTACCACCCACGGTGTAGTAATACGTTTCCGCGCCGAGCGAAACGATGGTGTTGCTCAAAATATTGCGCGCGGCAAATTTCTCCGGCCCGTTGCGGAATTGGAAGGCGGTTTGTTCGTAGCCCAGGAACCGATCGTCGGCGTAACCCGGCTTGTTGTCGCGCAGGTCCAGAAAATTTGTCGGGGCGATGCCTGCCTGGTAGTTCGTCGGGCCCAACCCCATCTGGCTGTTCAGGTCTATGCCCCCATCCAGTTTCACCAGCGTATTGGAGGTGGAGGCGTCGCTGTTCACCAATATGTCGAAGGCGGCGTTGGTCACCACGGGGATGGCGATGGCGTAGGTGAGGCTGGTCACATTGCCTTCGCCGGCGGCCAGGACAGGCTGGCCGGTATAGGGGTCAACGCTGCCGCGCATTTTGAAGGGAAACTGCGGGTCGTAATTGGGGTCGCCATTGGTGCCGTCGGTGCGGTAGATGGTGATGTTGGGCACGGGCAGGCCGCCCTGGTGCAAAACGATGGCGTTGGTGGCGGGATTGGCGCGGCTGGGTTCGGGCCATTGGATGCCGTACATTACCCAGGCGTCGCTGGGCACGACCAGTTCGATGGCGCCGTAGCCGGGTGTGGGAGTGGTGTTCACGTAAATCAAACGGTTCACCGGGTTGGGGTCGTTGGCGGTGGATTGGGCGGTGGTGAGGTTGGTGGTGGCACCGTGGACGAGCAACTGGTGGAACGCACGATTGCCGCCAGTCACGTCGCCCGAACTGGAAAGTTGGGTGAGCAGCGTGCCGGGCGGAAAACCGACGATGAGTCCGCAGCCGCGCGAATTGGGTTTGGAAACGTCGGCGGTGTTGCCGCCGGTGGCGGTGTTGGTGCCGACCAGGTAATAACCGTCGCTGGTGCGGCTGACGCCGTCGTCGAAGGCGATGTCGCCGGAGCTGCCGCCTTTGTCGTTCATGGCATAGAAAACGACGGTGGCGGCTGGATTGGTGAAGGCGTTGCCGTAAAGGGAGGGCGGGTCCACGTCACGATAGTCGTAGCGCTCGAAGGCGATGATGTTCTGGTCACTCCAGCGGGAGCGGGTGCCGCCACGGGAAAGCTGGTTGTGGGTGTACATCGTGTCGGGAATGGAGTTGTCGCCGAATTCGCCGAGGTAATTGGCATAGGAAACAATCGGTGTGCTGCCGTTGGTCAGGCTGGCCAGATTATGATTATAACCGTCGGAATAAACCATGGGCAGGCCCTCATGCATGAAGAAGTAGGAATTTTCCAGGGTCTCATTGGCGGGACAACAGGTGCCATTGTCCTGGGTTTGGGGCATGTTGACGGCCTGGGCGGCGCTGAAATTGCCATTGGCATCGCAATTGGCCCCGGGCGGGATGTAGTCGCGGCCGTCCATGCCGTAGAGTCCGGGGCTGCCGCCGTAGTTGTTGATGGCGCTGTTGAATTGACTGAAGAGGGGGAAGTTGCACAGGCGCATGCCGGATTGGAGGTAATCATTAAAGTCTTCTCCGGCGTCCAGAGCAGAGGGCTCGTATTCGCCAAACAGCATGGCGTCGTTGCGCGGCACCTCGGTGTCAAAGGTGCTGTTCCGGTTGCCATCCGTTTCCATGTAGCCGTTGCCGACGTCATTGCTGCCGTAGCCGTGGACGTAATCGAACATCGCTTGAATGGCGCCGACGTAGCCGCCGAAGGAGGGGTCGTCGGTCTGGCCGGTTTCGTTGCCGAAGAAATTCACCGGCACGTGCTTCACGGCGTCCAGCCGGAAGCCGTCGCATTTGGTCGTGTAAAGCGTCCAGGCCACTGCGCGGCAAAGATAGGTTGAGACGTCTTCCGGCACGGGCTGGCCGTTGCCGTCGAAGGGACGCCAGCCGTTCACCGGCCCATAGCCGTTCGCCGGCGATGGCCAGCCGGTGCCCGTGGCCGCGCCTAACAAGGGACCATTGGTGTCCATGTACAAATCCGACCGGCCCGGGAACCGGATGAACACCGGCTTGTTGGTCGTGTCGCCGACGGCCGGGCCAAAATTCAGATTGGTCGTCCCGGGTTCCTGCGCCAGGTCGCTCAGACCCAATAAGGGCTGGTGTTCCACCACGGACGTCGTGCACCAGTAGGGATCGCCGATGGACGGCCAGTTTTCGTACCCGCCGGCGATGGTCTGAAAATGAAAGTCCTGCGGAATGAGGCCCGGATAATAATTCGTTGGCGTGCCCGAGCCGGGATAGCCGGGCACTGTGCTCGACCGGTGATTCATGATGTTGTCGAAATAGACGCGGATGCCGAACCGATGCGCCGTTTGCACCATGGTAATTAATTGGTCTTGGGTGCCATACATGGTGGCAATCGTGCCCTGCTGATTGGTGCTGCCCAAATCAAACGGGTCAAACTGGTCGTAGCCGACCGAGAAAGCGCCGCTGTTGCCCTTGGCCGGGTTGGGCAGCCAAAGGCTGTCGTAACCGGCCTCGGCAATCTCCGGCATCTTTTGCGTGATCTCCGACCAGGGCGTTTGAAACAATTCCAGCATCCCTTCGCCCCGGACCTGATTGATGGCCGGCCCCGACAAAACCGTCAGTAAAACGGCGCAGGCCGCCTGGCGAAGAAATCGCCTCAACGAAATTGGCGAAAGGAAACCTCTGCGCGACTGTCCCGGCGCTCTGTGAGCGCCGCCCGCTTCAAAGGTACATGTGGAAGTGCGACGGGCACGGACCGTCGCCACCGGCAAACGGCTGTCAGGAAATCTCAACTGATAAAATACCGCCTTCATGGGTGGTGGGGAGGAGGGGCTTTCGCAAGTTTTTTTGTCACCGGCGACAAGACATGTTTAATTTGTACATCGGGTAAAATACAAACCACCGCTCGCGTGCGTTACATAAAATGTCAGCGGACTTTGCGGTGGTGTAAGAATATCGGCCATCTTTTGCTTAATTTCCACCGCATATTTGTGTGGTCAACCGCTTTTCCCTCATGCAGTCGTCCCCTCCAGGCGCTGAGATACGCCCGGCCTGATTTCGACTGGCGTTACTTTGGCACGTTTATTGTTGCGGAAGGCCTGCAATGTTTGCACAAAAATCAAGCGGCAACCCACCCGGAGAACAGAGGAGCAGGCCATTGCACATTCTTCATCTGGAGGACGACCCGGATTTTGCCGAGCTGGTCCGGACGCTGCTTAAAGAAGATGCGCTGGACGCTGAATTGAAGCGTGTGGCCGGGCGCGCGGAATTTGAAGCCGCGCTCGGCAGCGACAAGTTTGATGTCATTTTGTCCGATTTCCGGCTGCCCCGATTTACCGGCCTGGAGGCGCTGGCTTTTGTTCGCCAAGCGCACCCCGACCTGCCGTTTATTCTCATTTCGGGCACCATCGGCGAGCATGCCGCGATTGAGAGCCTCAAGGCGGGAGCGACCGATTACGTGTTGAAACACAATCCGGAGCGGCTGGCCTCGGCGGTGCGCCGTGCCGCGCAGGAGGCCCGTGAACGCGCCCAGCGGCGGCAGGCGGAGACGGAATTGGTCCGCCGCGAGAAATATTTTCGCACCCTGACGGAAAACACCCTCGACATTCTTTGCATTTTGAGTCGGGAGGGCGATTTCCTTTACGCCAGTCCTTCGATGGAGCGTGTGCTGGGTTACACGCCGGCGGAAATGCAGGGAACGGATTCCTTCGCGCACGTGCATGCTGAGGATTTGCCGCTGGTGCGTGAACTGTTTAAAAAAGCGGTGCAACAACCGGAGAGCGCCTTAAAAATTCAATTTCGTTACCAGAAGAAGGACGGGACCTGGAAACGTTTGGAACTGGTCGGCCAAAATCGCCTGGCGGATCCGGACGCCGCGGGCATCGTCACCAATTGGCGGGACGTGACCGATCGCTGGCGTGCGGAGGAGGAATTACGTCGAAGCGAGAAACAGTACCGCCTGCTTTTCCAGGACAACCCCAATCCCATGTGGGTTTTTGATCTGGAAACCCTCGCCTTTTTGGAGGTGAACAAAAGCGCCATACAGCATTACGGCTATTCACACGAAGAATTTCTGGCGATGAAAATGTCGGATCTCCGCCAGGTTGAAAAAGGAGACGCATCCAAAGCCGCCGCTTTGGGCGATGCCGGGAGCAACCACATCTGGAAACACCGGCGAAAGGACGGCGCATTGATTGACGTGGAAGTGGTCTGGAGTCCGATGGCATTTCGCAACCGTTTTTCGGCGCTGGCCATGGTTAAGGACGTGACGGAACGCCGCCGCAACGAGCACCACAATCAGCTCTTCTCCAAACTCAGCCATCGTCTGAGTTCGGCCACGACGGCCGGCGAGGCGGCCACGATTATTTGTGAAGCGTCTGATGCGCTCTTTGCCTGGGATGACTTCGCGCTGGATTTGTATTCCGCCGAGAGAGACGAGGTCTTTTCGCTGTTAAACATTGCCACCGTGGACGAACAGCGGGTGAAGATTCCCGAATCATCCCAGTCTAAAAGCGCAAACACTCTCATCCGGCGTGTCATTACCAAGGGCGCGGAACTGGTGCACACTCCGGGTCCCAAAGGCCATGCCACTGACACCATGCTGGTCCCCGTGCGCAAGGGCGCCCGGCTGATTGGCGTCTTGTTCGTCCAAAGCCGCGTCGCCGGCGCCTATTCCGGGCAGGACCTCGAAACGCTTCAGACTTTGGCCGATCAATGCGGTGGCGCACTGGAGCGTGTCAACGCCGAGGAGGCGCTGCGGGAAAGCCAGCGGCGCTTTCGCGATCTCTTTGAAAACTCACCCGACGCCATTTTTGTGGTGGACCCGGATGGCATCGTACTGGATGCGAATCTTGCCAGTTGTCTGCTGCATGGCATGACGCGGGAGCAACTGGCCGGTAAAAATCTTTTGATTGATCTCGTGCCGGAGTCCCGGCGGGAACAAGCCCGGCAGGATTTTGAAAAAATGGCCAGTGGCAAATGGACACAGGCCGAAAGCGAAAGCCTGGCCGCTGAGGGGCGGATCACGCCGGTGGAGGTCCGCGCCAGCCGCGTCGAATACGGAGGGCGGCCGGCCGTGTTATTGCACGTGCGCGACATCACCGAACGCCGCGAAGCCGAGGCCGCCCTGCAAAGCTCGGAAACACTCTTCCGGTCGGTCTGGCAAAATTCCGTGACGGGACTGCGACTGACCAATGAACAAGGTGTTATCGTTGCCGTCAATGACGCGTTTTGCCGTTTGGTTGGCATGCAGGCGCAGGTGTTGGAAGGCCAGTCCCTTACGGTCATTTACGCCGCCGCCGAGGACCGCGACAAAATCATGGAACGACACCGCGAAGTGTTCCTTGCCCGCAACGTCGTCCGGAGGCCCGAACGCCGGTATGTTTTGCACAATGGGAAGGCCGTGACACTGGAAATCATTGACTCCTTCATCCAGCTTCACGAACGACCCCTGCTGATGTTGAGCCTGTTTCGCGATGTCACCGCTCAGCGGCAGTTGGAGGAGCAATTGCGCCAATCGCAAAAAATGGAAGCGATCGGCCAGTTGGCTGGCGGCGTCGCGCATGATTTCAACAACATTCTCACCGTGATCCAGGGCCATGCCTCGTTGCTTTTGGGGGCCAATCTCGGTGAATCGGCAGGGAAATCGGCCGAACAGATCGTTCAAGCCGCCGAACGCGCTGCCCGGTTGACCCGGCAATTGCTCACCTTCAGCCGTCGCCAGTTGATTCAACTCAAAAACCTGGATGTAAACAAAGTTGTCGGGAACATGACGAACATGCTCGGTCGGCTTCTGGGTGAAGATGTGGCGCTGCAGTTGAATTATTGTCAGACGCCGCCGATGGTGGATGCCGACGCCGGCATGTTGGAACAGGTGTTGTTGAACCTGGCGGTGAACGCGCGCGACGCCATGCCCAAAGGCGGCCAGTTGGCCCTGCGCATCGCCATTGTGGGCCTGGATGAATCTTATGGCGGTGGCCAATCCGAGGCCCGCGCCGGCCGGTTTGTCTGCTTGAGTGTCACGGACACCGGGACGGGCATTTCGCCGGAGAACCTGCGCCGGATTTTCGAACCGTTTTTCACAACCAAGGAAATCGGCAAAGGCACGGGTTTGGGGCTGGCGACGGCGTACGGCATTGTGAAGCAGCATCAGGGTTGGATCGAGGTGGACAGCCTGGTTGGAAAAGGCACGACTTTCCGGATTTACCTCCCTTACGCCGGAATGGGTCAGGACACCGCGGACAAGCCGACCAGTCAAACCACGGTGCGCGGTGGTGACGAGACGATTTTGCTGGTGGAGGATGAAGCGCCGGTCTGCGAACTCGTTTCGCGCTTGTTGGCCAAATATGGATACAAAGTTTTGTCGGCGAACGATGCGACCGAAGCGATTGAGGTCTGGCGAAACAACAAGGCTGAAATTGACCTGTTGTTGACCGATCTGGTCATGCCCAACCACATCAACGGCCGCGAGCTGGCCGAAAAATTGTGGGCCGAGCAGCCGGAACTCAAGGTGATCTTTACCAGCGGTTACAGCGCCGACATTGTCGGCAAAGATTTCAAACTCGAACCGGAGCTGAATTTTCTGCAGAAACCCTATTATCCGCAGATGCTGGCGCTGGCGGTGCGCCGCTGTCTCGATGGCAAACGGAATTAAATCGCCGGCATCTTCCAACTTTTCTTTCCCGGCCGGTTTCGCTTAGACTCCGCGCATGATCATTGCGCCTTCGTTGCTGGCCGCCGACCACGCCCGTTTCGGCAGGGAGGTTGAACGGGCCGACCGGTCCGGCGCCGATTGGCTGCATCTGGACATCATGGACGGCCATTTTGTGCCGAATATTTCCTTCGGGCCGGAAGTCATCCGCGCAGTTCGGCCGCTGACCAGGCTCTTTTTCGATGTTCATCTGATGTGTTCGTGTCCGGAGATCCTGCTGGAACCTTTTGCGGAGGCCGGCGCGGACGAAATCATCGTGCACGTTGAACTGGGCGAACAGGTCGCGCCGCTCATCTGGAAAATCAAATCACTCAATAGAAAGGTCGGCCTCGCCGTCAATCCGCCCACTGCCATCGCCGAGGTTCAGCCGTATCTTGACCAGATTGATCTGTTGTTGGTGATGACGGTCAATCCGGGCTTTGGCGGACAGCCGTTCATTCACGAGTGTCTTCCCAAGATTCAACAAGCCGATGCCTGGCGGCATGAACGGAAACTGCCTTATCGCATCAGCGTGGATGGAGGAATCAATTTTCAAACCGCCGGGGAGTGCGCGCGGGTCGGCGCGGACACGTTTGTGAGTGGAACCACTTTGTTCCGCGCGCGTAACCTGCGTGCCGCGGTGAAGAAGATGCGTCAGGTGGTTAATGCCCACGATCCGGCTTTGGCGGATTTGAAGCTCTGACCAACGCGTTATGAATATCAGGTTCGGCACGGACGGCTGGCGCGCAGTCATCGCGGAAGGTTTTACATTTGCCAATGTGGCGCGGGTGGCGCAGGCCACGGCGGATTATTGGAAGGCCGAGATCGAAAGTCCAAAGTCCAAAGTTTTCGGGTGTGAACCCAAGGTGGTCGTCGGTTTTGACCGCCGGTTCTTTTCGGACCGATTTGCCCGGACGGCCGCTGAAATTCTGGCCGGGAATGGTTTTCAGGCGGTGCTGGCGCCGGAACCGACACCCACACCGTCCGTTTCGTTTGCCGTCAACGCGCTCGGCGCCGTGGGCGGCGTGATGATTACGGCCAGCCATAATCCGCCAATTTTCAACGGCTTCAAACTGAAGTCGTTCTACGGCGGTTCGAGTGATCCGGAGACGTGCCAGGCGGTGGAAAGTTTTGTGGATCGTCATCCCGCCCGATCGGAGAAGTTCGACGAAGCACTGCGTGCCGGAAAAATTTCCATCGACGATGTCCGCCCGGCGCACTTTGCCGCGCTGAAAAGGCTTGTGGATTTCCAGTTGGTTGCGAAATCGAAACTGCGTTTCGCCCATGACGCCTTGTTCGGCGTGGGCGCGGGCTGCTTTGAACAGTTGCTGGCGGGCACATCTTGCCAGGTCACGACGCTCAATGCGGAGCACGACGTGCTGTTCGGCGGCGTCAATCCGGAACCGATTGACAGGAATTATGCGCGCAGCCGTAAATTTCTGCGCCGGCATCCGCATGACATTTGTCTGGTGACCGACGGCGACGCTGATCGCGTTGGCGGCATGAATGGTCGCGGCGACGCGCTGACCACGCACCAGGTTATTTGCCTGTTGCTCCATCATCTGATTGTGAATCGAAAGGGCAGGGGTCGCGTGGTCAAGGCGCTCACGACCACTTCGATGGTGGACAAGATGTGCGCCGCTCATGGCCTGCCGCTGGTCGAGACGGGGGTCGGCTTTAAATATATTTGCGCGGAGATGCTGAAAGGCGACGTATTGCTCGGCGCGGAAGAAAGCGGCGGCATCGGTTTTCCGGGACACATTCCCGAACGTGACGGGATCGCTGCCGGTTTAATGTTGCTTGAGTTGCTGGCGACCGAACGGGTATCGGTGGATAAAATTCTGGCGGAATTGAAGAGGCAGTTCGGCCCGCATTGTTACGGAAGAATCGACATGCATTATCCCCTGGAAAAGCGCGCGTCGCTGATGGAATTTCTGAAGAGCAATCCACCGCCGAAATTGTTGCGCTCGCCGCTGGCCGACATGAAAACATTCGACGGTGTTAAATTTATAGCCGAGGATTCTTCGTGGCTCATGTTGCGCGGTTCGGGGACCGAGCCGATTCTGCGGATCTACGCCGAGGCAAGGTCAGACGTTGCTGTGCGGAAACTGTTGGAGTCCGGTGCAGGGTTGACGTGTTGCTAGCCACCAGATTGTCCCGCGAACCGCGTTTATTTTAATCTATTCGGGGCGGTGTCTTGGCAGGCGCACAAGGCGGTAATCACCTTCCAGTTGTGGCGGAATTCGTGAGAATTCGGGATGTTCTTTTGCAAGACAGTCATGTATTGAAAACCTCCAGACCCCTTGGGCATCTGTTCGTTGCAGTCATAATTATAGACGCCTTTATCCGGTTCTACTTTGACCTTTTGATTGAGGAACCCGTACAAGTTATTGAAATTAAAGCGAATTAGCCGAAACCGGGATTTCCCCCGGTTCGAAACGTTTTCTTGGCAAGAATCATGCAAAGACTGCCGCCAAGATGTATTGTGTTGACGTTTGGATAGTAACAAGACGTGCAGTTTTATCTGGGTTTCTATTAGGTGTATTGGTGGCTACGACCCCCTCATCTGTTTTAGGCACTCAAAGCGTAACATTAGGCTGGAATCCGGCCACCAATGCCAATGTCGCCGGTTACAACATCTACTACGGCTCAGCCAGTGGCAACTATACCAACCTTACTTTTGTCGGTAATGTGACCAACGCGACGATTGCCGGTTTGGCGCAAGGTGCGACCTATTATTTTGCTGCCACGACGCTGGGCACTTCCGGCTTGGAAAGTGGTTACTCAAGCGAGGTGTCTTATACGGTTCCCAGTACGGTGCCGGTCCTCCAGGTAACACCCGGGAGCATCGGGTATGGGACATTGCTGGTGGGGACGAGCGAGACCAACAGTTTTACAGTTCAGAACGCGGGGAGCGGGACGTTGAGCGGGAGCGCGAGCGTGAGCGGGCCGTTCAGTGTGGTGAGTGGGGGGAGTTACAGTTTGGGATCTGGCCAGAGCCAGACGGTGCTGGTATCGTTCAGTCCGGTGACGGCGACTAACTACAATCAGAGTGTGACCTTCAGCGGCGGCGCGGGGACCAACGTCACGGTGACGGGCAGCGCGACCAATGCGCCGGTGCCCACGCCGATCCTCCAGGTGACACCCGGGAGCATCGGGTATGGGACGTTGCTGGTGGGGAC
>Ga0335073_10007278_pt1 | contig 15516 bp, 13 predicted proteins | sample Lox_Sample_22_FD_207093 | JGI IMG/M metagenome (GOLD analysis project Ga0335073, IMG submission 207093) | Soil microbial communities from Loxahatchee National Wildlife Refuge, Florida, United States - Lox_Sample_2.2 | ecosystem: Environmental > Terrestrial > Soil > Wetlands | place: USA... | reverse complement strand
GCCATGGGCGCTACGAGGCCGACTTCGACCACTTCGACGCCTACACCGAACTGGTCACCCGCGACGGCGTGGACGGGGTCCAGGCCTACCTGCGGGAGAACGTCCACGCCCTGGACGGCTTCTCCGCTTTCCTCGACAGCGTCGGCGCGTCGCGTCTGCTCGAGCAACGCCGCCGAGCCCGCGAGCTGGTGGCGGCATGACCGAGGCCACGCCCGTCGAGCTGATGACGATCGCAGGCAGCCGCCTGCTGCGCGACGGTCGGGTGGTGTTTGCCGGCGTCGGCGCCCCGCTCGAGGCCAGCGTGCTGGCCAAGCGTCTGCACGCCCCGTCGCTGACGATCGTCCTGGAAGGCGGCTCGATCGGACCGCGGATGCTCCCCGGTCGCCTGCCCGTATCCACCAACGAGATGCGCGCCGCGCACGACGCGTTCATGCTCACCTCGATCAACGACCTGTTCCTGTACGGGCAGCGCGGGCACTACGACTACGGGTTCATCGGCGCCGGCCAGCTGGATCAGTACGGCAATGTCAACACCAGCTATATCGGCGATCCAGACCACCCCAAGGTGCGCCTGCCCGGGAGCGGCGGGGCCAACGACATCGTGTCGAGCTGCCGTGAGGTGATGATCATGACCCGCCACGAGCCACGGCGGTTCGTCGAGCGGGTGGACTTCATCACCAGCCCTGGATATCTGACCGGGCCCGAGGCTCGCCGCAGCGCTGGCCTCACTCGCAACCTGCCGGTCGCGGTGGTCACCGATCTTGCTCTCCTCGGGTTCGACGAGGACACGGGCCGGCTGCGACTGGACGCGCTCCAGCCGGGCGTCAGCCAGGAACACGTGCAGGCCAACACAGGCTTCGAGCTACTGATCTCAGAGACGATCGCGGAGCTTCCGCCGCCGACCGAGCAGGAACTGAACGAGTTGCGCTGGCTGCGCGACGGCAATCGGAGTCAAACGCCGGAGACGAGAGAGGTGACGAGGGCACCATGACGATCGGTCCATTCATCGATATGCAGGGCGCGGTGGACGTCCACGTCCACTCCGAGCCGGATCTGTTTCCTCGCATCACCGACGACGCGGGGGTGGCGCGGCACGCCGTCTCGCTGGGTCTGCGCGCGTTCTCGCTCAAGTGTCATTCCGAGCGCACCACCACGCGCGCGTACATGACCATGCAGATGGTGCCGGGGATTCAGGTGGTCGGCGGCATCGTGCTCAATCGCGCCGTGGGCGGGATCAACCCGGCGGCGGTGGAGGCGATGCTCCAGCTCGGCGGCAAGCACGTGTGGATGCCGACGGTGGACGCCGCGTTTCACGCTCGCACCTTTGGCTCTACCGGCGTGTACGACAAACAGGCGAGCACGGTGGCGAAAAAGCAAGACCACGGCATCGAGGTGTTCGACGACGCCGGCAGGCCGATTGACGGATTGATCGACGTGCTCGACCTCACCGCGCAGTACTCGGGAATCCTGAGCACGTGCCATTTGTCGGTGCCGGAGGTCAAGCTGCTGGTGAAGACGGCGCGGGAGCGCGGGGTAGAGAAGATCATGATCACGCACCCGTTCTTCAAGGTCCCCGGACTCGAACTCGACGATCTCAAGGAGCTGGTGGACCAGGGCGCGTACGCTGAGTTCGGTTACTGCACGTCATCGCCGATGTGGAACCACGCGCCCCTGGCGCGACAGGTCGAGGCGATCAAGGCGCTCGGGCCCGAACGCTGCATCCTGATGAGCGACGCCGGCCAGCGGCACAACCCGATGCCGGCGGAGGCACTCCGGGCGTTCGCCCAATCGGTCTGGGAATCGGGCGTCAGCGAGGACGGGGTGGAGCGGATGATCAAGCAGAACCCGCTCGATCTCCTGGAGCTGCCGCCGCTCCCCGCTGTCCCGAGCGAGAGCAACGGCAGCGCCACCTTCGACGGCGAGCACCGCGCCGTGCCAATGGCGTCCACGGGCCCGGGAGCCGCCGCATGAGCGCGCGCGTCGGGCTGATCGTCCCGTCTTCCAACACTGTCATCGAGGTCGACTTCTATCGCCGGCTGCCGGCGGGCGCGACCCTTCACACCGCCCGCATGTACCTCGAGGAGACGACGCCACGGGGCGAGTCGGCGATGCTCGACGACTACCTGCCGACGGCGATCAACGACCTGCGCTCGGCCCGGCCGGACGTCATGGTGTTCGGCTGCACGAGCGCCGGGGCGCTGCGCGGCAACGACTACGAGGCCCAACTGATCGACCGCATCGCGACCGAGACGGGGGCACAGACGTTCAGCGTGTCGGCATCCGTACGGCGCACGATCCGCGCCGCCGGCGCACGGCGCGTCGGGGTGATCACGCCGTACGTGGACAGCCTCAACGACAAGATCCGCGAGAGTCTTCAGGACGACGGTTTCGAGGTGGCGGCGATCCACGGGCTCGGCATCACCGACAACTTCACGATCGCCGAGGTCGAGCCCGAGCGCATCGCGGAGTTTGCCTCGGAGTGCTTCGGCGGTTCTGGTGCAGGTGATATTGATCTCCTGTTCGCCTCGTGCACGAACTTCCGGGCGCTCGACGCTCGCGACGAGATCCAGGCCGCCCTCGGCGTTCCCGTGGTCACGAGCAATCACGCCGCCCTGACCGTCGTGCTGGACCAGATCGGCGCGCCCGCCACGGTCTGAGGCGCGATGTACGCCGCCGCCTTCGACTATCTCCGCGCAACGTCGTGGGCCGAGGCGGTGAAGCGTCTGGAGGAGCTGGGCGACGAGGCCCACGTCATCGCCGGCGGCCAGAGCCTGGTCCCGATGATGATGCTCCGCGTCGCGGCGCCGTCCGCGCTCGTCGACATCGGGGGCGCCGACGAGCGCACGATCGACCTCGTCGACGGCCGGCTCGTGCTATCGGCGCTCGTTCGCCACGTCGATCTCGAGCACTCCGAGCTCGTCGCGGAGAACGTTCCGATGCTCACCCAGGCGGTACGGCAGATCGGCAACGTGCGCGTACGCCAGCGCGGGACGATCGGCGGGTCGCTCGCCCACGGTGAGCCTGCGGCCGAGCTCCCTTGCGTCGCGATCGCCCACGGAGCGTCCGTGCACGCCCTCGGCCCGGACGGCGAGCGCGAGATCGCGGTTGCCGACCTTCCGCTCTTCCCGATGGTCACGACACTGAATTCGGGCGAGCTGATCACCCGGGTCGAGATTCCGGCGCTGCGCGACGGTCAGGGCTCGTGCTTTTTGGAGATCGCTCGCCGCCCCGGCGATTTCGCGATGGTCAACGTCGCCGCGATCGTCACCTGCGACGCGGACGGCACGTGCACCGAAGTGCGATTGGCCCTCGGGGCCCTCGGGTCGCGACCGGTCGACTCCTCGGCCGCCGCGCAGGAGCTCGTGGGCGCGGCGATCGACGAGGCCGCGAGCGAGTCCGTCGGGCGTGCGGTCGCCGGTGATGCTGAGATCGGCCCGAGTTCGCACGCCGGCGTCGATTACCGGCGCGAGGTAACCGCCGTCCTGGTGGCTCGCGCGCTACGCGGGGCGGCTGCGGATGCGCGTGACCGCCGTGCCGGGGTGAAGGTGGCGGCGTGACGGTGACGACACAGCACACGGTCAGCGTCACGATCAACGGGCGGCCGACGGATCTGGCGGTCAGCCCAAACCTCTCGCTGCTCGAGCTGCTGCGCACCGAGGCCGGCGCCCCCGAGGTCAAGCTCGGCTGTGGCGAGGGAGTCTGCGGTACCTGCACGGTCCTGCTCGACGGCGAGCCGGTGAACGCGTGCCTGGTGTTCGCGGTCCAGGTCGACGGCTGTGAGATCACGACCGTGCGCGGGCTCGCCGCCGACGGCGAGTTGCACCTGCTCCAGCAGGCGTTCCTCGACCACGCGGGCTCGCAGTGCGGGTTCTGCACCCCGGGCATGATCCTCACGGCGAAGTGGTACCTCGATCGCCACCCCCAGGCCGACCGTGAGGAGCTCCGCCGCGCGCTCGCTGGCAACCTGTGCCGCTGCACCGGGTACACCAAGATCCTCGACGCCGTCGAGGCATATCGTGACCGTTGAGTCGCCGCCCGTCCCGGCGCGGCTGCCGAGCGGCCGCACGAGTCCGGTCCCCCACCGCGACTTCGTCGAGAAGGTGGCCGGGACCCTGCCCTACGCCGATGACTGGGGTTTTCCCGGGATGCTGCACGGCGTCGTCGTCCGGGCGCGCGTGCCGTGCGCGCGAATCGCCGGCATCGATGTCAACGCCGCGAAGGCGGTCCCCGGCGTACGTGCGGTCCTGACGGCTGCAGACATCCCGCACAACGCGATCTCCGAGGAGGCGTCGGGGCTCGGGATCGACCAGATCATTCAGCCGGTGCTGGCCGCGGATCAGATCCGCTACGACGGCGAGCCCGTCGCGGCGATCGCCGCCGAGACCCCCGGGGCCGCGCTCGACGCGGCGGCGCTGGTGGAGGTGGACTACGACGACGCCGATGGCGTGTTCGACCTCGACGCGGCGCTCGCCGAAGGCGCACCGTCCGTGCATCCCGGTGGCAACTCCTACATCACATGGCGCTCCGCGATCGGCGACGTCGACGCGGCCATGGCCCGTGCCGATCACGTGATCGAGGAGACCTACCAGACCCCGCGCGTGGATCACGCCTACCTCGAGCCCGAGTCCGGCGTTGGCTGGGTGGACAGCGACGGGGTGGTCACGCTGCGCGTCTCGACGCAGGTGATCGAGCACGCCCGTCAGCTGGCCGACATCCTCCAGCTCCCGCACAGCCGGGTTCGCGTCATCGCCGCCTACATGGGCGGCGGCTTCGGCGGCAAGGAGGACATGACGGTCGAGCCCTACCTGGCCGCGCTGGTATGGAAGACCCGCCGCCCCGTGCGGATGGTGTGGGAGCGCCAGGACTCGCTGCTCGCCCGGCAGAAGCGCCATCCGTTCCGCATGCACTACCGGACCGGCGTGAAGGACAACGGAACGATCGTGGCCCAGGACATCAAGATCCTCGGGGACGCCGGCGCCTACCCGCTGCTCAGCTCGCGCGTGCTGTTCGCCGGCGGGGTCAACTCGACCGGCCCCTACCGCTGCGCCGACGCGCGGATGGAGAGCACGGCGGTGTTCACCAACACGGTCCCCACCAGCGCCTTCCGCGGGTTCGGCGCGATGCAGGTCGTGTTCGGCTACGAGTCGCAGATGGATCTGATCGCCCAACGCCTCGGCCTCACCCCGGTGCAGGTGCGCGAGCGTAACTTCGTGAACCGAGGCGACATCCGCGTCACCGGCGAGCCGATCGACACCGAGCCCGGGACGCGTGAGTGCATGCACCGGGCGCTCGAGGAGATGGGCGAGCTCTCAGAGCCCACCGCCTCAGGGCGCGTGGGACGCGGCTTTGCCTGCAGCATGCAGCCGTACGGCCGTTCGATGTTCTTCGCCGATCGCGCATCGGCGTGGATCGGGCTCGAGCAGGACGGCACGATGGTGATCCGCGCGGGCGTCACCGACCTCGGCGCCGGCCAGGCGGCGTCGCTGGCCAATATCGCCGGCGAGATCCTCGGGGTCACGGTCGACCGGACGAGCGTGCACATCGGCGACAGCGCCCTGACCCCCCTGACCGGCGGCACGTTCGCCACCCGCCAGCTCTACATGTCGGGTAACGCCACGGTCACGGTGGCGCGGGGGTTGCGAGACAAGCTCGCGCCGGTCGCCGCCGATCTGCTCGGCTGCGATGAGTCCGAGCTCGAGTGGGCCAACAACCTCGTCGGCGTCGCCGGGGACCGGGCGCGGGCAGTGACGATGGCGCAGCTGTCACGAACCGCGGAGGCGCGCGATGTCATGCCCTACTGCCACGACACGTTCCACGCGGAGACCGGTGAGTTCGATGCCGAGACCGGCCGGGGCCGTACCTATCCCGATTACACGCACGGTTGCCACGCGGTCGACGTGGAGGTCGACGAGCAGACCGGTCAGGTCCGGATCCTGAAATACGTCGCCTGCCACGACGTGGGGCGCGCCATTGACATGCAACGCGTCGAGGGGCAGATCCAGGGGGCGGCCGCGCAGGGCATCGGTTACGCGATGAGCGAGGAGGTGGAGATCAACGACGGGATCATGAGCTCGACGCTGTTCGCCAACTACCTGATCCCGACCTCGCTGGACCTCCCTGACCTTCAGGCGATCGCGCTCGAGCTCCACCTCGGGAAGGGCCCGTTCGGCGCCCGCGGGATCGGCGAGCCGCCGATCGGGCCGTGCGCCCCCGCGCTGGCCAGCGCCATCCAGGACGCGATCGGCGTCCGCATGCGGCGCCTGCCGATGACGCCGGAGCGAATCCTGTCCGCGATCCACGAGCGCGACGCGAGCCCCCGGTGAGATGAGCGCCGCCGCGACCGCGCTTGTGGCGCCGGACGGCGCAGGTGGGGTGGGTGGGATCGACATCCCACCGCGCGACGGCTCGCCCGGCCGCTTTCACGCGAGCATGGCCGGCTACGCACCGACCCCGCTCCGGAAAGCGCCCGCGGCCGCTGCCCGCCTCGGCGTCGGCGAAGTGCTCGTCAAGGACGAGTCGAGCCGGCTCGACCTTCCGTCGTTCAAGATGCTCGGCGCCTCCTACGCGGTGTACCGGGCGCTCCTTCAGCATCTCGGTCGCGACCCGGAAGCGGTCCCGACGATCGAGGCGCTCCGCGCCGAGCTCGACCACGGCGCGCGGCCGGCGCTGAGCGCGGCGACTGACGGCAACCACGGGCGCGCCGTCGCGCGGATGGCGAAGCTGCTCGGACTCGAGGCGCTCATCTACGTCCCGGCGAACACCGTGCAGGCACGGATCGATGCGATCGCGAGCGAGGGCGCGTCGGTGACAGTGCTCGACGGCGGCTACGACGACACCGTACGCCGGTCGGCCGCCGACGCGAGCGAGGAATGCCTGGTGATCTCGGATACCTCCTGGGAGGGCTACGAACGGGTTCCTGGCTGGGTGATCGATGGCTACAGCACGGTGTTCGCGGAGCTCGAGGAGCAGTTTGAGCGCCGCCCGGACGTCGTCGTGGTTCCAATCGGCGTCGGCGCGCTCGCCGCCGCGGTCGTCGCCGCCGTCCACGGCGGACCGGCGCCGCGACCGGTGATCGTCGGGGTCGAGCCGGTCTCGGCGGCGTGCGTGCTCGAGTCCGTCGCCGCCGGGAGGATCACGACGCTCGACCATCCGCAGGACTCGATCATGGCCGGGCTGAACTGCCCCACCCCGTCGCGCGTCGCCTGGCCGCTGGTCTCGCGCGGCATCGACGTGTACGTCGCGGTCGAGGATGAACGCGTGCCGGAGGCGATGCGGCTGCTCGCGCGCGACGGGATCATCGCCGGGGAGACCGGGGCCGCCGGGCTCGCTGGACTGCTTGCGTTGGGTGACGTGCCGGAGCTGTCGCAGGCGCGCGCCGCCGCCTCGCTCGGGCCGCAGAGCACCGTGCTGTTGCTGTCCACCGAGGGCGCGACGGACCCCGATGCCTACCGGCGGCTGACCGCCGAGCCCGCCGAGCCCGTCGAGGTCTGAGCGGCCATGATCGGGACCGGGACTCGAACTGTGCGCGAGGGCGCGTTCGAGCTCCTGCGCGAGCGCGGGATGACGACGATCTTCGGGAATCCGGGATCTACCGAACTCGGTCTCCTACGAGACCTTCCGCCCGACTTCCGCTACGTGATGGCGCTGCACGAATCGGTTGCGGTGGCGATGGCCGATGGGTACGCTCAGGCCGCCGGTCGGCCCGCGTTCGTGAACCTGCACAGTGCGTGCGGTGTCGGGAACGCGATGGGCGCCGTGGTCAATGCCTTCCACAACCGCGCCCCCCTGGTCATAACCGGGGGCAATCAGGATCGCCGCCACCTTGCGCTCGAGCCCTATCTGTTCGCGCGCGGCGTCGAGCTGATGGCCCCGTATGTCAAGCACGCCGAGCAGCCGGCGCGGGCGCAGGACGTTCCCGCCGCGCTCGATCGGGCCTGGGTTCTGGCGCAGGCGCGGCCATACGGTCCAGTGTTCGTGTCGGTTCCGGCCGACGACTGGGACGCCGGATTGCCCGCGGCCTCGCCGTCCGCGATCGCGCGACACGTACGCGCCGCCGGAGGGCTGGACGCCGGGGCCGTCGCGGAACTGGCGCGACGTCTCAGCGACGGCGTCGTCGCGTTGATCGTCGGCGCAGGCGTCGATCGCGATGGGGCATGGGCCGAGACGACGGAACTGGCCGAGCGGCTCGACGCGGCGGTGTGGGCGGCGCCCCAGGCGCCCCGGCTCGGCTTCCCCGAGGACCACCCGCTCTACCGTGGCCACCTCGCCGCTGGCTACGGGAGCGCGGTCGCCCAGCTGGACGGGGTCGACGTCGCGCTGGTGCTCGGCGCGCCCGTGTTCGCATTTCTCCCCTACGAGCCGAGCGACGAGTCGCTGCCCGCGATTCTCCACATCACCGACGACCCCGACGAGGCGGCACGCGGCCCGAGCGAGCTGAGCCTGATCGGCGACACGCGGGCGATCGTCGATGCGCTGCTCGAACGGATCCCGCCCCGACCCGCCTCCGAGCGCGCCCCCCGAGCTGCCCCAGCGATGCCGCCCACATCGGAACCGATCTCGCCGGCCTTCCTGATGGCCACGCTTGCACGCACGCTGCCAAACGATGCCGTCCTCGTCGAGGAGTCGCCGTCCAATCGCAACGACCTGCGTCGGCACCTGTGGATCCGTCGCCCGGCCAGCTTCTTCGCGACCGCCAGCGGCGGACTCGGCTTCGCCATGCCCGCCGCGGTCGGCATCAAGCTGGCGCAGCCCGGTCGGCCGGTGATTTGCCTGGTGGGCGATGGCTCGGCCCTATTCGCCCCCCAGGCCCTATGGAGCGCGGTGCAGCTCGGGATCCCAGTCACGTTCATCGTGGTCAACAACGCGCGCTACGCGATCCTCGAGTCGGTGGCCGCGTTCGGGGGCCTCGAGGGGTTGCCCAGTCTGGAGCTCCCCGGCGTCGATCTGCTCGCCATGGCCGCCACGTACGGCTGCCCGGCCGCGCGCGTGCGCGACCCGGGTGAGTTGCCCGATGCCATCCGGACCGCCCTTCAGAGCGACGGTCCAGTGCTGCTCGACGTCGTCGTGGAGCGCACCGTCCCGCCGCTGCTGCCAGCCAGGAGAATCGACATATGAACCCGCGTCCGCTTGATCTTGATCCGACCCGTCTCGGCCGCACCCTGGACGACATCGCCGCGATCGGCAACCGGTACGCAGGCACCCCGGGCGAGGTGACCGCTCGCGACTACCTGCTCGATCGCTTCAACCAGCTCGGCCTGTCCGAGGTTCGGCTCGAGTCGTTCCCGTTCCTCGCCTATGAGCGAGGCTCCGCGTCCTGCGCCCTGGTCGGACCGGCGCCCGCCGAGTTCGAGTGCAATCCGCTCCAGTACACCGCGACCGGCGAGGTAGTTGGGGAAGCGGTCTACCTCGGCGACGCCACCGAGGCCGATTTCGAGCGCCTCGATCGCCGCGGGGTCGAGCTGGCCGGGAAGATCGCGGTGGTGCACAGCATGTTCCCGTTCGACCTGGTCACGGTGCTCGAGGAGCGCGAGGTGGCCGGGTTGGTGCACATCTGCGAAACCCCGGATGGGATCGTCGGCAACTTCACCGGCGCCCTCTACCCACCGCCGTTGGAGCCGCCGTGGGAGGGACGCCCGACCGCCTACTGCGGGGTGACGATCTCAAATCCGGCCGGACGCGAGCTGATTGCCGCCCTGACCGACGGGGCGCCGGCGGAGATCCGCCTGGCCCATCAGGGCGGATACCTGGAACGCACGGCGCACAACGTGGTGGGCGTGATCCCGGGGAGCGAGCCCGGACAGGTCATTCTGTCGGCGCACTACGACAGCCAGGCCGAGGGGTCGTGCGTGTACGACAACGGCAGCGGCTTGGCCAGCCTGCTCGAGACCGGCCGCGTCCTGCTCGAGTCGGACCTGCGCCGGACGGTCGTGCTGCTCAGCTCGGCGGCCGAGGAGGTGGGGGTGTGGGGCGCCACCGCCTATGTACACGCGCACGCGAGTGAGATGGAGGATGTGGTCGGCATGGTCAACCTCGACGGCATCGCCAGCGCCTATCCCGCCCACCGGGAGATCTGGTCGGCCGACGCCGCTTTGCTGGCGCTGGCGGTCGAGATCGGCGCAGCTCGCGGCTGGAAGGCCCATCGGGCGATGAACGCACGCAGCACGTTCTCCGACCACGCCCCGTTCACCGACGCGGGCGTACCCGCCTGTCTGCTTTGGCGCCCCGACTATCCCTACTACCACTCGCGCGGCGACGTCCGCGCGCTGGTCGACGAGCGCGCGATCGCCGAGACCGCCGGCGTGTCGGCGTCGCTCGCGCACCGGCTGGCCAGCGACCCGGCGCCGATCCCCGAACGCGTGGCGGCGCCGTGAGCGAGGAGGGCTTTTTCGACGTTCTGCTCGCCCAGCTGCGCGACGACCTGCGCGACGCGCCGGCGGCCGCGCGGCGGCACTTCACCGACGTCGGGCGGGTGGAGCGGTGCGGAAACATCGCCGAGCTGCGGGCGCTTGCTCGGCGGCGTGTGCCTGGTGTGGTGTTCGACTACGTCGACGGCGCGGCCTGGGACGAGCTGACCGCGGAGCGAAACCAGGCCGACCTGCGCCGGATCGCCGTCATGCCGCGCGTGCTCACCGGCACGGCCAGCGTCGACCTCTCGACCACCGTGCTCGGCTGTCGAGTCGAGGTGCCGCTGCTCGGGGCCCCCACCGGGATGACGGGGATCGTGCACCGCGACGGCGAGATCGGGGTGGCGCGCGCCGTCCACGCCGCCGGGAGCCTGTATGTCCTGTCGTCGGTTGGCTCGTGCGGCCCCGAGGAGGTGGGCGCGCACAGCCCCGGTCCCAAGTGGTTCCAGCTGTACGTGTCCGGCGACCGCGGGTACGCGCGGGAGCTGATAGGTCGAGCCCGCTCGGCCGGCTACCTCGCGCTCGTGGTCACCGTCGACGTGCAACGCGCCGGGGCCCGCGAGCGCGACCGGCGCAACGGCTTCACGCTGCCTCCGCGCGTGACCGCGCGCTCGCTGGCCCAGGGCCTGACGTGCCCGCGCTGGTCGATCGACTTCGTGCGCCGTCCTCGGTTCCTATCCGAGGCCGCGCGGCGCAGCCGCGCCTCCATCCGCGACGAGCCGGGGTCCGGCAAGCCGACCCTGACCGCGATGATCAACAGTCAGTTCGACCCACGTGTGAGCTGGAGCGACATCAGCTGGCTTCAGGAAGAGTGGCCCGCCCCGATCGTGCTCAAGGGCGTGCTCCGTCCGCAGGATGCGCAGCAGGCCGCGCGCCTCGGCATCGCCGGGGTGATCGTCTCCAACCACGGGGGGCGACAGCTCGATCAAGCTCCCTCGACGATCGCCGCCCTGCCGGGCGTCCTCGAGGCGGTCGGCTCGGAGATCGAGGTCTACGTGGACGGCGGCATTCGCCGGGGAGTGGATGTCCTGAAGGCGCTCGCGCTCGGAGCCCGGGCGTGCCTGTCCGGGCGGGCGCTCGTCTACGGCCTGGGCGCGGGGGGCGAGGCCGGGGCGAGACGGGCCATGGGTCTGCTCGTCGACGAGCTGCGGCTGGCGATGACCCTGGCGGGCTGCGGCTCGGTCCGCGAGCTCGACCGCAGCTGGCTGATGTCCACCCCGGATTCCCAACCCGAACGGAGCGAGCAATGGAGCACCAGCTAGCGCGAACCCCGTTTCACCATCGTTGGGAGCGCGATACCGAGCCGACCCTTCGGATCCAGTCGGGCGACGTCGTCGACCTCGACCTGGAGATGGCCGGGGCCGGCCAGATCCGGGAGGGCGACCGCTACGAGGACACCACCTTCGACTTCGACTCGATCTACCGGCTGCTGGGTCCGATCCTCGTGACCGGTGCCAGGCCGGGCGACACACTGCGCGTGGACATCCTGTCGATGACGCCCGGCGAATGGGGCTGGTGCGGCGTCGAGCCGGGCCTCGGATTGCTCCCCGAGGACTTCCCGGTTCCGTTCGTGAAGACCTTCGACATGCGCGACGGCAAGACCGTGCAGGTATGCCCGCAGGTGAGAATCCCATTGGCGCCGTTCCTGGGCACGATGGGAACCCAGCCGGACGCTCCGGCGAGTGCTCCCTCGTTTCCGCCCCACAAGGGCGGCGGGAACATCGATACCCGCCATCTGACGGCGGGGAGCACACTGTGGCTGCCGATCTGGTGCGACGGGGCACTGTTCTCGTGCGGCGATCCTCACGGCGCCCAGGGCGACGGCGAGGTGTGCCTCGCCGCCCTGGAGTGCGATATGCGAGCGACGTTGCGCTTCACGGTCGAGGCGCGCACGATCGGTGGGGTGGGCGGGATCCGATTTAGAACCCCGGGTGCACTCACCCCGCTCGTAGACGGTCGCGGCCACCACGGCTCGATGGGGATCGGCCCGGACCTGATGGAGGGGGCGCGGGTTGCCGTGCGCGACACGATCGCCTGGCTCGTCGAGGAGCACGGGCTGACACGCGAGGACGCCTACGTCACCTGCAGCCTGGCCGGCGACCTGAAGCTGCTCGAGGTCGTCGACGGCGGGATGTGGAATGTCGGCTTTACCTTGCCGCTCACGATCCTGCGAGACGACGGATGACCCACCCCACCAACCCTCCAGAGGGCCAACGATGGTTAGCCATCGGGAATGTTGAAATCCCTGTGGCGAAGATGTATACACCGCATACTCGGCAATTGCGCTCCACCGGGGCGACACCGAACATGGGAGACGGAGGCAGATGACGACGACGACGGAACGCACCGGGCAGAGCTCAGTCCTGAGCACGGGCTCGGTCGAGATTCGCTCGATCGACTACGTCCCGGAAAGCGAACGGCACGGAAAGCCGTGGCACCTGGGGCCCGTGTGGTTCCAGGGCAACGCCCAGCTCTCGACGCTCGCGGTCGGGGCGATCGGGGTAGCGGCGGGTCTGAACCTGATCTGGGCGATGATCGCGATCATCCTCGGAACCCTGATCGGCACCCTGTTCATGGCGTTCCACTCCGCGCAGGGTCCGAAGTTGGGTCTGCCGCAGATGATCCAGTCGCGCGCACAGTTCGGCTACTTCGGGTCGCTGCTGCCGGTGATCGTCGCGGTGCTGCTGTTCATCGGCTTCAACGTGTTCAACACCATCCTCGGAGGCCAGGTCATCCAGGAGCTGTTCCCGAGCTGGGGCAAGTTCGTCGCGTATCTACCGGTGGTCATCCTGTCGCTCGCGCTGACGATCTTCGGCTACGAGCTGATCCACACCGGGCTGCGCTGGGCTACCTGGCTGTTCATCGTCGCCTACGGCGTGTTCACGATCGGCGCGCTGTTCACGATCGGGGCGCCCCACAACGCGTTCGACCTGGGCAAGTTCAGCGGCGGGATCTTCCTTCTGCAGTTCGGGGCGGTGGTCAGCTATCAGCTGACGTGGGCGCCGTACGTATCGGAGTATTCGCGCTACCTGCCGCGTGACACGCCGAGTTCCACGGTGTTCTGGTGGACATACTGGGGCTCGGCGATCGGCGGGATCATCCCGTTCCTCGTCGGCGCGTTCATCCTGTCGGTGGCCACGACGGCCGCGCCGGTCGCCCAGGTCCACGACGTGGCCAACAAGATCTTCTCCGGCTTCGGCCCGATCATCATGATCTGCTCCCTCCCGGGGCTGATCGCGGTGACCGCGATGAACATGTACAGCGGCGGGCTGTCCACGTTGACCACGGTCGACACGGTCAAGCGCATTCGCCCGAACTTCACCGCGCGCTGGACCAGCGTCGGCTTCATCACGGTCGCCGGCACCGTCCTCGCGCTGACGCTGTCCTCGAACTTCCTGACGAACTTCAGCGCCTTCCTGACGATGATCCTGTACTTCATGATCCCGTGGACGGCGGTCAACCTGATGGACTTCTTCTTCGTCCGGAAGGGCAACTACGCGATCCGGGAGCTGTTCAAGCCGAACGGCCTCTACCACGCGTGGGGCTGGCGCGGGCTCACCGCGTACGCCATCGGATTCGTCGTGATGATCCCGTTCATGAGCATCCCGACGATCTACACGAGCCCGATCGCCAAGCAGCTATCCGGCGGTGACCTCTCGCCGTTCATCGGCTTCCCGGTGGCAGCTCTTGCGTATCTCTGGCTCGCGCGCGACATCGACGTCGCCGCCGAGACGAAGATCGCACTCGAGCAGCATTCGCTGCTTGAGGCTGAGGCGCTCAAGCACGAGGAGATCGGTGAGGAGCCGGCGTTCGACGTCGGCGCGCGCGTCGCCGACGAGTTCGAGGACGGCACCGTCGAGCGTCACCCGCAGGTGTGAGCGCCGGAGGCGCTTAGCGGCTTGGGCTTCAGGCCTGCTGAAGGGCCTCTAGCCCGCCGCGCAGGAAGTCGAGCACCTGGTCGAGGGTCGCCATGGCCTGCTCGTGGGTCATCGGCTCCCCGCCCTCCTCCGCCGCGAAGATCCGGTCGCGAACCGAAATGAAGGCTGCGGTCACCGACGCCGCGGCGAGCATCGGTTGCAGGTCGTCGGGCTTGGCCCCCAGGTCCTTGGCGATCGCCTCGGCGAGCATCGGCTCGAGCCGGGTGTGGCCCGCGTGCGCCTTCATCTTCAGGGCGGGGTTCTCGTTCATGACCTTCTTGCGCAGGAGGTCGTCCTCGTCCTGCGGCGGAATCTGCGAGATGAACTCGCGCAGGGCGTCGACGGTCGTTGTCCCCGCGGGGCGCTCCTCGAGCCGGCGTTTCAGATCGTCGAGGAACGATCGCTCCCCGCACAGCAGGATGTCCTCCTTGCTGTCGAAGTACGCGAAGATCGTCCGTGGCGCCACGTTCGCCGCTTCGGCGATCTCCGCCAGCGTCGTCTGGTCGTAGCCGCGCTCGGCGAACAGCTCCAGCGCCACGCGCGCGATCGTCTCGCGCGTCTGCTGCTTCTTGCGTTCGCGCAGCCCCAGCTTCTCCGAGGACGTGTCGAGCGAGGTCATTGAGCGTCAGCTTACCAGCGAACCTTCACAGAAGGAAATTTTGCAATGAGTGTTGACTTTCGGGCTGCACTGCCGATATAAATGCACGACCTGCAAAATTGCGACTTGTGAAAGCCGGAACGAAATGCTCAGAATCGCTCGCTGGACGATGGCGCACCGACGGACGGTCGTGGTGGCCTGGATCGTCGCCGTCGTCGGGATCTTCGCGGTCTCGAACTCGGTTGGGAAGAAGACTGCGAGCAGCTTCACGCTGCCCGGCACGGGCTCACAGCAGGCCGTCGACCTGCTGCAGAGCCGATTCCCGGCCCAGGCGGGCGACGCCGACCAGATCGTGTTCCAGGCTCGAACCGGCACGCTGAACAGCGCCGCCGATCGCGCGAGCATCGACGCGATGCTCGCTCGCGTCGCCGGGCTGCCGCACGTCACCAGCGTGGTCAGTCCCTACGCCGCCGGCCAGCACGCGATCTCGCGTGACGGCACGATCGGCTTTGCCACCGTCAACTTCGACGAGCGCGCGAACGCGCTCCCGGTGGCGGCCGTCAACCGCGTCATCTCGACCGCGGAATCGGCGCGTTCG
>Ga0335073_10007277_pt1 | contig 15518 bp, 16 predicted proteins | sample Lox_Sample_22_FD_207093 | JGI IMG/M metagenome (GOLD analysis project Ga0335073, IMG submission 207093) | Soil microbial communities from Loxahatchee National Wildlife Refuge, Florida, United States - Lox_Sample_2.2 | ecosystem: Environmental > Terrestrial > Soil > Wetlands | place: USA... | reverse complement strand
TCCACGTGACCGTGGTCCAGATGCCGGCCGTCAACACGCCGCAGTTCTCCTGGGTACGGTCCCGGCTGCCCCGGCATCCCCAGCCGGTGGCGCCGATCTACCAGCCCGAGGTGGCCGCGCGCGGGGTGGTGTACGCCGCCGATCATCCGGGCCGCCGGCAGTACTGGGTCGGGGCCAGCACCGCGGCCACGCTGCTGGCCAACCGGGTGGTCCCGGGTCTGCTCGACCGGTACCTGGCCCGGACCGGCTACGGCGCCCAGCAGACCGGGCAGGCCGTCGGCCAGGGCCGCCCGGACAACTTGTACGAGCCGGTCGACCGGGCCGACGGCCACGATTTCGGCTCGCGCGGAGAGTTCGATGACCGGTCGCACGACCGGAGCCCGCAGCTGTGGCTCGCGCAGCACGCCCGGGTGTCCTCCGGGCTGGTGGCCGGGGCGGCGGTGGCCGGCACGGTCCTGGCCGCCCGGCGCGGCCGGCGCCGGTGACCGCCTCGGCGCTGACCGTCCCGGAGCGAGCGCTGCAGGGGGTCCGGGTCGGCTACGGGATGGTGCTGGTGCTGACGCCCGGCCTGGTGCTGCGCCTGGTCACCGGGCGGATCCCCAGCCCGCGGGCGTGCCGGGTCGCGCGGGTGCTCGGGACCAGGCACCTGATCCAGGCCGCGGCGACCGCCGCGGCGCCGCGGCCGGAGGTGTTCGCCATCGGCGGCGAGGTCGACGCCGTGCACGCCGCGTCGATGCTGCTGGCCTCGGTCTGGCCCGGCGCACGCCGGGCCGCCCTGGCCGACGCGCTGGTGGAGGCGGCCCTGGCCGCCGGGGGCTATTCGGCCACGGCTCGGTGAGCGTCGGCGTCAGCCGGTCAGTTCTTCGCCGTAGTCGTTACCCAGCTGGATATCGGACCGGCCCGCAGACCCCGGGACAACGACCGAACCGGGAAGCTGCGAATTACCGTCATCCCCGGTAGAAAACGCGGTGATCACGTAATTCGCCGACTTGGGAACGCTCACCGACCAGGACCCCTGGCACATCCCGTACGAGGGCCCGTCGGGACCCGACCCCGGAGCGTCCGCCACCGCCGTATCGGTGAACGCCACGATGCCAACCGTCGTGCTCCCCCCGGCTTTCACCTGCACCTGCCAGGTTCCCGACTCGAAAATGGCACACGCGTTCCCCTGATAGTCAACCGCCTGGAAGCTGTCATCGGTGAACGTCCCCGCCAGCGTCACTCCCTGCGACGGCGAACCGGAAGCAGCCGAACCAGCCGAACCGGCCGAACCAGCCGAACCGGCCGAACCAGCCGAACCGGCCGAACACGCGGCCAGCAACGCACAGCACACCAGCAGCAGCAGCAGCCCGAAACGCCTACTCATGTCCGCACTTCCCGGTCTACGATCCCGCCCCCCACGCTGATCGTAGATGCTCCCGCCTCGCGGCGGGAGGGCCGTTCAGACGCGGCGGTAGCGTTCGGCCTCGGATTCCCGCACGGTCAGGCCGAGGCCGGGCTGATCCGGGTCGGGGGTCAGGATCCCGTCCGCGGGGTCCAGGGCGCCGTCGAAGAACATCCGCTCGATCCGCTGGTGATCGTGGAAGTACTCGACGTGGCGCAGGTTGGGCACCGCGACGCCGACCCGGGCGTGCAGGTTGGGCGCGCAGTGCCCGGAGACCTGCAGGTTATGCGCGGCGGCCAGGGCCGACCCGCGCAGGAACTCGGTGATGCCGCCGCAGCGGGTCACGTCGAGCTGCAGGCAGTCCACCGCGCCGGCCTCGACGAGGCGCGCCGAGTCGGCCAGCGACCAGCTGTACTCCCCGGCGGCCACGTCGGGCCGGACCTGGCGGCGCACCGCGGCCAGCCCGGCCGGGTCCTGGGACGACACCGGTTCCTCGAACCAGGTCACGCCGTGCTCGGTGAGCCGGTCGGCGATCCGCACGGCCTGCCCCGCGGTGTAGCCGCCGTTGGCGTCCACGTAGAGTTCGGCGTCCGGGCCGATCACCTCGCGCGCCAGGGCCACTCGCTCCAGGTCGCGCCGCGGGTCCGTGCCCCAGCTTTCGCCGATCTTGATCTTCACCCGCGGGATGCGGTCCTTGGCCACCCAGGCGGACAGCTGCTCACGGGTCTGGGCCTCGTCGTAGCTGGTGAAGCCGCCACTGCCGTAGACGGGGACGTGTTCCCGGGACTGGCCGAGCAACCGGCTCACCGTGGAGCCGAGGAGGCGGGCTTTGAGGTCCCACAATGCGATGTCCACGGCGGAAATAGCGGTGGCCGCGATCCCGGGGCGGCCGATGTTCCGCACCGCACGGGCCATGGCTTCAGCCGCCGCGGGCACGTCCAGCGCGCTGCGCCCGATCACCACGCCGGCCAGGACGTCGGTGATGACGCTGTGCGCGGCGGCCGCCGCGTAGCTCCAGCCGATGCCGCGCGCCGCGCCCGCCCGGACGCTGGCGAGCACCATCGTGGTCTGATCCCAGGCCAGCGTCCCGTCCGCCTCGGGCGCATCGGTGGGGATGACGTAGACCGCGACCGTGATGTCCCGCACGATCGGTGCGTCTTCGGGCACGACTGCCTTCTTTCTTTTTTGCTCGGACCGCTGACTGCTACCTGTACCGGCCGGGGTCAAACTCCGGGCGCGGGCCGGTTTGGCGCGGTGGCTGTGGGTAGTGCGGTCCCGGACCAACGGGATCCGATGAGGAGGACAGCAGATGAGGGCTCGGCAAAGTAGCCGGCCAGCGGCAGGCCGAGCGGCACACGGCATCGACCGGATGGTGCACAACGTGGAGACCGGGCGTTTCGAGCGCAGCCTGGCCGCGCTGACCGCGGGCGGAGCGCTGGTGACGGCGGCGGAGATCTTCTTCGAGCACGACAGCGCCAGCTTCGGCAACAAGATGATGTGGGTACCGGTCGCCCTCGGCCCGATCGGGGCGGCGGCCGGCCTGGCCGGGTTCTTCAGCCACCGGATGGCCAAGACGGCGCTGCCGATCGCCTCGGCGGCGATCGTGGCCAACGGGGCGCAGGGCGTGTACCTGCACGCGCGCGGCATCGCGCAAAAGCCGGGAGGCTGGCGCAACGCCCGCTACAACATGGAGATGGGGCCGCCGCTGCTGGCCCCGCTGCTGGTCACCATGGTCGGCGGGATGGGACTGCTGGCCGCGATCCTGCGGCGGGAGAAGTGAGCGGCGGGCCGGACCGGTTTCCGGGTTTCGACGCGCTGAGCCAGGTGCGGCACTGGGACCCGGTGACCGCCGATGCCGTCCTGGCCCGGGTGGCGCCGCCCGCGGCGGTGAAGTTCTTCACCGACTCACAGGAAGCCTGCGCGCGGGCCCTGCTCAACCTGCTCACCGGGCAGGAGGACGGTGACCTGGCCGTGCCGGTCCTGGAGATGGTGGACGCGCGGCTGGCGGCGGGCGAGACCGACGGCTGGCGGTACGCCGACATGCCGGAGGACGGCCAGGCCTGGCGGGACACGCTGGCGCACCTGGACGCCGACGCCTATACGCGCGGCGGCACCCCGTTCGCGGACGCCGCGCGGGCGGATCAGCAGGCGATGGTCCAGGCCGTGCAGGACCTGAAGTCCCGGGAGTGGCACGGGCTGCCCGCCGGGCACGTGTGGAGCCTGTGGACCCGGTACGCGTGCACGGCGATGTACGCGCATCCGGCCGCGTGGGCCGAGATCGGGTTCGCGGGCCCGGCCTATCCGCGCGGCTACAAGAACATCGGGGTGGGCAAGCTCGAGCCGTTCGAGGTGCCCGACGCGCGGCCGTCCGGGGATCCGGTGCGCGATGGATAACGTCAGGGCGCGTAACGAGTCGGCCTGGCTGCTGCCCAACGACGGCTCCCGGACGAACCACCGGCTGCGGCGCGACATGCGGCGGTTCGCTGACTCCGACGAGATCGACCTGGTCATCGTCGGTTGCGGCGCGGGCGGCTCGGTCCTGCTGCAGCGGCTGGCCCGGGCCGGCTGGCGGGTCGCGGCGCTGGACGCCGGCCCGTTCTGGGACCCGGACACCGACTGGGTGAGCGACGAGGCGGGCTCGCACCAGCTGTACTGGACCGACCCGCGGGTCATCGCGGGATCCGATCCGGTGCCGATGGGCTCGAACAACTCCGGGCGCGGGGTGGGCGGCTCGATGGTGCACTACGCGGGCTACACCCCGCGGTTCCATCCCAGCGACTTCGTGACCTACACCGCGGACGGCGTGGGCGCGGACTGGCCGCTGAGTTATCTGGAGCTACGGCCGTACTACGAGCAGCTCGAGCAGGAGCTCCCGGTGGCCGGCGAGCGCTGGCCGTGGGGGGATCCGCACCGCTACCCGTACCGGCCGCACCCGGTGGGCGGGAACGGGGAGATCTTCCTGCGCGGAGCGGACAAGCTCGGGATCACGGCCAAGGTCGGCCCGGTGGCGATCGCCAACGGGCGGTTCGGCAACCGGCCGCACTGTATCTACCGCGGCTTCTGCCTGCAGGGCTGCAAGGTCAACGCCAAGGCCTCGCCGTTGATCACGCACGTCCCGGACGCGCTGGCCCGCGGCGCGGAGGTCCGCGCCGACGCCATGGTGACCAAGATCGCCGTCGACGAGCGGACCGGCCGGGCGACCGGGGTGCACTACGTCACGGACGGCGTGGAGCGGTTCCAGCGGGCCCGGATGGTGGCCGTGGCCGGGTACTCGATCGAGACGCCCCGGCTGCTGCTCAACTCCGCGTCCCGCCGGTTCCCGGACGGCCTGGCCAACGACTTCGACCAGGTGGGCCGGTACCTCATGGTGCAGGGCGCGCCGCAGACCGCGGGCCGCTTCGACGCCGAGGTGCGGATGTACAAGGCCCCGCCGCCCGAGGTGAGCAGCGAGGCGTTCTACGAGACCGACCCGGCGAAGGACTACAAGCGCGGGTTCTCGATCCAGACGGTCTCGCCGCTGCCCATCACCTGGGCCGAGCACGTCGCGGCGCAGGGGCACTGGGGCTCCGCGCTGCGCGAGTACATGAGCGACTACGTGCACTGGTCCTGCCTGGGAGCGCTGTGCGAGTTCCTGGCGCAGCCGGACAACCGGGTGACGCTGGCCGACGAGAAGGACTCCTACGGCCTGCCGGTGGCCCGGTTCTCCTACTCCCAGTGCGACAACGACCGGGCCCTGGCCCGCGCGGCGCAGTCGGTGATGGAAGACCTCCTGCGCGCCGCGGGCGCGGATGAGGTCATCACCATCCAGCGCTACGCCCACCTGGTCGGCGGGGCCCGGATGGCCGCCGACCAGGAGCACGGCGTGGTCGACCGGTACGGCCGCAGCTTCGCGGTCCCCAATTTGTACATCACCGACGGCAGCGTGCTCCCGACCCAGGGCAGCGCCAACCCCGCCCTGACCATCATGGCCGTGGCCGCCCGGGCGGCTCATCACCTGGCCGCCGGTGACTCCTGACCGATCACTTCTTGGAGGAAGAACATGGCACCGAACGTTGCCGATTACCTGCTCGAGCGCCTCCGCGCCTGGGACGTGCAGCATGTCTTCGCCTACGCCGGAGACGGGATCAACGGCATCCTGGCCGCCTGGGGCCGGGCGGACAACAAGCCGCAGTTCGTCCAGGCCCGGCATGAGGAGATGGCCGCCTTCGAGGCGGTCGGGTACGCGAAGTTCACCGGCCGCTTCGGGGTGTGCATGGCCACCTCCGGCCCGGGCGCTATTCACCTGCTCAACGGGCTGTACGACGCCAAGCTGGACCACGTGCCCGTGGTCGCGATCGTGGGCCAGACTAGCCGCAGCGCGATGGGCGGCTCCTACCAGCAGGAAGTCGACCTGCTCTCCCTGTACAAGGACGTAGCCAGCGAGTACGTGCAGATGGTGACGGTCCCCGAGCAGCTGCCCAACGTGCTGGACCGGGCCATCCGCACCGCCCTGGCCGAGCGGGCGCCGACCGCCATCATCATCCCGTCCGACGTCCAGGAACTGGAGTACTCCCCGCCCAGCCACGCGTTCAAGATGGTGCCCTCGTCGCTGGGGGCCGACTGGCCGGTCCCGGCACCGGGTGACGACGCCATCCTGCGCGCGGCCGAGGTCCTCAACTCCGGGTCGAAGGTCGCCATCCTGGCCGGGCAGGGCGCCCGCGGGGCCCGGCGCGAGCTCGAGGAGGTCGCCGAGCTGCTCGGCGCCGGGGTGGCCAAACCCCTGCTGGGCAAGGACGTGCTCTCGGACGAGCTGCCCTACGTGACCGGCGCGATCGGGCTGCTGGGCACCCGGCCCAGCTACGAGATGATGATGCACTGCGACACGCTGCTGACCGTGGGCTCGAGCTTCCCGTATACGCAGTTCCTGCCGAAGTTCGGCCAGGCCCGGGCGGTCCAGATCGACATCGACGGCAAGTTCATCGGGATGCGCTACCCGTATGAGGTCAACCTGGTGGGCGACGCGGCCGCGACGCTGCGGGCCCTGATCCCCCACCTCAAGCGCCAGGACGACCGGTCCTGGCGGGAGGCCATCGAGGCGGGCGTGATCGGCTGGTGGCGGTCGATGGACGCCGAAGCCGAGGTGGCCGCCGATCCGGTCAACCCGATGCTGGTCTTCCGCGAGCTGTCGGCCCGGCTGCCGACCGACGCGATCGTGACCGCGGACTCCGGGTCCTCGGCCAACTGGTACGCCCGGCAGTTGCGTTTCCGGGGCGATATGCGCGGCTCGCTGTCCGGCAACCTGGCCACCATGGGCCCCGGCGTGCCGTACGGCATCGGCGCGAAGTTCGGTCACCCGGACCGGCCGGTCATCGTGTTCGCCGGGGACGGCGCGATGCAGATGAACGGCCTGGCCGAGCTGATCACGGTCAAGCACTACTGGGAAGAATGGGCCGACCCCCGGCTTATCGTCGTGGTGCTGCACAACAACGACCTCAACCAGGTCACCTGGGAGATGCGGGCCATGGAAGGCGCGCCGAAGTTCACCGAGTCCCAGCGGCTCCCCGACGTCTCCTACGAGGGCTTCGCCCGCAGCCTGGGCCTGCACGGCATCGCGGTCGACGAGCCCGGCCAGGTCGGCCTGGCCTGGGACCAGGCGCTGGCCGCCGACCGGCCCACCGTGCTCGACGTGCGGACCGACCCGGACATCCCGCCCATCCCGCCGCACGCCACCTTCGAGCAGGCCAAGGACGCCGCGCTGGCCCTCCTTAAGGGCGATCCGAACCGGTGGGGCGTGCTCAAGGAAGGCCTGAAGACCAAGGCCCGCGAAATCCTGCCCGGCAGCTGACTTATACGAAATCCTGCCCGGCCGCTGACCTAGGAGCCGCCGGGCAGGCCCGCGTTCAGGGTGAACACCACGGTTATCAGCGACCCGTGCGGCCCGGAGGTGACGCGGACGTGGTCGGCGGTCATCTGTACCAGCCACAGGCCGTGGCCTTGTTCGACCGGCCACGGCGCGGTGCCGTCGCGGCGGGCCGGGCCGGGGTCGCTGACCTCGCACTGCAGGGTGCCGGCGGTGACATGGAGCAGGAGCCGCCCGTGTCCCGGGCCATGATGGACGACATTGGCGGCGAGTTCATGCACGGCGAGCATCACGTCGATGGCCCGGTCCTCGGGCATCCCGCAGGCGGTCGCGTAGCCCAGGACCGCCTCGCGCAGCCCGGCCAGTGCGTCGGCGTCGAACTCCCGGACGAGCACCCCGGTCGCCGCGTCGTTGCCTGGCCTGGATCTGCTGCCGATCGCCGCTCGCCTCCCTGCCGTTCGGCCTGTACCCGGGCTCTGGCTACCCGGGGCCGGCCGGGGCAACCCATCTGGCCCGCGCCGGCTAGCCTGCGGCCGTTTTATGTCCGCTTATGAGCGCCTCTCGTTCTGGAAGTCGTGCGTCGGAGTGAATGCCCCGGAGATCACCGATCGGCAGAACCCGGTGCGGGAGAGCTTCTGCTACTTCCTGGTCGGCCTGAGCGGGACGCCGTTCGTGATCCAGGACGCCGCCGCGGATCCGCGCACCAGCACCCACCCGTCGGTCGGCTACCCGTCACGACGCGCTGATCAACGCGGCGTTCCCTGGCGTGCCGACCACGATCTTGTGTCCCTATGACCGCGCAGGCCTGGACGGTCAGGCCCTCCAGCAGGCGCACCAGACTCACCCGCAGGTCGTGGTCCACGGCAAGTCAGCTCCGGCAACAACATCCGGGTCTATCGCGACCTGACCTAGCCGTCCGGTGTCTTCGGTTCGCGCGGTGCCTAGCCGCCCGGCCGGCGCCGGACCGGCGGCGGGAATTCCGCGGTGCCGCTGGTGACGAAGTCGCCGGCCACGTCGGTCAGATGCTGGTTGGTGGCCCGGGCGTAATCGCGCAGCATCATGAAGGCGCGGTCCATGTCGACACCGAGCCGCTCGGCGAGCTTGCCCTTGGCCTGCTCGATCACGACCCGGCTGTTCAGCGCGGCCTGAAGCTGCTCGGCGACGGTTTCGCGGCGCCGCACGTTGCGCTCGTGCAGCAGGCCTATGGTGGCCACGTCGGCCAGCGCCTGGGCGATGCGCAGGTCCGCGGGGTCGAACGGGCCGGTCTCGGCGCGGAACAGGTTCAGCGCGCCGATGACCTGATCCCGCAGCCGCATCGGCAGCGCCTCCACCGTGCGGAACCCGGCCTGCACGGCGGCCTGCGCGAACCGGGGCCACTGCCCGGCCGCGCTGGTCAGATCGGTCCCGGTGATGGGCCGGCCGGTGCGGAAGCATTCCAGGCAGGGTCCCTGGTCGTTCTGCAGCTGGAACAGCTCCAGCAGCCCGGCTTCCTCGCTGGAGGCCGCCGCGACACGCAGCTCGCCGCGGGGGTCGGCCAGCACGACCCCCGCGGCGGACGCGCCCAGCAGAGCGACGGTCCGGTCGGTCAGCATGTGCAGGAAGTCCAGGACGTCGAAATCGGCAACCATGGTGTCGGCCAGATCGACGAAGGTGTCGGATAGCAGGTCGGTGTCCATCTGGGTCACCTTTCGCCACTAGCAGGGACTCGAGGTAGCGCGGCGGGCGCTTCCGGACGGGTCACGGGTCGCGGCCCGGATCCTGGTCGCGGGGCAGCCGCAGGCGCCGGGCGACGATGTCGCCGGCCACATCAGCCAGCCGCCGGTTCTGAGAGTAAGCGTAGGCCCGCAGCCGGGCGAACGCCTCCGCGGCCGAGACGCCAAGCTGGACCGTCAGCATGCCGGTGGCCTGATCGATCTCCGCACGGTGCAGCGCCAGGTCCCGGGCCTGGCCGTCCAGCCGGGACCCGTTTTCGGTCTCCGCGTCGCCGTGCGTGCTGTCCAGCAGCATCACCGTCGCCACGTCGGCCAGGATGAGCAGGTCACCGAGCTGCCGGTCCGGCAGCGGGCCAGCCGAGCCGCGGTACAGGCCCAGCACCCCGGCCCGGATCGCCCCTACGATCAGCGGGAACGCGAAGACCGCCCCGGCGCCGAGCTGGCGTGCCGCGGGGGCGAACCCGGGCCACCGGCGGGCGGACTCCGCATCACCCAGGTCTGCGGCGAGGACCGGCGCGGCCGATACGAGCACGTCATGGCACGGCCCCTCGCCCAGGGTCAGCTGAAGTTCGGACAGCTGCTCACCGACCTGGCCCGTCACGCACATCAGGAAATCCGGGTCGGCGCCGCGCGCGGCCGCCAGCCACGCGCCGGCCAGCTGGGCCGAGCTGACCGCGACCGCGCAGACGTCGGCGACCGACACCCGGCGGCCATCCGCAGCGGCATGCGCGGCCACCTGCCCCCACAAGTCCAGGGTCCGGCTGTCCGTCATCTCCGCGCCTGGCATCTCCGCGCCTGGCCGCGCCGGGAACCCTCTCCGGCCGCTGCCCCGGCCGCGATCACCCGGTGCGAGTACGCGATGGCGCTGCCCTCCCAGGGCGTGCAGTGCGCACCGCAAGCCGCCGCCAAGAGTACCGTCTGCGGCGGCTGGCGATACCCGCAACGGCGGCCGCCACGCTCGCGTGAACCCAGAACGTCTCGTCGTTGCCGGTCAGGGCCAAGAGCCGCCGTACCAGCGGCTGCGGGGCGACGAGCACCACGTCACCGCCGCCGCGCCGAGCCAGCGCCCGTACCCTCAGCAGGGCGCCAAGAGCGCGGCAATCGATGAAATCCAGCGCCGACATGTCGATGATCAGGCTCTGACCCCGCGCCATAAGGACTGTGATAGCCGCCTCGGCGTCCGCCGTGCCGGTAACGTCCTGGTCCCCGCACAGGGCCACGACCCAGGTGGGCATCGCCTGCGCTGGTCATGAAGTCCAAACCCGGCATCTGCGCCGTCCCCTGCCGCAAACAGCCGGGGGCAGGGTCTGGACCCGACGGCTCCTTCTGAATCCGTGGCCCACTCTACGCCGCAGGCACAAGACTGGCCATGGCCTGATGTTCCAGCCGGCACCCGCCTGTACCGCAGGCGGCGCCGGGCCGATTGCGGGTCAGGCCGTATACGCCGTTTTGGGCGGGGCTGACCGTGGATTTGTTGCGGCTTACGCAACAAGGAAGGGCTTCGCCGATGATCGGGGCCGCGCAGGCGGTTTGAGGATTCGCGTGAGGGTAGCTGGATCGAAAGCCACTCTCGAAGATGGCGCCGGGAACTTCATCGACTGTCGACTCCGGGCGCTGCCAGGAAAGGAAAGTCGATGTATATCGGTATCGGGACGGTTGTCCTCATCATAATCATCGTGCTCGTCATTCTCATGCTGCGCCGGCGCTAATACCGCACAGCTGCGGCCGCGATTTAATGCGCCGGCCCGGCGGGCGCGCCGCCCGCCGGGCCGTGACGATTTCGGGGCCTCGGGAGTTACCGGGCCGGGTGTAGATCAGGCGGGCCGCAGCGCCCCTGGTCCCGGCCGACACCAGGGCCAGGTCCGCGGGCGCGGTGTCGAGCACCTCGCTGAGCGCGAACGGGTCGCCTGTGACCGGCTCAGGGCCGTACCGGAACGCCCATCCTCCGTGCCTGAATCCTTCGTGCCCGTCCGGATCCTGCATGACTCCGTCCAAGGACACGAACTCGATGACGATGACGTGGTTCATCACTTGTCCTTCCGCTAGGTCTTGCACTGCAGACGAGCGAGGGCCCGGATCGGGGACAGCCGGCCCAGCAGATTTCCCGGGCTATAGGACATTTACCTGACTTGCCGTTTAGGCGTCCGCAACCGGGTAGAAGGAGCAATTCCAATGACAGGAGGATCTGATGGCTACCTTGATATGGGTCATTATCGCCATCGTGGTGCTGGCCGCCATCGCGCTGGTCGCGTTGGGGGCCAGGAAACGCAGAACCATGATGCTCCGCGACCGCTTCGGCCCGGAATACGACCGGGTGGTGGAGAGCCGCAACGACCAGCGAGCAGGCGAGGCCGAGCTTCGCGCACGTGAGAAGCAGCGGGCTCAGTTCGACATCAAGCCGCTGCCGGAAGCCGACCGACTGCGTTTCGCGACCGAATGGCGTGACGTGCAGGAGCTGTTCGTCGAGCAGCCGGCGCAAGCCGCGACTGAGGCCGACACCCTCATCACCCGCGTCATGGAAGCGCGGGGTTACCCGATGCAGGACTTCGACGCGCAGGCCGAGCTGGTGTCGGTCGACCATCCGGACACCGTCGAGAACTACCGGTTCGCGCACGCCGTACGGGAGCGCTCCCAGACTCAGCAGGTAAGCACCGAAGACCTGCGCGAGGCGCTGCTGCGGTACCGGTCGCTGTTCGACGACCTGCTGCGTCCGGAAAGCAACGGCACGGCAAACGGCGCCAACAGGCCGGCCGATGACCCGGCGGTCATGGGAAGCGACGGCGTCGGCCCGGCGGACCCGGACCCGGACTACCCGGATTACCACGATCAGCGGATAGGCAGGCGAGAAGGACGATGAACGACACCGACAACACCCAGGACCGCGGGCTGACCACCGAGCAGATCGCCTCGGCCGGCACCTGGACGGACCAGGAAGACGTCCCGCAGCAGGCCGGTCACGAAGGCTTCCAGGAGGACGTCCCGCAGCCGACCGGTCACGAAGGCTTCCGGCAGGACAGTCCGCGCCCGGCCGACCGCGAAGGGTTCGATGACGGCTACGCCGACGACGACGCCCGCCTCACCGCGGGTTCCGCGGCATCGGGGTACGCCGACCGCAGCGCCCCGGGCGCGTCCCGCGGAGGCGGCGTCGCAGCCGGCCCCGGACCGCGAGCCAGCTTGCTGGAGGACGGCGAACTGCAGAACATCACCATGCGCTGGAAGGACATCCAGGCCGAGTTCGTGGACGAGCCCGAACAAGCGGTCCAGGAGGCCGACGCCCTGGTCGCAGAGCTCATGCAGCGGCTGGCCGCGATGTTTGCCACCGAGCGCGCCGAGCTCGAGAAGCGCTGGGCGGGCGGCCACGAAGTGTCCACCGAGGACCTCAGGCAGGGGCTGCGCCGCTACCGCTCGTTCTTCGAGCGGCTGCTCGCGGCGTAGCACCTAATCCAGTCATCCACCCGCGCCCACTGGGCATTGAGCCATTCCGTGCGAGCGTCCTGGCCGGAGGGCACGTCTCCGGCCGGGATCCGCCACCAGGTGAACTGCAGCGGGCCCTGGAGCGGAATGCCGTTCCAGACCGCGGCCGCCGAGTCGAGGTGGTCAAGCCCGGTGTGCGCCACGATGACCAGGTCGGCCTGCGGTGCGGCATCGATCGCGCTCAACGTGCCGGACGGGCGCGGCGGCAGCACATGGTCGAGCCGGGCCGCCTGCCGGGCCGCGCGGCGCCGGCCATGGCGCCGCAGGCCGTCGATGGCGCGCCGGCGGCGGCCAGGGGTGAAGTTACCGCCTTCAGGGAAGATGACCAGGGCGTCCCGGTCCCCCATGCCCGCGGCGAGGTCGCTGATCAGGGCGATCGCCTGGTCGCCGTGACGGCTGGGGTCGATGAAGCTGTGCGGCACCCGGCCCAGCAGCACGTCTATCCACGGATCAAGGGCGAGCAGGTGCTTGAGCACCAGCAGGGGACGCCGGTCCGCGTACGCCAGCAAGGCATAAAGAAGCAGGAAGGTATCTCCTGGCCCGGCGTGCCGGGCCAGGACGATGACGGGCCCGGGCACGGCACCCGCACCGGCCTCCTGCTGCTCTGGCTGGCCAGCGCGGACTTCCACGCGAAGCCCGAACAGCCAGCGGGCGGCCCGGTACAGGCGTCCGAGCAGCCTTTCGATGAGCCGGAAGTTCAAGTCCTGGTAGCGGACGGCATCGCGCTGTCCGGCCGGGCCGCACTGGACCCAGACCGCGAGCGCGCCGGCCAGGGCAGCGACCTCAAGCACGAGGTAGACGACGAGAAAGGCAGCCAGCCGCACGGGCCGCCACCGTCCCCGCAGGCACAGCGACGCCGGCCCGGTGACGATAAGGGCGAGAACCAACAGCGCGGTGCTGATCACGATCGCGGCCACCAGGGCCGGGATCAGGACGGCGCGGCGCACCAGGAGCAGCAGAACGCGCACGTCAGCGCGGCCGGTGGGCAGTGACGGTCACGAGGTAGCGTCGCCGTCGGGATCCTGATCGGGGTCCGGCTGGCTCCCTGACGGTATCTTCCCGTCCAGCAGCGTGGTGGACCCGGCCGGTCGCGTGACCGTGTCCTCGGTCCGCTCCCGCAGGCGCTCGAGCGATTCGCCGTCGCCGCGCGGGATGGTGGCCTCCATGCGCGCGCTGGCCTGCACTTCGGGCAGATCCATGACCGCATCAACCAGGCTCGCCCGGCGGCCCGGAGCAATATGCCCGGCCGGCGCGTGCAGCGACGCCCGTACCGTTCCGTCGGCTCCGGCGCTCGTTGTCACCTCGGCCGCCGCGGCCGGCTCGCCGTCATCGCCCACTTCGATGTGCCGGGGCCGATCAGGATCAGTCATGGCGGTGCCTCCTGGGATTGATCGCTTGTACCTGCAAAGACAAGCGGAACGAGGCCTGATCCGCCTCGACTTCGCCTAGCCGGCCCGGACGCGCAACCGCTCCACTGCCACAGATCTCGTGACCTCCCTGCCCCGGCCGGCCGGGCTGAAACGGGCCTGACGTCACAGGGTGAGGGTGAACCAGACGTCCTTGCCGTCCGCGATGGCGCGAGCACCCCAGCTGGCGGCGAGCGCCGGCGGGTGACCCGCGGAGCAGGTCGTCACCGACAGTCCCGGACCGGCGTCCGGGCCGGGATCGATGACCAGATAGCAGCAGGTGATCAGCTGCTGCGGAAGGTCGCCGGCCCACTGTCATGCGACCCGTCTAATGATAAATGCGCGCCGGGGAGGGACGGCGCTAACCCCGATAATACGCAGCGGCCAGATCCGGAAAGATGCCGAACGAAAAATTCAACGGCAAATAGTTACTGCGAAAAACCGTCGAAATATGACATTAGCGATATGTCATAAAGGGCTGCCGGAAACCGCGGACGACGACGGTTTCGACGACTTGTCCGCGAAGGCCGGCACCTGCTTGCCCGGCCGCCCGGAGTTCCCGTCCGGATGACCGCGCGAACCAGCCGCGTTCGGCTTGATGAGCAGGGATGTGGCGGTCAGCCACAGCGCGGAGAACAGGAGGCTGGCGAGGATATCGGTCGGATGGTGCTCGCCCCGGTACATGCGCGACAGCGCGACCAGAACGGGCATGGCGATCGCGGGGACGAGGAACAGCCAGCGCCACCAGCCGCGAGCGTGGCCGATGACCAGGATCGCGATGGCGACGTAGAGACAGCACGTGGCGGCCTCGTGCCCGGACGGGTAGGCCGAGGTGGGCAGGTGCTGGTCGAGCTGGGTGACATTGGGCCTAGGCCGCTTGACCACCGCGGCGGCCGCGAGGAACGCGCCCAGTTCCCCGAACATGACCGTGGCCACGAAGATGACCGGCCGCCAGTGCCGGGTGACGGCGAGGAACACGACGCAGGTCGCCAGCGCGACGATGAGGATCGCCTGGGTCGCTCCCAGCGTCGTGAAGATCAGGCTCCAGTGGGTCCGGGCCGGTGTGCGGTGGGCGGCGAACCAGTGCGGGATCGTCCGGTCGCCCAGCACGTTGCCGTTACCGTCCCTGGTGATCAGCTCGCCGAGGCCGACGATGATGCCGAGGATCAGCACCCAGGCCACCACGACCCCGGCGGCGATGCGGCCGTAACGCCGTCCGGAGCGGTGTCCTGCGCCGGGTTCCGGCTGAGCGGGCTTGAGGTCGGCGCGGGCCTCGGGTTCCAGTCCCTCGGTGACCGGATCGGTCACCGGCTGGCCGGCGGCGCTCCGGGTCGCCTCGAAGGCGAGGGTCGTGATCCCGAGCCAGGTGATGCCGACCGCCCAGGCGCCCAGGACGTCGGACAGGTAATGCACGCCGAGCAGGATCCGGCTGATCCCGATCAGCGCGATGAGCGTGAGGATGACGGTGACGAAGGCGGTGCGCCACCGGCCCCGGGCGGCGGGCAGGAAGACGAGCAGGATCGCGCCGTAGCAGACGATCGAGCCGAGTGAGTGGCCGCTGGGGAAGCTGTCCCCGGTGCCGTAGGCGATCGGATGGGCCACCACGGGGCGCAGCCGGCCGACGAGCGACTTGAGGATGGGATCCAGGATCAGCGCGCCCGCGCCGGTGACGAGCAGGTAGGCCGCGAGCCGCCAGCGCCGCC
>Ga0335073_10007276_pt1 | contig 15520 bp, 12 predicted proteins | sample Lox_Sample_22_FD_207093 | JGI IMG/M metagenome (GOLD analysis project Ga0335073, IMG submission 207093) | Soil microbial communities from Loxahatchee National Wildlife Refuge, Florida, United States - Lox_Sample_2.2 | ecosystem: Environmental > Terrestrial > Soil > Wetlands | place: USA... | reverse complement strand
TCCTTCCATCGGCCTTGATTCCTGTACGTCGACGCCAGGTTGGCCATACTGGTCAGCGTGGAAGGATGCTCAGCCCCAAGCACCCTCTTTCTCGTCTCCATCACTTGCACCTCCAGTTCTTCGGCCTCCTTCCATCGGCCTTGATTCCTGTACGTCGACGCCAGATTGGCCATGCTGGTCAGCGTGGAAGGATGCTCAGCCCCAAGCACCCTCTTTCTCGTCTCCATCACTTGCACCTCCAGCTCTTCGGCCTCCTTCCATCGGCCTCTAAGATTAAGCGCATACCCTACCATTACCATGCTCCAGAGCGTATCTTCATGTTCCGGACCAGATATCTTTTTTCTTACTCTCATTGCCTGGACCGACATCTTCTCCGCCTCAATTCCATTCCCCATTCTCCATGCATACCATCCAGCCTTATACAGTATTGAAGCCCAATCTCTTAGCGAGCCTTGTTCCTCTGGGCGCTGTGCTGTTACTGACTTCGCATGCGGAAAAAGCACTTGGCACACTGCCCAATTCTCGTACTCGCCCGTGGGAAACTCCTCGCAAAGGTTCCTGAGAAACTGCTGCTTCCATACTTCCAACTGGCCGTTGGCTTCGAGCCATTTTCGTGTTGCTAGCTGCACCAAACCGTGCATTTCGAAGGTCACCTTGTCTTCATTCGTAGAGATGAACGAGTATTTTCGTAGCTGTACGATGTCCTCTTCCAACTCATCGCTCTCACTAGACTGCGATTCACCATCTTCATCATCAATACCCTCATTCCTATTTTCTTTCTGAACTTGCTGGGAGTTTCCCTGTTCGACCCTGTGTCGAAGCAAGGCCTTCGGAATCCCTTGCCGATCGAAAAAGCTCATGAGTGATAGTAAATCAGCCGCTGACGTTCTTGTTTCACGTAAGTGCTCGAATGATATTTGCCAGGTAATGATGACGGAATTCTTAGCCTCCGGATCTCGACGGAGCTGTCCTCCTTCATGATTCAAAAGACTTGTCTTCTTTTGATCGCTCTTCTGGAACTCTTTGAGGTACTGTTGCGCTGAACACTGCCGATCTGGATCAGAGATATATGCTGCCGCCTGTACAATAGCGAGCGGCACATACTCTAACTCTTTCGCAAGCTCGGCAACATCCTGACTTTCACTCTGCTTTCCTAGCTTCTTCATCAAGAGCGACATAGCGTCCGGTTTCTCCATTACTCCGACTTTGATGATATCATCATGATGCTCAACCAGCTTCAATGCCGCCTCTTTGATCCGCGATGTTATTAAGATCGACCCACTCCGGCTTTTGGGGAGGTAATCTCGCAGTGGAAGGAGAGCCGTACCGTCTGGACTGCCAGCTTTGCCCTGGACGTGATGGTGAGAGTCGAGAAAGAAGCGACCGTCGTCAACGTTGTCAAGAATGAGAACCCACTTCCCCCTCTTGCCTTCATGCAGCCAGTCGTGCACGAGCTTGAATATGTTTGCTTTGGGATTCTGCCGACCAGGTACCTTGACTGTGTCTGCAATGTCTCGATAGCTCTGCTCGAATCGGGCCGCGTTACTCCCGTGAACCCAGAACACCCACGTTTCTCGGGATCGCTCTCGGACTCGGTGTGCATATTCAATAGCGAGTTGCGATTTCCTAGTCAGAGGTTAGTGGTTATATGGTCGAAAGTTGCTCGAACCAACCCGACACCACCGAGACCAACGAGTGCCGTCCGTGAGCCTAGTACAGCGCACTTCTCCTCGATCTGGTTAAATATGCTCTCTCGATTGACAAAGTCCGGGTCGGGCCGGAAAGGCATATTGGACGAAGGCTTAGGCGGTGTCTCGGGCCGCTCTAGTGTTGCGCTGCCGTCAGTGACTAGTTCAAACAAGCGCATCTAGTTTAATGGCATTCAAGGCCGAGTTTACCTGGTGGTAGATAGGTGTTGTTCGTATAGGCTAACACAAGCACGGTCAGTACGGATTAGTCAAAGTGTAATTAGGCATGCTGTGAAATAGAATAACTGACTACGTACTCGTAGGACCTTCATGGTATACCCCAGGATTGTTGACCTGCCTGTTGTTGCTTCCACCAACTACATAATTCGTAGGACTGCCGCCTTCATTGGCAATGATATTGCCCGTTCCAGTGTGCGTATACTTGCCGTCGCCATTATCCGCTAATGCTTCCGTGATATGCTCCAGTGCATCCAGCTTGTCGCCGATGACGTAGATCTCCTTCTGTTCCAAGAGTTTCAAGTTGTCTTGAATGGTTACCAGAAACCTCTGTACCTGACTGTCTCTGCCAAAGAAGACAGCCTTCGCGCCTTTCCAGATGCGCTTGGTACGATTGTCTCCGTCTTTTGGGCACGCTTTCCTGAATATGTCCCTTAATCCACCTAGAGCCTCCTCACACTGTTTTAAAATCGGCTGTGCGCTCTTGCTGGTATCCTCTGTGATCTTCCCTTCTTCACAGCTCTCAAGCGCATTTTCCAACAGTTCTTCGATCGCGGGTAGCTTTTCAAGTAGGTCTCGAAGCTTTGGTGGCAATCCCTGAGCGTCGTGGACGGCACGCCCGATGTCGATGATGGTCTTAGCTATGCCGAGGCAGGCATCGATCAGCTGGATGGCGACGATGGCTTCGGCACCGGCCATTTGGGATCACCGGTGCGGACACACGCTGGGTGCGTCGAGCAGGTATGGGAGCGTATTCCGGAGCAGGGCGTTCTCGCAATACAAGCGAACGGCCTACTTATGAAAGACGGGGCTGAGATTTGCCTAGCTATGGCCCTTGTGACGGCAGACATGTACATTTTTGATTGGTCGGTATTGCGTTCCTTCGCATGGGGTTCTGCTTCCAGAGCGACGAAAGGCGCGCCCTGCGTGGAGGAACGCTGTATTGACCAATCAGCGTGCTTGCTCTCCAGCTCAGCTCACTGCGCATGAGTGTCGGAGGCCGTCGTGGAATGAATGAATGAATGAATGATTCTTACGCCACAGTGAGCGCCACAGATGTGGCCCACCGGCAAAACTGTCTACCGATTATTTACGCAGGGAAAATCTCACACACCTAAGAGCGTTAGTCTGCCAAGACTATGCAGAAGAATAGAGCGCTTGGCTCGGCACTAGTATCTTACGGTAAAATACTTATATAATGCCCCGTGACTCGAACAAATCGCTGAAAGCGAAAGTTTGATTCGGCTGTAAGTACCTCCCCTCGTGGTGATATTGCTTCTAACACCGCGTACATTCTGGATATAGGGTTTCCGGCATTATAACGAAGTTATATCGTTTGAAATGGTCCATTTTATGACTTCCAGGAATGAAAAGACGATGATGGTGGTGTTGCAGCGTGGAAACACTCTTGTGGCGTCAAGGTACACTCCGTCAGAAATCGGTTGACTGGCAGCCATACATATGTAATATTTAAGGTAGGCATAGTCCTGGATATTAAAGAATGGCTAGAGAGTGCAAATAATAGAGAATTCTAACAATTATTACGCGTGCGCAGAGTCTGAGTTGTTGTGAAGTCAAAGTACCTTTGATCCGTTCCAGCACGGCGGGTGTTCCATCACGCAGGGGGGGAGGTTACTCTTAATGTCACTGGCTTTTGAACATGGTAGAACCGTTCGGAACGTTTCAATGGGCTCAGCGAACGATGCGAACGTAGTTTTCGGAGGAGCGAGTGTCCGGATGTTCAGGATTGCACTCAGGGACAGACGCTAGACGTTTGGTATTGGTAATGGAGCAGCGGGCAGGATAAGCTATTCTGAGCGTGCTGTTTCAGATGCTGTATCAGCCCTACCGACGAACTGTACAAGTCCAGCGCGACAAATATGCAATTTTGCGACAGTACCTGCGTGGATACAGTATTCGGCTGTCATTTGCAAGGAAATGGTGATTCGTATTGCACTGATGTCGGCTGGAATACATGTTTATATGGTTCGGATTGCTTCACCGTAGCGCATGCGTTGCGAAGCGATGCGCTCCCGAGTAATCAAAACATCTGAAGAACATCATGAGTTGTTTGCTTCTTCTAAAAGGCACGTATGTATTCATGATCTGGTGGAGATGGGCAGTTCAAGCACGATCAGATGCCAGCGTGGCTTTGGTGGTACTTCGTATTTTTCCTGTACGGTTGAATGAACTAATCTCGGCCTTAACTCCAAAGAAGAGAGGATGGATTGCCAGGTGGAGGGTGTTCGTGCAAGCGCCAATGGCCATGGGTGAACGCGTGTAAGGATGTAAGAGTCTTCTCCGATGCGTCTTAGCCCGATGACATTTACGCCATCCTATAATTATTTGCAGTTCTGCAGAGAAACAAGGTTGCGAGGTCGTCCGCAGTCGCATATTTGCTCGTCTGCTCCCTCCCAACCCGTCCAATTTTCGTTTTTTTGCATACCAGAGCGACTCGGCTGCAAGTGTGCACCTGCCACGATTCATATATCCTCGACTTTCTTTGACGTTGTGGGTGCGTCTCCGTCCGGCGTCGCGCCACATCTCTGGGTCGCCAGCGTGAAACGGCTCGAGAGCGATCCGGGGCCACTCGAAACAAGCCTCCCCTTTCGCGCTGCCGCACACTTTCAAGTCGCATCCAACTCCGTTCGCTCCCTCACTCCCGTTTACGAGTCATCAACATCGCTTCAGCTCTCAGTGTCATCCGCTCTCGCTGTTTTCAGGCTGCACGCACACCGGTTGCTAGCTTGAATCCGCACTCCGTCATCTCCTGAACCCCGTTTCCTCACCACCTGGATATCTAAATCCCATTCGACCGCTTCCACGTCTGGCCAGGTGCCAACTGAAAACCGTGCCGTCTGCAACACTCGAGTGCTCGGACTTGCGCCTTACGTCTCGTCCAGTCTTCATTTTCGGCCGCAACACTCCATTGTCCTCTGCGTCGGCCGCTCTTTGTTCTTGCAACTCCTCCACCTCCTTCTCCCTTCAATGCCATCGTACGGCCCATTGACATCTCCATCACTTCGCAAAATGGAAGGCGGTAGCCGTTACAACGATGGTGCACGCTTCAGCATCGGTTACATCATTGGCGACCCGTTCGCGTTGGCAACGATTTCAATATCGATTGTAAGTGCCACCAAACCCACAACGCAGGTGTATATGAGATAGCTAACATTCCGCAGCTTGCATGGTTGATTGCGTTCATCGGTTCCCTCATCTCCAATATCCGCTCAAAAGATTATCCAAACTATGCCTGGTGGGCGCTGGTTTATACCTTTTTCTGCATCATTGGAGTCATATTGACCGTTGCGGCGAATGCTGAGCGGACGTACAACGTTGCGGTAAGATACTCTTGTCCAATATCTCCAGGAGTTTGCTGACATCGTCTTAGATCACCGGTTACCTTGCCGCAGCTTTGGTCTTCACGACCTCCTCCGTCAACTCCCTCATCTACTCCAACAGCAGTGCCAAGGAGGCTGCTGCCGCTGGCTTCATCCTGCTTTCTATGGTTGCAATTGTCTGGATGTTCTACTATGGCTCCAGCCAAAGCGCCACCCACCGTCGCTTCCTCGATTCGTTTGCGCTACACAAGGGCGAGAAGACTTCAACCCGCAACTCGCGGCCAGTTTCGAATGGCTTCAACGGTCGACCAGAGACCACCGTCACGAACACAGCCCCGCAAATGTACACGTCGAACCAACTCACCGGCTTCGAGACTTCTTCACCCGTGTCTGGTTACCCTGGTGGCGCTGTCGGAGCAAATTCCTCGCAGCCGCGCTTCGGTGCCAGCACCACAGTGCCGACTACGCAACCCGAAAATGAAGTATCCGCGCCAACAGAGTACCCGTACCGCGCCAAGGCCATCTACTCGTACGATGCCAACCCCGACGACGCAAACGAGATCTCATTCCAGAAGCACGAGATCCTCGAGGTGTCGGACGTCAGCGGCCGATGGTGGCAAGCGAAGAAGGAGAGCGGCGAGACCGGTATCGCGCCCAGCAACTATCTCATCCTGCTATAAGGCGGCCGAAGCACGTCGGTTTCGAATCGCGGCAGTCTGTCCTTCGCATTCCCACCTTCCGAACGTTACGCCGGAATGATACACCCTGCACCACTTCTCCTAGCGTAGCTGGCCTGCCGCTCCGCTTTCTTTCCATGGCATTCTTCGCTTCTGATACACCACGCCCGACGGCCTTGTCTCGCGGTCGGACTCCTTCATCGGTCCTCGCTGCGCTTTTGAATTCGGCGTTGTTTTCCTCCCCCCTCGCGGCTGCTTTAAACTCACTGGATGGATTTCATTTCACGGGCTTGGTTGGCAACATCTCGGCGGCGGGCGGCCCGCGACTTATATACAACCCTCCCACACTCACATACACACAAGTCGCCGCCGTTGCTCCGTTTGTCTTCGATTCCGCACGATTGACGGGAGTGCGCGGCCAAAGCGCTGCTTGCACCTCGGCGACACGTGCGATCTGTAAGATTTTTTTTGGATGAGGGCCGGCGCGAAAGGGGGGAACGGACGTTGCTTAATTTGAAACAAACATGCCACTGGCGCCCTTTCTGAATTTCTGTTGTCACGACGGGAGTTAATATGCTGCTTGAGATTGGCTTTGGAGTATGTAGCCAGATGAAAATGCAAAATACCATTCGGATTTTTGATTGCTAGCTAATCTGGATGACAAAGCCATATTTTTGATATCGTATGTTGTTACTAGGGATGATAGAGGACTGAAGTCTGCCAGGAGACGAGAAATTCATCAGGTGACTCGGTAAGGTACCTAAACTTACAGATAGAGGTTACAGGAAGGAGCGAGGTGGTGAGATGTGAGGAATTCCGGCCATTGCAAGGTCAAATGAGAAAATTACCAGGCGCCAATAAAATATCACGTCGCCTGCAAATGATGCGAATGAAAGTGAATATCTGCAGTAGGTAGTGGAACAATTGCATCCGCTTGAAGAGGTTCAACAAATCAAGCTGCTCTAATGTACATTTAACTTTCGGGCGAGTTTGTCGTCGATGAGTCGAGGATACGGTTTGCCTCGTAGAGCAAAGTATAACTCTTCTTGCCGACGCAGCGACCTGTCCTTTCAATGAATACCACACCACATGCAAAGATCCACTCTGTACGCCATTGCCATGCAAATCAAATTCACATCCAACCTCGTAGCATCTATTTCGCCGAGTGCTCCCTCCGCAACTGCCTCAAACTCTCATCGGCACGCGCAGCCTGCTCTCGGGCCTGCATCTTGCCAAATCGTGGCTCCAGAAGCCCAACCTAAGGACATCAGCACAACTGCTCCGAAATCATATTACAGCAGAGGGAATTGCTACCATGCTCAGCAGCTTCCACGCCGGGTTGCTGGGCTGGGCGCCGACGCCGAGCCAGTACTTGGTGCGCGAGACGTCGAGCCTGATGTCTTTGAAGGGGCGGCCTTCGCGGTCGGGGTGCGGCTGCGGGAGCGGGTTGTAGGTGCCGAGGACTTCGAGCGGCTTCGCGTTGCGCGCCGTCCTGCTCTCATGTCAGTGCCGTGGTGCAGCGTGGAAATGCTGCTCTCGCGAGGGATTGCCGCTGCACATACCGTGCGGGTGCGACGACGATGTTGTACATCGGCGCGTGGCTCTTGCCGAAGCGCGCGAGCCGGATCCTTACGACCATGCTGGGCGCATTGATGGGTTGGTTGCTGGCGGAGTGGAGGTCGAATTCTCGCAGGATGTTCTTGTCCCAAAATTGTTCGGCTTGTGGCGGTGCGATAGAATAGAGTATGTGTGGCGCCTGTAGAGCTCGATAAAGTCACGTCAAGCCTATCATTATTCAAGTGTGACCATCAGACAGATGAAAGATGTCATAATTAAGTCTAATTACGCTCAAACCGAAGATTGTTCAACTGGACTGTCAAACATACCGTAACTATTTCCAACCTGAACCGGAGCTTACTGTGTGCATTGCCATAGTCCTTGGTCGTTGAGCCCTCAAGAACCCATCACCGCGAGAACGTTTGCAGATACAGCTTTCCATGGCTTTAAGGGTATCTACTTGTACAAGAACTTGGTAGATTGAGCAATGTTTTAACGGGAATTATAGACCCTTTCCGCAAAGAATGCTGCGGCTCTCGACAAAGAGCTCATGACTACTGGAGCATACTCCATCGATCAGTTGATGGAGTTGGCCGGTCTCTCTGTATCGCAAGCAGGTAAAGATTTTCGACACTTTTCCTGTTCCTACATACATTAAATACAATGATTAGTCTTCAAACTCCAGCCATTGAACAATGGCAGACGAATACTCATAGCATGCGGACCAGGAAACAATGGTAAACCACCCATTGATCATAGACTGATATGTCGACTAAACTCCAACTAGGTGGGGACGGTTTAGTAGCAGCACGACATCTATGGCACTACGGCTATAAACCCACCATCTACTATCCCAAACAGAGCAAGAACGAGCTGTATCAACGACTGGCTAAACAGCTCAAGGATCTAGACATCCCCTTCACTGAAGACTTTCCTTCCGCTCTCCAACAGTCAGATCACGTTGTAGATGCAATCTTCGGTCAGCGAATGGGTTGATTCTTATGCGCGGTTTAACAAATCTAACGGCTTTTCTACAGGCTTCAGTTTCGAAGGTGAAGTACGGGAACCATTCCCAAAGGTCATAGAGGCTCTTCGAGATTCCAAGATCCCAGTGCTTGCAGTCGATGCCCCGTCCTCATGGAACATCGAAACTGGACCTCCGGATTCTGGACCAGGAAAGGGCTTCCATCCCGATGCATTGATAAGCCTGACCGCACCTAAGCCCTTGGTGAAATGGTTCAACGGTCGTCACTTCCTTGGGGGCCGCTTTTTGAGTAAAGCTGTGGCGGAGAAGTATGATATTGATGTACCGCCGTACCAAGGGATAGATCAGGTGGTTGAAGTCCCCACGTCAGAGCAGAAGCTGTAGACAAATCCAGCACAACGTTGAACATTGAGGATATTCCAAATCGTGCAGTTTCTACTTTGTTTGACAACTTAATAAGTTCAAGCGTGATAGATCTATTGCAGGGCTATCAGCCATTGGATAGCATAGAGGGATATCGGCGACAACGGCACATACATTAAGCAAACGACGATGAAGCTAGGAAGATAGTGGTCGATCGAAAACAAAAGGTGAGCCATATGCATTGGTATTGGACGGTTCGAGCACCAATAAAGTCAAGAGTGATCGATACCTCCGCTGCCCCGGATGGCTCTAAGAGAATTTTGACTACCAAAGCGAGTTCCTTACCCCAGAGCGTTCACGGACTAACGCATACTTCCGGAAGTAGAGATATTTGCCAAGAATGAGGTAGTGAAATCCGGGTGACTGACATGGATCTGGAACAATGTGCGCGCCTAGGAGACAGGCAGACTGGCACGATGGCGCAATATATGCATTAGGTCGCCATACAACAGCTAAGCGATGGTTGTGAAGAACATCGAAAGACTAAAGAAAGTGGGTTGGCCGGCCTTCTCTGTGGGCATAGTCAACCGCTAAATCCGACTGGCCGAATCAGGAAAGCCACGATCGGGTGGCAAGTCAGTCGAGATGGCGGCGAGACGAATGCCATTGGCTGTGATGACAATCACACAGATGTGACAGAGATCCCCGGGACGCCGTTCATTGCAGCGGGATTGTACGACGTGGCAGAACGCAGTAAGAATGACTTTGATGATGAAGAAGTCGAGAGACTAAAAAAGAGTGTGATTATTCAAGACTTCTCCACGCCTGAGCTTCCCTTAGCTTGCCGGACTTCCTCCACCAGGTGAATCTAATCGCTGATACGGCCTATTTTCATTTCCCAGGAGCTAAGAAAAGAGTAATCCATTACCCGAAATCGGTACTGTTCTTCTTCGATGTGTCTCAACCTGTAAGCTGAAACGCGCACGCTGCGAGCCTTGCAGGAAGGCGACGCAGGTTCAAACGCTGGTGAGCCAACGGCAAGGTGATGGCAAGGGCAAAGATTTAGTGGAAGACATGCGTGACGGAATGTTCCAAGCCATCTGTTCTTGACTTTCACATCAGGTGCAGATAGCGACGTGAACCGGGCCAAAGCGCGACCTATGTGGACAAGGGTTCTGTGTGTACAGCGACTCTTTTGGTGCACCACGAGTTTTGCTGGAGTCGCCTTCTCTTGAGAATGGATGATGCTGTAGTAAACTCGCACTGGCAGAAAGCAAAGGGATCTTGTAAAACGCTGATTCCTATCATTGGCATTTCGCAGACGCGCTCATGGGGTTGCAATTGTCGCAGGATTATGACAAGCACGTTGCTGGGTCCAGCCGTGCCGCTCGTTCCATTGGAATTGGCTCGGGATGTGGGCAAGGATTCCAGGGTTATTACCGGTGGAGCTATTGAATCTCAATGATGGGATATGGTAGAGATTTGTATCGGTGGCAAGGTCAGGACCGCCATTGAGTTCTTACAATGGTACTGCGGTGAAGTTCCATACATCATGCCGCTTGAAATGAGCAGCGGGCCGAAGTTGTCAACTGAACTGAAGCTTAGAGTACTGCGCCAGGGAGGAACGGGACTAGAGTGCTAGGTAGGGCTGGGCCTGGTGCTGAAGGTGCAGAGGGACGGGAGACGAAGCAGTTTGCAATTTCTCGCCAATACCGTCAATATAGCAGAAACGGAGCATTCCGGTCAAGAGCATGTATATCTACGCACGTTTAATGTAGTCTTGTACTCTGGTACTCGTTATTGAGCAGGCCAGGCAGCAGGCAAAGTCGGCTCACAACAGGAGGGCAGAGTAACGGCGTTATCTAAAACGTCAGGCCAGGAAATTGGGAGTGAATCTGGACATTCAGTGGCCATTTCTCCCGCACCTCCATTACCAGAGCATCGGGAGCACGCAGACGAATGGGCTGTCGTCCCTAAGAATGCCGGCTCGGTGCTCCTTGAAATTCACGAGGAGACGACGCGAGACAGGCGACTAGTGTGGTAGCGCATTCCCCCAATCGTCGATCAAAAGGAAAAGCGCGGGCACTCCACCATCTGCGTTGGCTATCGGCCATGGATGGAGGGGTGGAGGGCATGGCTTGATGAATTGGCATGGCATGGCATGGATTTTGCGGAGCTGCGCCGTCGAAACCATCCGAGCCGTGTCCATGACGGTGTGAGCTTACGCTCTGCCTCTCACATCGACGCTGCCTCGAATCAGAGACCCGTCGGACATTTCTGGCGACCGACTCGGTGAGACTCAGCGCAAGCACCGCCAATTGCAACGGCCAGCCAGCTGGCTTTACGGAGAACCAGTAGTGAAGCGTTGGGAGCCATCCCTCCAGTAAGAACGGCGGAAATGGCCGGCGATGTGATTGAATTCCACGCGATGGCAAAGTCTGAGCGTGAACAACGTAAAAAGAATTCTTTGATGGTGTTGAAGGCTTGTAGAAGCGACACTCAGCGACACTGGGCTCTCCCACCAGTCAGCCAGCCAGCAAACCGGATGAAAGAGGCGATATTGCGTTTACGGTGAGAGTGATTGGTGGTGCAGCATGGCGGCGACGATGCTTCGTTTTGTCGGACCGGGAAGAGGGTTGAATAAAAGCCAGAGACACTCGCAGGCTCGCAGCATGAGGTACGGACTCGATCCACCCGGATGATTGCTGAAATCTCGCTGGCAGCTTTCGCGTCTCTGGCGTGCATGATTGCGTCTTCGAACCCCTCGACCTCGCTGAGCGCTGCTCCCCTTCATCAAGCCAAGCCAACCCAGCCTTGTACGACCCTGGCCACAGTGGTGCGTTTCGTTGAACAGCAGCGGGCTTTGTTGGAGTGAGTGCCTCTTGCTTGCCACCCCCCCTGGCCCGTGGCGCCAGGACAGACCACCACGGCTCCCCCCCTACAGAGTTGGGACGGACCACCGCTACGGCTCCAGACGCCCTGCCACCTGGGCTTGGATTGAGGGCCCTTTGATGCACGCTGAACTGACCCGCGACTTTCCTGCCGATCGTTGGGACCGCGCAACCTCGAGGCCTCGCGGATCTTTGTCGAGGACGCTCTTCGCTCGGTCGCTCGCTTTCCGCGCTGCTTCCTGTGTCTTCACGTCCATTATCCATGCTCGTTTCTGATCAAAGCCAACCCAACGGCGTATGTGCACAGTGCGTCGGGCGCTTCTTGCTCTTCCATCGCGCTCGAGCTTCCTCACACTCCCGCTATCCAGCTCTAGTGTCGCTCCAGTCGGCACGCAGGGGCCAAGGGCACTACAACAAGCATCGCGTCCGCCCGTAGCATCGCAAGCCGGCGCGGCCAAGCCCAAAGGGTCGCTCTTCTGTGCTCGTCTTATCGCGTGCGAGCTTTGAGTGCTGGACTGCTTGCGCTGTTTGCAGGCGTCTCTTTCTGCATCGGCCTGCGCCCAAAATTCGCTCTTCCCGCGCTGCCAATCAAGCGCGCACATCAACCTCCGTGCCTCGATCCGTGCAGCCGTGCATCCCACGAACGCCTGGCTCCGCCGCGCCAGCCCTTTTTCTCACTACTGTATCTCCCCTCGTCAGGCTCTGCGTGTGTCTGGGTCCTGGACTGGTCGCGGCACTTGCTGCACTTTGCTGCACTTTGCTGCCCTCATTCGCGACCTTGCTCTGACCGACGCTGCCGTCGCATTGCGAAACTCCGCCTTCTGAGACATTTCAACACCACCACCACTTCCACCACATCCTCCACCTCGACCGCTTACCTGGTCCCCCGAATTTTCTGAATTCTCACCCCTCCTTTATTTCCCTCATACCTCGTCGTCTTCGCCGCCTGCGCTTCATCGTTGGCCGTCGCGACACTCGACTTCGCCACTCTCAAGCCCGCGCGCCGCTTCGACTCCACAATCCACTCCTGCTCACCACCACTCCCCACCGCGCGCAACTGTTGGCCTGTTCGACCGTCGATAACGCGCAATTCGATACGCGCAATTCCTGGTGAACATAGCGTGCGACGGGACTCTTTAACACCTTTGTGACGGTACGGGAAGGACTATCGCTGGTCGCGACTCGTCACCTCCCACCGATTTGCATCATTGCGCACCCAGGTTGAGGTCGAACAAGGACACGCATGGCCGGTGGGCCGAGTCCGAATAGCACGAGTTCAGGCGCCGTTGCGAGCATATTTACGACAGGCATCCTCGCTTCGACGTCTTCTTCCTCTCCACCAAAGCCCACCTTTGCCGCGCAACAGAACATGGCCAGCGACGTTTCGGCTGTGGCCGGCATCGCCTCTCACGGCTTCAACTTGTCACCAACCTCTGAACGAAAGCCGCTGGAACAATCGACTGGGTCGCTGTTATCGTTTGGGAAGCTGGAGCCAACCATCAGCAACTCGGACCGCGATATGCCGTCCATCCAGATCAGAAAACTGCCGCGAACCTACTCCATGGAGACGCTTCGCATATTGCTTGCCTTTGCGACGGACATGATCGATATCGTTTTCATCGAACCCGACTTCCCGGAAGACGCCGGGTATCAAACCGCGATCGCCCGCTTCATGTCACTCGTCGGCGCTCAAGACGCAAAGGAACGCCTGCATGGAAAAGAAATCGGAAGTGGAAAGCTCATCGTGGATCTTCTGCAGAACAGCACCTCGTATCCGGTCGGTAGACGAGGTACGGTCGATGGTAACGCTATAAGGCATGGTGCCAGTTCCACTACCTCCATCTCACCATCAAATGGAAATCCAGTTCCGCCCAGACAAAGCTCACGATACAATGGCACATTCCAGAATATGGAAAAGCTTTCACCTCCATCCACTTCTCTGAGCAGCGACACCTTCCCGACGCCGGACTCTAGCGCTCACATCCAGAGTCTCTTCTCTCCGCAATCTCCGCTTGCAAATTCCGCGGTTTCAAGCAAATCCATCATTAATGATGATCCGTCGGATGAAACGGGTAAGCTGCTCAATGATCCTGTCGCATTTGCGAAGAGTGGAGAAGCCGCGCAGGCATCCGCCGCACGCCGAGCGACGAGCTCCCAAATTCCGGTTTCGCGATTTGCAGGTCTAAGCTTGTCTACCACGACCGACAGGAACTCAAACCTGGGCTCACAGTCAATGTCGGCTTTTCCTAGAGTTCCCAGCACCATGCAGTCGCCTGGCTCTTCCATTTCGCCTGGTACCTTGCCTCTACCGGGACTGGGACCTGGTGCGATGGGCCCGAGTTCCAATTATCCAATGTCACAACAGCACTACCATCGACACAATTACCCGCCAATCAATCCAGCCGACCAGAATCCTCCATGTAACACGCTTTACGTCGGCAACCTTCCGATGGACACCTCTGAGGATGAACTCAAGGCTATCTTTTCGAAACAACGAGGCTACAAACGCCTTTGCTTTAGGACGAAGCAGAACGGTCCAATGTGCTTCGTTGAATTTGAGGATATCTCGTTCGCGACCAAAGCGTTGAACGAACTGTATGGTCAACCTCTTCACAACAGCGTTAAAGGCGGCATACGCCTGAGCTTCTCGAAGAACCCACTGGGCGTCCGCAATGGCCAATCCAGCAACAACTCAGTTCAATCGACGTTGAATCCTCACACCTCTCTTCCAGGCTTGGGAGGTACCGTTGGAGCCCCTCCAGGTTTCAGTGCCGCAACCGGACCTCCACCTGGACTGACCGCACCTCCCGGTCTGTCGGCGCCAATGGGTATGACCTCTTCCTCAATGAATGGAGGTTCTGCCTTTGGCATGTACAGTAACGGCGGATTTCCAATCGGCGGGAGCGGATTTGGTAGCATGATGCGTCAACCGATCGCCAACGGCACGGCTACGAGCATGGCAGGCGGCGGTTTTAACAACGGTATGGGCGGTGACTTCAGCAACTACATGGGCCGCTAGTCGGTTCAAGATTTCAGTCTATCACAGCAATCAGCATCTGTTCCGGTCGTTCACGATCCCTAAGACATACAACACAACCCACACTTGAGCATCTACAGTCACATTTGATCAGCGATTACCCCTTTGCGGCATCGTGTTGCTCTGCCCAGGTACAGAGCATACGGTGATACAGCATTGAGCATATAGCGAAAGATTCCCCTTGTGCGCGCCATGGTTTCTCATTTGCGGACCTCACTATTCACGGCGCGGCGGCGTTTTTTCGATTTTATACCCAGTTCGCAGTAGCGGCCGCAGGATATACACTACACTCACGCAAGTTTAAGTTCGGGGCGGTGAAAAAGAGTTGTGTTGACGAATTCAAAACACGCCATACCCGACTGCATCAATCCGAGGGAACGGTCTTCGTCCTCTTCCAGCAGCCATGCAATTCAGCGTTCACAGTCTTCTTATTTCACACTACATCGGCATGGTCATGGTCATACATCGAGCGGCCTTTGCATCTATGTGCCAAGTGTCGAACCCTGTCCCTACCTGTTTACCTCTTCGCTTCTTCTGCCGTCCGAGACTACAAACGAGTCCACCCCGAATCCCAATCGCAATCGCATGATAAAAAAGGGGGCGAGGGAAACGAGTTTACGTATCTCCCGGCACCACACTTCTGATCTGGTTTTTCCTCTTCGCAAGTTTCATTTGCACGGCGCTCGTCGGGTCCGCACAGAAAGGTTGGCTGGGTATGGGAATCGGGGCATTCTGGCCGACGGC
>Ga0335073_10007275_pt1 | contig 15521 bp, 12 predicted proteins | sample Lox_Sample_22_FD_207093 | JGI IMG/M metagenome (GOLD analysis project Ga0335073, IMG submission 207093) | Soil microbial communities from Loxahatchee National Wildlife Refuge, Florida, United States - Lox_Sample_2.2 | ecosystem: Environmental > Terrestrial > Soil > Wetlands | place: USA... | reverse complement strand
ATCCAGCGGGAGAGGGACCGCTCGTCGGGAGAGCCGGCGGCGTGGAAAGTGCGGATGTTGTCTCTGTCCGAATCGGACCGGTTCTGGCTGAGCTTGAATTTGCCCTCAATGCGGGCAACGGGGATGTGGAAACCGACGATACCGCCAAGCATCGAGCGCTGGTAGCCTTCGGGGAGATTGCGCCACCGGTCCAGGTAGGCAGGCTCGTGCCGGGCGATGAGGTCTTCGAGCAGCTGGACTTTGCCAGCGTCGTCCTCAACGACTTCAAGCGTGCCGTAGGCGTGAACGGCGATGTAGTTCCAGGTAGGGACGGAGAGCGGTTCGGCGTAAAGCGACGGCGAGACGTAGCTGTGTGGGCCGGAGAAGACGACGAGCGTCTCGCGGGCAGCAAGGGCTTCCCAGTGGCGGTTGGCTTTTGCGAAGTGTCCCTGAATGAGAACATGCACGCCGTCGTTTTTGATAACGAGAGGAAGATGCGTTGCGATGGGAGGCGCTGATGGATCTGCTCCAGAGAGAGGACCGAAGAGAATCGCGAAGGAGTTCTCGCGCATGGCGGCGAGGAGCGTGGCTCGATCGGTGACCTGGTTGAATCGAGGCGTGTACATGGGAGGTTATTGAATCCTCTCGAAGCGGAATGCGGCCTCGCGCAGGGCGTGGCTGATGGCGGTGATGTGCGTGGCGCCGCGGGTCTCAAGCGTAACGTCGATGACGGTCTCACCGAGGCTGACGCCATAGTAGGCGCGATTATGCACAGTTTCGACGATGTTGGCACGCTCGCGGGCGAGAATCTCAGTGAGGTGCAGCAGCGCGCCGGGGCGGTCCTGCAGGTAGACGCGGATGCGGAGAAGGCGGCCGTCTTTGACGAGGCCGCGTTCGATAATCTTGGCAAGCAAGGTGACGTCGATGTTCCCACCGCAGACGAGAACCACGGTGCGGCGGTGGCGTAGGTTGGTCTTGGCCTGAACGACAGCGGCGAGTGCGGCGGCGCCTGCGCCTTCGGCAAGGGTCTTCTCCTGCTCTAGGAGCATGAGGATGGCGCTGGCGATCTCTTCGTCGTCGACTGTGACAATCTCATCGACGTAGCGCGTGACGAGCGGCAAGGTCAATTCGCCCACGCGGCGGACGGCGATGCCGTCAGCAATGGTGGCTTCGGGCGCGATGGTGATGGGTTTACCGGCTTCGCGGGCACGCAGCATCGACGGGAGCTTTTCAGGTTCCACGCCGATGACGCGGATTTTTGGGTTCGATTCTTTGAGGGCGCAAGCGATGCCGCTGATGAGGCCTCCGCCGCCGACGGGAACCACGACGGCTTCGATATCAGGGACCTGTTCGAGAAGTTCGAGGGCGATGGTTCCCTGTCCGGAGATGACCTCGGGATCGTCGAAGGGATGGATAAAGGTACAGCCTTGATCGATGCGGCGGCGCAGCGCCTCATCACAGGCTTCGTCGTAACTTGCCCCGTGGAGGATCACCTCGGCTCCATAGCTGCGCGTGGCCGCCACTTTGACAAGCGGCGTGGCCAGAGGCATGACAATTTGTGCGCGGATGCCGCGTTGGGCCGCATGAAAGGCAACGCCCTGCGCGTGGTTACCGGCACTGGCGGCAATGACGCCGCGCTTGCGTTCTGATTCGGAGAGTGTGAGCAGCTTGTTGAGGGCTCCGCGTTCTTTAAAGGAGCCGGTGCGCTGCAGGTTTTCGAGTTTGAGGTGCAGGGGCAGGCCTACAAGTTCGGAGAGGTGGTGGGAGAGATGACAGGGCGAGATGTGGATGGCTTCGCCGATGCGAGCGCGTGCCACCTGGATGGTGGAAAGGCTGACGGATTCCAAGTAGATCTCCTCCAAAACGAAAGACAGCAAAGATGCGAAAGCCACCAGCCGCGTATGCGGGAGGTGGCCTGGATGACTGCTTGCTTAATCTCTTTGGCTCAGGCTCTGCTTCCCGCGGGCGCGATGGGCTGGGTAATTCGCATCGCGGGGATCGGCGCAGCGGGGATCCGGAGGAAAGTGGCTGCCGGATTTGCGCAGTTGAAATGCATGACGTTCTTTGCAGTACAGCAGAGCGGTACGGGGTGAGTCAAGGAAAGGGAGTCGCAGAGGCGCAAGGCGAGCTGGCGGCGCGGACGCTAATCAAGCAGACCGGAGAAGACAAACTCAAAGCCGCCACCGTGAGGACCCCAGCGTACGACGCGGGAGTGGACAGAGATGGTGTCACCAGGATCGTCGCCACGGGAGCCGATGCGTTGCAGGGTCATGCGGATGACTGTGCCGGGGATCCAGCGCTCTTCGGTCTCCATATAGAATCCGGTCACACTGATGTTTTGAATAGGGTGGGGTTGTGGCGAACCACCCGTAAAAAAATAGGCGATGAGGTCCGGCAGGGGGAGTCGAGGCGCCTGCCGCCGATCTGTTACGGGCTGCGGTGCATCGGACTCCAGGTCGGGGAAGAGCCAGCGTAAGAACTGGACCGCACGTTTCGGTTTCTCAGGCTCTTTCGGAGTGGCCTCCACTTTCACATCGCTGTAGTCGGTGAAATGCGGCGACGGCGGAAGGAGATCGATGGGAGGTTCGCCGAGAGGTCCGGGCAACTGACGGGGACCCAGTGGAGGGTTCGGAGCGGGCAGGACCGGTGTCGTGAGTGGGATTGTGTTCAACGTCACGCCAGCCTGGGCCAAAATGCTGGAGGGCTGCGGCTTTGGCGAAGCGAACTCCTTGGCCGCGGGCGCCGCCGTTCTCTTGATTGAAGGCGCCGGCTCCGGAGGACGCGCGAAGATCAGGGGTTTTGCCCCTGGAACGGGATGGGTATGTGCCGCGGGTGAGCGCTCCTGTGCCGGGAGCGCAGGCTTCTCGTGAATCGGCTGGATGGGGATGGGCGCCCGGCGTTTGGCTGGCTTGACGACTCCAGGTTGCGCCGCCTGGTGTTGTGGGGCTTCCACCGGAGATGGATTAGCGGCGGCTTCAATCTGCACAGCGGGTACCGGGCTGGTAGTCGACGGCAGTGGCGCGCTGAGAGGCAGTTCGGCAGGACCTCGGGGAATGCGACCTGTGGGTGCCGGATGTATCGAAGGGGATGGATGAAGGGGAATAAAGGCATCCACAGGCGGAGCAGGAATCTGAGCCGACGGTCCCGGGAAAGAGGCGTTAGAAAAGCGCGTGCCGGATGAGAGGTCGCGTAAAGAGCGGCCGACCGGAGTGATTTGCTGTGAGGGCGGAGAGGCTGCAGCCCTGGACATGTCAGGAACTCTCTGTTCGATGACCCGCAGGATCAGGAGATCGCTCTTCTGTGTGCCGGACGAAGAGATCGTCTGCGGAAGCAAAACAAGGGCGCTCTCGGGGAGACCCTTAAAGGGCGCGAAGTCGCTGTCGGTGGTGAGTTCCACTGCGTGAACGACGCGATAGTCCCTATCGAGGTAGATGAGATCAAAGGGGGAGAGCGTGCGGGCAACCGGGACGCCCTTGAAGTGGGTCAGCCACAATCCCTCGTCGACGCGAGGATCCAGCCCTTCAATCAAAACCTTGAGGACCTTGAGAGGCTCGAGCACCGCGTCCACGATGCGGATCTGGTCGCTGAGATAGGTCTGCCTGGTTTTGTTGAAAACGCTGAAATACTTACTTTCCATACGCCCTCATCATCCCAGAGAATTGCCAAGCCCAGAAATCCACTGTACTCAGCGTGCAAGGGCCAATGGTCGAGCCGATCGGCGGAGTCGACCGGGTCCGCAACGGACCTTGCTTCTGCGCACGTACCGGTGGCCTCATTCTCCACTGCCTGTGAAGACGAGTCAAGGAAGAAGGGCCTGCGGAGAATCTGGCAAAACATAACTCTTACCCATGGCCGTTGGGATAGAAAGTCACAGGTCGAGTGGGGAATTGGTAATCATTTAGTGCTGCACGCGGAGCGCCCTAGATATCGAACGAGTCGGAGATGAGGGAGTTGGAAGACTCCTGGTCCGGTTCTGGCAGGACAATGGGCTCGACGTATTGAGATTTGGCCTGGGCGATGCGACGGAGATGGTACTGAAAGTAGACAAAGGAGAACAGGAGAGTCAGCAGGAGATTGAGTTTGAGACCGATGGGTTCGCGGCGGTTGTAGTGTTCCAGGAGTTCTTCACGGATTTCGAAGATCACGACAAGCCACAGGAGCCAGGAGAAGAGAAACCCTGTGGCAAAAGAAGCCAGGGCCCAATAGATGGAAAGCGAGCCAGGTTCGACCTTGCGAATCCATAGGCAAAGATAGATAGGCCACGCCGCGATCACGAGATTCACGAGAACTTCGCGGAACGGCTTGGGGACGAACAAGACTGCCAGCGCTTCAGAGCCGGCGATTGCGAAAAAGAGCACAAGCCAATGCGCGCGGGGCGGAGCCGGAAAAGAAGATCTCAGTCGATACGCGAGCGGGATCGGAGTCGGATTCATCCAAGAGTCTCCTCACGCTTTTGCGTGGCTAGAAGATAGCACAGAGTTTAGCGAAGGAATCGAGTTCGAGTAGCTGCTGACCGGCGGGAGCTGCATCAATCTCCTCATGCTCAAGTACCCATGTGTCCCTGTGAAAGAGAAAGACGGCATGCAGACCCGCGGCGAGGGCGGGATTGATATCGCTTCTAGGGCTGTTGCCGATCATCCAGCTGGTGTGCGGTGCTAACTCGTGTCGATGAATCACGCTGCGATAGGTGGGCGGGTCCTTCTCAGGAACAATCTCAACCGCGGAGAAGTGAGGGGCGAGACCGGAGCGCGCGAGTTTGTCTGCCTGCTCAGCGTGATTGCCCTTAGTCATGAGGATGAGTTTGTGGCGTGAGCGCAGCTCAGCGAGAGTTGCATCGACTCCAGGAAGCAGTTCGATCTCCTGATCGGCGACTGCCTGCGCGAAGCCTTCGACGCGCCGGCGCTGCTCGTCTGTGAGCGGTGCGGGACTCAGGCGTTCGAAACAGGTGACAAGAGAGCGAGTGAAGCTGCCGAGGCCATATCCGTGGGCATGGATGGTCTCGCGCTCGACGGCATTGAGTGCGCTGCGCACTTCGGCAGGTGAGTACTCGTGGTGGTTGAGGAAGCCGATGAAGGCAGCGATCGCGCGCTCGAAGTAGACATTGTTTTCCCAGAGGGTATCGTCAGCATCGATGAGCAGGGTCTGGCCCGGGGGAATCTGCTGCATGGTTCCCATGGTAGCGAAGGCCAGACGCCGGCGGGTCAGCACCCTTGATGAAAAGTGGCCCGGTATCGGCAGACAGCGAGAGCTCAGGTTGGTTGATGTACGGGTGAGTGGCGGGTGAATCGCTGTCTGGGCGAGGGTAAGTTTAAGAAAATGTGAAGTGAAAAATTAAATATTGACAAACGATGTTGTGCTGTCATAAATTGGTGATGGTCACTCTTGACCATTTGGAGACTCATCATGCGTCATATATTTGTAGCCGGCATCTTCCTCTCCAGCGTGCTGCTCAACGCCCAGACAGTCACCAAGGCGCAGAGTGCCACGCTGGTCGCTCGTAACGAAGCCAACCCTGCCGCGGCGGTGGGGGCCGCAACCGATATTCCCACGACGACCAGTGGACGCCGTGTCAGCACGGGCGTGATTGCGCCGAAGCTGATCTCGGAGCCTGTGGTCAAGGTTGCTACAACCGACTTTCCCTCAGAAGATCTCGCATCGCAGCACGTAGTTGTGGGCTTCCGTGTGGATCCGACGGGCGCCCCAACCAACGTTCATCTTGTGAAGTCGGTAAATCCCAGCGTCGATCAGAAGGTGCTGGCTGCCATCCGCCAGTCACGCTTTGCCCCGGCCACGCTTGATGACCAGGCCGTCCCGATGGACATCAACCTGATCGTCAGCTTCCAGGCCCGCTAATCTGCTCCGGAAAACAACGCGTCCTCCAGTTGCACAGAATTCCACTGTGCTGCTGGAGGGCTTTTGTCTTTGTGTGAGTCGAGATTCGGTCAGGCCGTTGCGGGCAGGGTGTAATCGAAGACGTACGAGTGTTTGCCAGCTTCAATGACGATCTGCAGAGAGCCTGCGATGCCGTCCAACTGGCCAGTGCCTGAGCCGGGGACCACGGTCACGGTAAGTTGGAATTTGCCGGCATTCATGGTGCCGGTGTGCTGGAGCGCGAACGAGCCGCTGAGACTGCCGAGGGTTCCAGTGAATTGCTCAATGGCGACGTAGCCTGCTGTGCCAACGGCCAGATTGCCTGCGCCGAGCATTTCGCCTTTACTGGGACCATCGAGATCGCCGTGGTAGTGCTTGTCGAGTGCGTACCGGCCGATGGCCGTTCCAGTGGTGGCTTCGTCGGCTGCAAGCGGCAGAGTCTTCACGTCGAAATGGCCTTTGGCCTGCATGGCGGTGTGTCCTTATGTGCTGGTTGAGGTTACTGCTGCTGCCGTGTGTAGTGAGTCCGGCTTGCATCGAACGCCGGGGATTGATACAAGGATCGCATGCAGGATTGTCGCACGGCGACTCCCCCGGAGGTTGATTTATGAGCGTCACACTTCACCCGTCACAGCCCCTCGAAACGTTGGATCAGTGGGACGACTTTGTTGAGGGGCGCTATAAGGAAGGCAAGTCACAGGAAGAGTTTCGCGTTTACGATGCGGCGGCGACGCCGGGCGTGGCGGAGTTCTATCGGCTGAACCACGAGGGACAGACGGTGGCGTTTGTTCTCGACAAGGAGAAGGAGTATTTCAGCCTGCAGAAGGGTATGAAGACGATCTGGGAGGCGGCGGAGTTTCTGAATACGCTGGTGGACGACAGCGATCCGGACACTGACCTGACGCAGATCGAGCACTTGCTGCAGACGTCAGAGGCGATTCGCCGGGATGGTCATCCGCGATGGATGGTGCTGACCGGCTTTCTGCACGACCTGGGCAAGTGTCTGTGCCTCTATGGCGAACCGCAGTGGGCGGTGGTAGGCGATACGTTCCCGGTCGGCTGCGCCTGGTCTGATTCGATTGTGTTTCCGGAGTACTTCGCGAAGAATCCGGATCGCAATGTACCGAAGTATCAGACGAAGTACGGTATCTATGAGCCGAACTGCGGGCTTGAAAATGTGCACATGTCATTCGGACATGACGGCTACATTGCCGAGGTAATGAAGCCGTATCTGCGGACCGAGGCACTGTATATGCTGCGTTTCCACTCGTTCTATCCGTGGCATCGGCACGGCGCGTATGAGCACCTGGCCAACGAGCAGGATCGGGCAATGAAGGAATGGGTGCTGAAGTTCAACCAGTATGACCTTTACTCGAAGGGCCACGCGAAGCCGGACCTGAAGCAGCTAAAGCCCTACTACGATGAGCTGTTTGCAGAGTTTTTGCCGAATCGGATTGCGTGGTAGAGAAGAGATCGCTGCGAAAGGTTTGAAGCCGCCCGGTGAAATGCCAGGCGGCTTCGGTGCTTCCAGATCGAACCGAGGGCTACAACCCGGGGTTTGCTGCAAGCCACGAATTGAGCCTGGGCTCTTGCAGGGTGCGTAGTTCGACACAGCCACTGATGTTCTCGATGGCGTGGCGCAATGCGACATCGGATGCAGCGACGGGATGGGTCTTGAAGAACTGCGTGACATTTGCGCGGGCATCCGAGGAGCAGAATGCACCGGTAGAAGCGACGAGCCGGGCGCCCATGTCGGTGGTGAACTGGGCCTTTACCTGGTCCCAGTGGGATTGAATGAAGTCCCACGTCGGCTCGCGGTTGGGTTCGATGGAGAGAGCAAGAGCCAGCTCCATTGCAGCATCCTGGTTGCGAACTTTGCTGGAGACGGTGAGCTCGAGTGTGCGATGAAGTAGTTCGGGATTCTCGAATTCCGCGAGCAAGTGCAATGCGCTGGACTGGAACTCGGGGTTGGTGGAAGATTCGTAGATTTTCAGCAATTGATCGAAGAGTGCGGCGTTTCCGTTGCGCACGGCGACGGCAAGGGCGGTTTGGCGAAGAGTCGGCTCGACTGAATCGGGATTGGCTAAATATTGTTGCGCGATCTGGCGGGCCTCGGTGAGAACCTGCGGGTCCTTGCCATAAATACCAAGCAGGCCGAACAGTTGTGCGCGCAGTTCGCGCTTGTTGGTCGTGTCTGTAGCTGCGGGCGTGCCAAGCTTCTGGTATTCGGGCGAGAATGTCGTGCGAATCCATGCAGCGAGTTCGGCCTTCTCGTGGCTGGTGGCGGCAACACGCGCATAAATGATCTTGACCCCATCGAGGGCTGACGAGATCACGTCTGCATTTTGGTCGGACTTCACGGCCTCGACAAGATTGAGGTAGTCGCCAACGGAGGCTTTGTTGGAACGGAAGTGAGCGTATTCATCGCCGAGGAGGCTGATGCGCTCTTCGGGCGTGAGATCGGTTTCCACATGGGCCACGATGGCTTTGTAGCTTACAGGCGCATAGGCGGTGCGATAGTAGCCCTTGCCGTCGGCGTTGGCGAAGAAGAGCGTGCCAGAGGGGATCTTGAGCGACGTGGTTTCAGGGGTGAGGATTTCGCACTGTTCGGCGGTGGCGCTGGACTTGAAGCAGACCGGAAGCGTCCACGTTTCGCCATGGCTGGATTGGATGCTGGGGCTCAGGAAGAAACGGCTCTGGTTAACGTGCACGTGGCCATTGGCCGGCTCGCCGAAGGTGAGGAGCGGGACACCGGGTTGGGTGATGAGGCTGTCCATGATGCGGTCGACAGGCTTGTGACTGGCGGCCGTCTCGGCATTCCAGAAATCTTCAGCGGTGGCGTTGCCGTACAGATGCGCCTCGAGATAGTTGTGCACGCCTTTGCGGAAGGTCTCTTTCCCGATGTAGTTCTCGACGGTGAGAAGAACGTCGCTTGCTTTGCCGTAGGCGATGCCGTCGAACATCTGGTTGATTTCGTCGGGCGTGTCGGCGCGGGCGCGGATGGGACGCGTGGTGGGCCGGGCGTCGATGTCGAGGGTGTCATCAAGGCCGGAGACGACGGACTGATCCATGTTCCACTCCGGATGCAGGGCGGCGACGGCCTTGTTCTCCATCCAGGTGGCAAAGCCCTCGTTGAGCCAGACATTGTTCCACCACTGCATGGTGACGAGGTCGCCAAACCACTGGTGGGCCATCTCGTGGGCTACGTCGACCGCGACTAGTTGCCTGGCTTCAATCGAAGCTGTTTTTTCATCGAGAAGCAGGGCACGCTCGCGGAAGGTAATGGCGCCGAAGTTCTCCATGGCGCCGGCTTCAAAGTCTGGAATCGCGATGAGGTCGAGTTTCTTGAGAGGGTAAGGAATGCCGAAGTAGGTGTTGTAGTAGTGCAGCGCGAACTTGGCGAACTGGACGCTGTAGGGTGTAAGGCCGACTTTATCGGGCGTAGCGCAGGAGCGGATAGTCACGCCGTCCTGCTCACCCGAGGTGCACTGGAAGTCTCCGACCAGAAAGGCGACGAGGTAAGTGGACATCTTCGGCGTGGTGAGGAACGTGAGTGTGTGCTTATCGATACCCGGGCCGGGAGTGTCTTTGATGATGGGGCCATTGGAGATGGCGGTGTCGCCCTTGTCGACGACAAGAGACACATCGAAGGTGGCTTTGAATGCGGGCTCGTCGAAAGATGGAAAAGCGCGGCGCGCATCGGTGGATTCGAATTGCGTGACAGCATAGTTGCGGCGCGCGGTCTTGGAGAGATAGAAGCCACGCAGTTCGTTGTTGAGGATGCCGGTGTAGGCGATTGTGATGAACGCCTTGCCTGCCGTCATGAGCTGCGGCACTGTCAACGTTGCCTCTTGCCTGGCGGGATCGAGAGAGACGGTCGCGCTCTGCTCCACGCCGCCCGCGGTGATGGAGACAGACTGGAAGGCGATTTCGATGGCGTTGAGGGTGATAGAACGCGTCGGGTCCTTGAGGACCACGTCAATGATCTCATGGCCGGTGAAGGCGGCGGTCTTGAGGTCGGGCGCCAGCGTCAGGCTGTAGTGAACGGGGACGACCGTGTCGGGCAGGCGCTGGGCCTGCAGCGGTGTGATTGCAAAGGCAAGAATTGCAGAAAGCGCGCATACAAAGGCCGCGCGGGCAATAGGGAGGGAACTGCGATGCATGGTGAATACCTCGAGGAAACGATGAGCCTTTCTCAGGTGAATGGGCCCGTGATTGCGATGGCTAAGATTGGGGCGACCCGGAGGACGACTCGATCTGCGGCGGCGCGTGCTTCTTGGGCAGCAGGGAGTCGAGCATCAGCAGGCAGGCGCCGGTGACGATGCTGCTGTCAGCGAGATTGAAGTCGGGCCAGTGATAGCTGAGGATGTGGACCTCAATGAAGTCGATGACCGAACCGTAGACGATGCGGTCGTGGACATTGCCGAGCGCGCCGCCGAAGACCAGAGCAAGAGCAACGGTGGTGAGCGTGATGCGATCGCCCATGCGGATCATCGCGATGAGCACGACCAGGGCCGCGAAGAGCGAGAAGGCGATGAGGCCCCAGCGAACGGCGTGCGGCGAAGCCGAGTCTGCAAAGAGCGAAAAGGCTGCGCCCTCGTTGGTCCAGTGTGTGATGCGCAGGACGCGGGGGATCACGGGAACTGCGCCGCCGATGGGGATACGCGCGGAGACGAGGGTCTTGGTGAGGCGATCGAAGAAGATGACAGCGGCAGAGATGAGGAGCAGCCACGGAAGGCGGCGGGGGACTGGGAAGCTCATTCTTTGGCCTCCCCGGATTGGGGCGGATCGATGCCCATCGCTTTGAGCGCGCCGTGGCAGCGGGTGCAGACATTCTTCCAGATGCCGTAGTCGGCGACCTCGGGCATGAAGTTCCAGCAGCGTGCGCACTTGTGGCCACTGGCGCCGCGAACTTGGATATGAATATTGCTCCCCTCAGGTTGCCAAAGTAGACCTGCATTGAAGTCAATGTTCGCAGAATTAATTTCAATTGTCGAAACGTTGAACAGTTCTTTCAAACTGGTTGCATATTCCCTGAGGAGTGAACCTAGTTCATCATTTGCCGCGATCGACACCCCCGCTCCAACCACAACATCCGCTTCAAGGGCCTTGCCGATCGTCTTGTCTTGACGAGCTTGTTCCAGCAATTTCAGGACTTCATCACGGACTTGAAGCAGTGTCTTCCACTCCTCGAGCAGTTTCGTCGGGTCTTCAGAGAAAATCTCCTCTGGTTTCGGGAACTGCGCGAGATGCACGCTGGCTTCGCGTCCAGGGACAGCCGGCAGGTAATCCCAGACCTCATCGGCGGTGAAGCTGAGGATGGGCGCGACCAGGCGGACGAGGGTTTCGGTGATCTTCCAGAGAACTGTTTGCGCGGAGCGGCGCGCGAGACTCGACGGCGCGAAGGTGTACATGCGGTCTTTGAGCACATCGAGATAAAAGGAACTGAGATCGACGATGGCGAACTCATTGATGGCCTGGTACACGCGGTGGAATTCGAAGGCTGCGTACCAGCCCCCTTTCCCATCCGGCCCAACGATCTTTTCAGTCAGGTCGCGGGTGCGGGCCAGCATGTAGCGATCGAGCGGCAGCAGATCAGCTTGGGCGACGCGATCGGTAGCCGGGTTGAATCCAGCGAGATTGCCGAGCAGGAAGCGGAAGGTGTTGCGCAGTTTGCGATAGAGCTCGGCGCAGCGCTGCATCAGGTTTTCGCTTGCCGCCATATCTTCGCGGAAGTCGACGGAGGCAACCCAGAGGCGCACGATCTCGCCGCCCAGGCGTTCGGCAATGTCAACCGGGTCGACGCCGTTGCCGAGAGACTTGGACATCGCGCGGCCCTGTTCGTCGAGTGTCCACCCGGCGGTTGTGACGTGCGAGTACGGTGCGTGGCCGCGCAGCGCTACCGAAGTAAGCAGGGAAGAGTGGAACCAGCCGCGATGCTGGTCACCGCCTTCGAGATATAAGCACTTTGTGCCCTTGCCGTCCTGGAAGTCCTTGTAGGGGGTCTTCAGATCGGCATCGATTTCGGCGACGGCGGTCCAGCTGACGCCGGAGTCGAACCATACGTCGAGAATGTCGGTCTCTTTGCGAAATTCCGTCTCGCCGCAGTGAGCGCATTTTGTATTGGAAGGTAAAAGCTGTTCAAGCGGCGTAGAGTGCCAGGATTCCACGCCTTCGCGCTCGAAGAGATCGACGATCCCGCGATTGAGCGCCGGGTCCATGATCGGCTGGCTGCAGCTCTCGCAGAGGAAGACGGCGATAGGCACACCCCAGATGCGCTGACGGCTGATGCACCAGTCGGGGCGCGTGGCGATCATGTTGGTAATGCGCTCCTTGCCCCAGGCAGGATCCCAGACGACCTTGTCGATCTCGTCGACCGCAAGCTGCCTGAATGTTTTTTCTTCACCGGTGGCGGATTTGAGCGGTGTATCCAGGGAGATGAACCACTGCTCGGTAGCGCGGAAGATGACCGGGTTGTGACAGCGCCAGCAGTGCGGGTAGGAGTGCTCAAGATCGGATGAGCCGAGCAGCGCGCGATTCTCTTCGAGCATGGCGAGGACGATGGGGTTCGCTTCCCAGACGGTCTTGCCTTCGAAGGGGGGCGTAGCGGCAAGGGGCCAGGCAGCGTGGTCAGCGTGGAGATGACCTGAGGAGTCGACGCGACAGGTCTGATCGAGCGAATAACGCTCGCCGGTGTAGAAGTCGTCTGCGCCGTGCGAGGGAGCCGTGTGGACGGCTCCGGTGCCAGTGTCCGCGGTGACGTAGGTAGCCAGCACGCCCAGGATGCTGCGCTCGAGGAACGGATGCTTGAAGGTGGAGTGCTCGAGGACGTTGCCCTTGAATCGCGCCAGTTCCGCGGTGTTGCCGAGCCTGCAGGCGGCAATGACGGAAGGCGCCAGTTCGGCCGAAACGACGTACACAGGGTCAGTTGGGCTGACGGGCGTTTTGAGGTCGCCGCTGGCCGCCAAGGCTACGTATTCGAAGTCGGGATGGAAGGCGACGGCCATAGAGGCCGGAATGGTCCAGGGCGTCGTGGTCCAGATGATGGTAAAGACGTCCCGGCTGGCGAGCGATGAGTTCAGGGCCTCTGGGGCCGAGGTGAGCTTGTAGCGGACGTAGATGGAGGGGCTGGTGTGCGGTGCGTACTCCACCTCAGCTTCCGCGAGGGCGGTGCGGTCGTGGATGCACCAGTAAACCGGCTTGAGTCCGCGATAGACGAAACCTTTCTCAAGAAAGCCGTAGAACGACTCGAGGGTACGAGCCTCGTAGTCGCGCGCCATGGTCTTGTAAGGTTTGTCCCAGCGTCCGAAGCAGCCGATGCGCTGAAACTGGGAGGTCTGCAGATCGATGTACTGCTGGGCGTAGGCGCGGCAGGCTTCGAGGACCGCCGGCGCGGGCATCTCGAGCTTCTTGCGGCCGAGCTGTTCGTCGATCTTGATTTCGATGGGGAGGCCGTGGCAGTCGAAGCCCGGGATGTAGGGAGAATCGAAGCCGGCCATGGTCTTCGACTTGACGACGAAGTCTTTCAGGCCCTTGTTCAGGGCATGGCCGAGGTGAATGGGGCCGTTGGCGTAGGGAGGGCCGTCGTGGAGAAGGTAGACGGGACGGCCTTTGCCGGCTTTTCGTAGCTCTTCATAAAGGCGCAATTCGGTCCAGCGAGCCAGGCGAAGTGGTTCATTCTGGGGCAGATTGGCCTTCATGGGGAAGGCTGTTTGCGGCAAGGTTAGCGTCGCCTTCAACTCCGGCGCTGGAGACATTGTCACTCCCTGATGTGGTGCAAAGTAGCTCCATTCCAGTGTAAATGTTTGGCATAGAAAATAGCGGTAACGACTACAAACAACAGCCGTCTATTGTTTATGGGAATCCTGTTCTCCAGACAGTATGAGACGCTGGAGGGTATCGAGAAAGAGCCCGGATCTTCCGCTGTGCAGACAAGCGCAGGCAGTGTCGAGCATAATGGAAAGACGGGTCCCGGATCGGACCGGCTCCCCATGGAGCAGACGCAGGCGACAGGGCCAGCGGTTTACATGGCAAACGAAATACTGACTCAGCCACAGACGGAACCCGAAGCTACAGCGGACTTGCCGGAGGGGCACGATCTCGATGCTTTCCTGGGGAAAGCATTTGAAGAGAAGCCCGTCTGGAAGACGCTGTACGAGAGTGTTCGTGACGTCTTTTTCCCGGTCAAACTTCCCCCTCTGCAACTGACATCGACGCCAATTCCAGTTCCAGACCCGATGGCGGTAAAAGCCAATCCGTGGGCGATCGGGATTTCATCGACCTTCAACCTGGCGATTCTGGCGCTTGCCATCTGGCTGGGCTATCACGTCGTACACAACATCGTCGCGCCGCCTGTGCAGGCGACCAATATCGATGTTGGCAACTTCGACTTAAAGGCTCCGAAGCAGGGAACGGCGGCGGGCGGCGGCGGTGGTGGCGGTTCGCACGACATTGTCGACCCAATGAAGGGCAAGCTGCCTCCGCGCATCAAGAATCCGATTACCCCGCCGATGGTTCCTGTTCTCGACAAGCCCAAGCTGGCCATTCCGTCGGCGATCAACGTGCAGCAGAATATCCAGCTGCCGGATGCCAACTTGCCGAATGTGGGCATGGCGACCTCGGCAAATGTGAAACTGGCCTCGAATGGACAGGGCGGTGGAGGCGGCATGGGAACGGGTTACGGCGGCGGTCTTGGATCTGGCACCGGCAACGGATACGGTCCTGGACAGGGCGGCAATGCCGGAGGTGGTCTCTACCAGATTGGCGGTGGGGTTTCAGCGCCGGTGCCCATCTTTCAGCCGGAGGCTGAGTTCAGTGACGAAGCGCGGCGTGCTAAGTATCAGGGCGTCTGCCTAATCTCGGTGATCGTGGACGCCAACGGCAACCCGGTCGATCCGCGGGTGATACGCGCACTGGGCATGGGATTGGATGAGAAGGCACTGGAAGCCGTACGGAAGTACAAATTCAAGCCGGCGATGAAGGGTTCGACCCCGGTGCCGGTGCGCATCACGATTGAAGTGAACTTCCGCTTATATTAGTGCACTGATCTGAAAGACAAAGGGAGCGAAGCCAAGGTGTGCTTCGCTTCCTTTGTCTTGTGCGGACATCTTGAATCAATCGATTTAGCCGAGCCTGTTGGGTCCATTGCTGTGGTACTCTTCGTTGTTCGATGACTTCGGGGGACTACGATGCGCATGCGGTGGGGAAGAGGCACAGCCATGCTGGCCGGCATGGTGTTGGCGATGGGTTTGGCAGGGACAACGGCCGCACAGTCGGACTATCCCTTTCGCGACACAAAATTAAGTGATGATCAGCGCATTGCCGATCTGTTGAGCCGGTTGACCTTGCAGGAGAAGATCGACCTCATGTCGGATCATCCCACGATTCCACGGCTCGGTCTCATCTTCTCAGGACAGGTAGAAGGGCTGCACGGGCTGGCGCTGGGAGGTCCGGCGGGTTGGGGTGGGCATGGGCGGCAACCCGTTCCGACTACGACGTTTCCGCAAGAGAAGGGACTGGGAGAAACGTGGGACCCTCCTTTGCTTCAGAAGATTGGTGCGCTCGAAGGATATGAGGCCCGTTATTACTATCAGAATCCTGTTTTCGATCGGGGCGGGGTGGTGGTTCGGGCGCCGAATGCTGATCTGAGCCGTGATCCGCGCTGGGGCCGG
>Ga0335073_10007274_pt1 | contig 15521 bp, 11 predicted proteins | sample Lox_Sample_22_FD_207093 | JGI IMG/M metagenome (GOLD analysis project Ga0335073, IMG submission 207093) | Soil microbial communities from Loxahatchee National Wildlife Refuge, Florida, United States - Lox_Sample_2.2 | ecosystem: Environmental > Terrestrial > Soil > Wetlands | place: USA... | reverse complement strand
CGCAGATGATTCCTGTTCACGTGTTGACCGGGCCCGTCCAAGAAGTCGAGACACTAGAAGTCTCGGCAAGGGCGGAGAAGGGGTTTGGGAGCTCGGGGCGGTGAAGGCAGGGAACAGGGAGTAGGGACTAGGTTCGCATTGGAACCGAAGGGAACTCGTGCGCCACCGGGCACGTATCCCGATGTGTGGCGGCGGGGGCGAGGTGTGCGCTTTCTGCACTCCGCGATCCGCAATTGCGTACACTGGATGAACCGGGAAAGCTGATCTTCGCACTGACCGGGCCGAGTTGGGAGAAGCAACCATGCAACTGACAGAGGCGTTCAATCTGGCGCTGCAGTCGCTGTGGGCGAACAAGCTGCGCACGATTCTGACGCTGATCGGCGTGGTGATGGGCGTGGCCTCGGTCATTATGGTCATCACGCTGGTGAACGGCGCGAACCGCTACGTGAGCACGAAGCTCTCCGGCTATGGCGCGGATGTGTTCACGGTCTCGCGCATGTCGAGCGTGATCTTTAACGCCGATGAGTATTTCAAGTTCCAGAAACGCAAGGTTCTGCGCATCGAGGATTACTACGCGATCCGCGATGGATGCAATGACTGCAGCGAGGTGGGCGCGCTTCTGAGCAAGTCGACCAACGTGGTGGCCAACGGGCACTCGAGCAACAACACGCAGGTGCGCGGCTACACGTGGACGATGTTTTCGCTGCATAACATCAACGTTGAACTGGGGCGCGGCTTCACGCAGGCCGACGAGGACCACGGCACGCATAACGTGGTTGTGGGCTACGACATTGTCGATAACCTGCTGAGCGCAGGCGATCCACTGGGCAAGGAGATTCGCGTCGACGGGATTCCGTACACGATCATCGGCGTGGGCGAGCGCCAAGGCAAGACGCTGGGCCAGTCGCAGGACAACTGGGTCGCCGTGCCCATCACCACGTATCAGCAGACTTACGGCTACAACGATTCGGTGGAGATTTACGCGCGGAACAAAGGCGGCAGCGCCGATACGATGGAGCGCGCCGAAGACGAAGTACGCGTGCTGATGCGGTCGCGGCGCCATGACCTGCCGGGAACGCCGGATGACTTTGAGGTGGAAACGAACGACACGTTCCTGGATATCTGGAAGCAGATTAGCTCATTGTTTGCCACCATTGTGCTCGGGCTGGCTTCGATCGCGCTGGTTGTCGGCGGCGTGGTCATCATGAACATCATGCTGGTGAGCGTTACCGAGCGCACGCGCGAGATCGGCGTGCGTAAGGCGCTGGGTGCGCGCCAGCGCGACGTGCTGCTGCAGTTCCTGATTGAGAGCGCGACCATGGCAACAACGGGCGGCGCCATCGGTGTGCTGTGCGGCATTTTTGTGGGCAAGCTGATCACCATCTTTATCGGCTTCCCTACTTCGGTTCCGGTATGGGCCGTGTTTCTGGGATTATTCCTGGCTGGATCAGTGGGCGTGTTCTTCGGAGTGTATCCGGCGAGTAAGGCAGCAAAGCTCGATCCGGTAGTCGCGCTACGCGCAGAATTGTAGAAGCGGTTATGGCACAGGGACAGACGCGAGAATCAGTCAAGATGGCGCTGGATACTCTGCGCACGAACAAGCTGCGCTCGGGGTTGACGATTCTGGGCATCGTGATTGGCGTGACAACAGTAATCACGATCTCCTCGGTGATCAACGGGCTGAATAACCGGGTATCCGACTGGGTGAGTTCGCTGGGCTCGAATGTGTTCTGGGTCTTTCATATGCCGGTGATCGGCGTGCGGCCTACGGCGGAACAGCTGGCGCGCAAGAAACTCACGCTTGACGACGTGCTGGCGTTGCGGCAGTTGCCGCACGTGGTGGCGGCTGATGGCGGGCACCAGCATGTGACGTCGCAGTTTCGCGTGGGCGACGTGAGCGTGAAGTACAACGGGAAGAAGGTTGCAGGCACGATCCTGCAGGGATCGACCGCGGAAATCGGCGAGGTGAGCAGCTTCACGCTGCTGCAGGGGCGGCTGTTTACCGATGACGAAGATCATCGGGCGGCGCACGTCTGCGTGCTGGGCCACGACACCTGGGAGGAGCTGTTCGGCGATCAGCCTGCCGTTGGCAAGGAGGTTGCGATTGAGTCGGGGCTGTATACGGTGATCGGCGTGCTCGACAAGCAGAAGCAGCCCTTCGGCGGCGGGAAAAATGCACAAGACAACATGGTGATCTTCCCGCTCGGCACCTTCCACAACCTGCATCCGGAAGATCTGGATATGTGGGTGAGCGTGAAGTATGACGACCCGAAGAACAAAGCTCTCGTCGAAGAGGAGATTCGCGAGCTGCTGCGCATCCGGCGCAAGGTGCGCGTGGAAAAGCCGGACGACTTCGAGATCTTCGGGCCGGATTCGCTCTCGAGACTGTGGAATCAGCTGACTGGAGGACTGGTGATCTTCATGATTGCCGTCTCGAGCGTCGGCCTGATGGTGGGCGGCGTGGGCGTGATGAACATCATGCTGGTGAGCGTGACGGAACGAACTCGGGAGATCGGAGTGCGCAAGGCCATTGGCGCAACCAAGCGAACCATTCTGACGCAGTTCACCACGGAAGCGGTAACGCTGTGCGCGATTGGCGGAATTGTCGGCGTGCTCATCGGCGCAGTGCTCACGTGGATTGTGTACTTCCTGCCGATTGGACTGCCGGCCACGCTTTCGACGATGTGGGTGACGATCGGGTTCGCGGTCTCGTGCGCGATCGGGTTGCTGTTCGGAATTTATCCGGCGTGGAAGGCGGCCAACCTGGATCCGATTGAGGCGCTCCGGTACGAGTAAGGCAGTTCGCAGTTGACAGTTCGTAGTTCGCAGTCCCTTGAGCGTTCGCGGTACAAGCTGTGTTGGCTGAGAACTGAGAACTACGAACTGTGAACGCGCACTCTAGACCGGTTCCACAGTTTATGTGCCCTTGCTGGATTTGCGGACGGTGGCATTTTCTTGATGAAAATGCCACTTTGCAACTGCGGCTTCGGGATACAGCAACTGTGAAACCGCTGTAGCCTTTCCGATCCGCTAAACTGAACTTCGTGATGCCGCACGCATTGGCTTTCGCCGTGGAGACTGCGACTACGGTGCTGGCCGTGGCGGGGATGGGATATTTTCTTGCGGCGCTTGTGGCGGCGCGGGTTTTTCTTTGGCAACGGCGAAGGCAGCACTCCGGATTTGCGCCGGGCGTGAGCGTGATGAAGTCGCTCAAGGGCATCGATCCCGCTATGCTCGATGCGTTTCGCAGCCACTGTACACAAAATTACGAGGGCGAGTACGAGCTGCTATTCGGCGTTTCGTCGCTGCACGATCCTGCGGCCGCGGTGGTAGAAGAATTGAAGCGCGAATTTCCAGATCGTGCCATCCGGCTCGTCGAATGCCCGGAGAAGCTGGGCACCAACGGCAAAGTGAGCACGCTGGTGCAACTGGCCCGGCACGCTGCGCATGATTATCTGCTGATCAACGATTCCGACATTACGGTGCCGCCGCGCTATCTCGAACGCGTGATGTCCTGCTTCGGACTGCCGAACGTCGGCCTCGTGACTGCGCTCTATCGCGGGCGGGCGCATGGCTCGCTGCCTTCGCGGCTGGAAGCACTGGGCATCGCGACCGATTTTCAGCCGAGCGTGCTGCTCTCGAAGATGGTGGAAGGCGGGCTGCATTACGGCCTGGGTTCCACGCTGGCGGTACGGCGCGATGCGCTCGAAAAGGCAGGTGGGTTGCAGGGCCTGGTAGATTGCCTTGCCGACGATTATGAGATGGGCGCGCGCGTAGCGAAGGCCGGCTACCGCGTAGAGCTGAGTGCGACCGCTGTGGAGACGAGCGTGCCGGCTTACGACTGGCGTGGCTTTGTCGATCATCAGCTGCGCTGGCTGCGGACCGTGCGCGACGCGCGGCCCGGCGGGTATGTGGGATTGATCGTCACGCACGGCCTCGCATGGGCACTCCTCAATGTTGTCGCGAGCGGTGTAAGCCCGTTGAGTCTCTGGATTCTGACGATGAGTCTTTTTCTTCGCTTTGGGCTGGCGATGACCGTTGGCGCGGAGGTGTTGGGCGATCGCCAGGTGCTTGCCTACCTGTGGCTGTTGCCGGCGCGCGATGTTGTGGCGATGGGATTGTGGGCCGCGGGGCTTGCGGGGAACACGATCGTGTGGCGCGGCGAACGGTTTGTGCTGAAAGACGGAAAGCTCGTCAAGGCGAGCTGATCATCTTCTCGTGATTCGCTTTCAATCCGCAACAGAGGCTGCGGCGCGGGATTCTTCTTCGGCGCTGATTGAGTCCGTGGCGATGGCGAGACACGTACCCAGGTCGGCGAAGTCTTTGTCCCAACGCAGTCGTTCTTCGGGCGGCATCGCGGCGAGCGCCTCGCCCGAGGTGCGGAAGATCTCATACCAAAGGTTCTGTGCCTGCCAGAGATTCAGGTCGAAGGGCAACTCGGTGAGGATGTGGGCGAGTGCAAGCGCGCTCTCGAGAATTTCGAGCGAACCCGCGGACATCTGCAGCTCAATCATGGCGCGCTTCATGCGCTGGTCGGCAATGTAGGAGAGCGTTGCAGTGTCGAGCGGAACCTGGTCGGCCTTGGCCAGCGAAAGGTAAGAGCGCAGCTGCGCCTGGTCAATCGGATCCGTCTCGAGCGTACGGCGCAGGCCGGCGTTGGTGGCGAAGGTGGCTGCCAATGCGAGCGCGGGCGGCTTGGGAAGTCCTGCCTGCGAGAGATAGTGCAGCAGGCTGGCGTGATCCTGGTAGATGGTGGCGAGCGAGTTCTCGACATCCCAGAGCGTGGAGTTGAGCAAAAGCTGCACGATGCGGCGCTGCTCATCGCCGAAGAGCGACGTGAGCGAGTAATCGGCGTGGCCGTAGAAGCGGTCGAGAAGGCGAATCACTTCAGGAAAGTCGGCGCGCTGCACATGCTCCGCGGCTTCTGCCGCGAAGGATTCGAAAGAACGCGCATCGTCGGGCAGATACGCTTTGACAGCGGCGGTAATGTTCTGATCGCCGAAGTGCAGCACAGCAAACGAAAAGGCCTGCTGCAGCCCGGTGATAGCGCTGGCAATGTGGGCGCGGCCCAGAGCAAGGCGCGCGCGGCCCGAGGTGTAGATTTCGTGCGAGATGCGGCGCACGCGGTAGCAAAAGAGTTCGGTCTCTTCGGCGAAGGAAGTAAAGACTGAGCTGATGGCGTAGTGGGCCGCGACCTGCTCGAGATGCAGCTCCAGGGTGCGCACGCATTTCTTATAAATCGCAGCACCATCTCCGGCTGACGGAACATTGGATTTGGCTTCGGCGAGACGCGCGAGGAATGCGGGCTCCAGCGATGCGGCCTGGCTGTTGAAGAGCTGCAGAGCAAGCTGAAGAACACGCGCGGCGTAGGCGATGATCTGCACGGTCTCGATGCCGGAGATGTCGTCGAAGAACCAGCCGCAACTGGTATACATGAGCTGCGCGTGGCGCTGCATCTCCATCAGCTCGAGCGCGCGGATGCGGTCTTCTCCCTGCAGTGCACGGCTCTGATGTGCGCTGAGGAAGCGCTCGATCGATTCCGGTGTGCGGTCAAGCACAACGTCGATGTAATTGTTGCGCGCAGCCCACACATCGCGGAAAAACCGGGCGCCCTCCTGTTCGGTGAGCGGGACGAGCGCGTCGCGCAGCTCATCCAAACCGCGGCGCAGCGGCCCGCGCCAGGCTTGGTTCCAACCGGCCTTGCCGCCATTGCAGCCGCAGTTGGAGCGCCAGCGCTCTACGCCGTGCGCGCAGCTCCAGGAGGTGTTGTCGACGATCTCGCACTCGTACTCGGGCGGGAACTGCGCGAGAAAGCTTGCGTAGTTGGTAAGCCGGGCGGTTTTATCGCGATCGAGAAGGTTCAGTGTGTAGGCAAGAGCCATGTCGCCGTACTTGTGATGATGGCCATAGGATTCGCCATCGGTGGCAACATGCACCAGCTGCGGCTGTGCACTGTCTTTGAATCCGCCTTTCAGCCGTGCGGCAAAATCTTCGCCGGAGTTGAGCAGGCCTTCAAAGGCGATGGCGCGCGATGCGGGACCGTTGTAGAAGAAGACTGCGATCGATGCGCCGGAAGCGAAGCGGACAAGATAGGGGCGCGTGGTGTCGACCGACGCATTCGGGGTTTCGATCCACGTATCGGGAGCGGGCAGCACCGCTTCTGCCGGGATGGAACGCGGGTCTGGCTCTTTCAGCGGGCGAATCCGCTTGCACTGGTGCGGAGCAAGGATGGTGAACTTGATGCCGTGCTGCGCCAACAGCTCGAGTGAGGCTTTATCAGCCGCGGTCTCCGGCAGCCACATGCCCTCGGGAGGCGCGCCGAAATGGTGCTGGTAGTCGGCAATGCCCCAGCGAATCTGGGTGACGCGGTCGCGCTTGCTGGCCAGCGGCAGAATCATGTGGTTGTAGATCTGCGCAATGGCGGAGCTGTGGCCGCGGAAGTGCGCGCGGCTGGCGCGCTCGCCGTCGAGAATCATGCGGTAGGTGCGCGGCGCATTCTCCTTCAGCCAGCTCATCAGCGTAGGGCCGAAGTTGAAGCTCATGCGCGAGTAGTTATTGACGATGCTGATGATCTTGTTCTTGCCATTCACGATGCGCGCGGCGCCGTTGGTGGCGTAACACTCGGCGCAGACGCGCTCGTTCCAGTCGTGATAGGGCGCGGCGCTGTCTTGCGTCTCGACGGTCTCAAGCCAGGGATTCTCGCGAGGCGGCTGATAGAAGTGGCCGTGAATGCAGACAAAGCGTTTGCTGGGCGGCATCGAACTCCCATTGCAGCCGCGCGGGCGGCGGCCGCTCATGGCTATTGTACGGCGAAACGCGCGATGATCCGACGGCTGTTTTACGTGCGCGCCGAACGGCCCGCGGGCGGAGTGCCTTTGGCCAGATCGCAGGCGCGCCACATGTACCAGCTTGCAACCGAACGGTACGGCGCCCAGAGACGGGCGCGCTTGAAGATGACGTCGGGCTTGGGAAGGTCGGCGGCTTCGATGGGCCGCGATTTGGGCACGCGCTGGAAGGTGAGCAGGTAGCCTTTGCGCACGCCGTAGTCGGTGACGGGCAGCACATCGGGCCTGCCCATGCGGAAGATGAGCAGCATCTCGACCGTCCACGGGCCAATACCGCGCACCGCGGTGAGCCGCTCGACGATATCGGCGTCCGGCATTTTGAGAATGGCGGCATGCGACGGAACAGTTCCGTCCATGGTTTTCGCGGCGAGGTCGCGCAGAGCCTTGATCTTGTTGAACGAAACGCCTGCCGCGCGAAGGGGCTCATCGGGCGTATCGATGATTTGCTTCGGCGTAGGGTCGCCTCCGAAAAAAGCACGCACCCGCGCGTGGATGGCCGCCGCAGCTTTGCCATGCAGTTGCTGATAGAGGATGGACTCGAGCAGCGACTCGAACGGCGATGGTGCGGGATCGAGTTTCAGCGTAAACGGGCCGGCACGGTCGATGAGCGCGGCGAGTTTGGGATCGCGCTCGCGCAGATGCGCCAGCGCTTCCTCGGGATTGAAGGGAAGCTTGCGGCTGCGGCCATCGTGGATCATGGAAGGAGTGTATCGTAACGGGCAAGTCAGCGAGTTAGCGGGTCAGCAAGTTAACGGGGGCCCGAATGGTAAACTTCGAGCGGCTTTGTGTGTCGAGGAGATTGCGAAGATGAGACGGCGGGAATTTGTGAAAACAATAGCGGCTGCGAGCACGGGATTGCTTCTGCCGGGCACACGGCGGGCATGGAGCGCGGAGCAGCCGGTGCCGGACGCGAACGTGAAGCGCGTGCTGGTGATGTTCAAGTGCCACTTCGACGCCGGGTTCATCGACACCCAGTACAACGTAGTGCACAAGCGATATTTCGAGAAGTTTTTTCCGCAGGCGGTCGAGATTGCGCGCACCGCGAATGCCGGCGGCAAGCGGCGCTATGTGTGGACCACCGGCTCGTGGCTGCAGTTCGAGTATCTGGAGCAGGCCTCGGCGACAGATAAGAAGGTGATGGAAGAAGCGATCGCGCGCGGCGACATTGCGTGGCACGCGCTGCCCTTCAGCTGGCAGACCGAGCTGCTTACGCCTTCGATGATCGAAGGCTCCGTGGCGTTATCGCGCTCGCTCGATCAGCGGTATGGAAAGACGACGACGGGCGCCAAGATGACCGATGTGCCCGGCCACACGCGGGGCATCATTCCGCCGCTGGCGAAGCAGGGCGTGACATTCCTCGAGATTGGCGTCAACGGCGGATCGACGCCGGCCCAGTTGCCGCCGATTTTTCTGTGGAAGGATCCATCCGGCGCGAGCCTGACGATGATGTATCACCACGAGTACGGCGACGTAGCGGTGGTTCCCGGTTCCGATCTCGCGCTGGTGACCGAAGTGCGCGGCGACAACAGCGGCCCGCACACGCTGGACGAGATTGCAAAGATTCATGCCGACCTGGCGGCGCGGTTTCCGAACGCGGAGATTCGCGCAGCGAGCCTCTCGGAGATGGCGCAGGCTGTCGAGCCGTATCGCGACAAGCTGCCGGTAGTGACCGAGGAGATTGGCGACACGTGGATCTATGGATGCCCGAGTGATCCGCTGAAGGTGGCCCGGTATCGCGCGGTGTCGCGGCTGCGCGAGGAGTGGATTGCGCAGGGCAGCCTGCAGGTTGGCGATGCAACAGACCTGCAGCTGCTGCGTCATCTGCTGCTGGAGGCGGAGCACACCTGGGGAACCGACACGAAGACGTGGCTCGACTTCGACAACTACGAGCCGGCGGATCTTGAGAGGATGCTCGACACCAAGAACTACAAGGTGGTTGAGTTCAGCTGGATCGAGAAGCGGCAGGATCTGCTGGATGGCATCATGACGCTGCCGGAGGCCATGCGCGAAGAAGCGCAGCTTGCTGTAGCCGGTATGGCGGCGACGTGGCCGGTGATCTCTCCGAAGGCCGTGATGAATCCTGCGTCGAAGCCTATCGAGACGGAGCATTTTGTGATCGGAATTGACGCGAAGACGGGCGCGATCACGCAGTTGCGGAACAAGGCAACAGGGCGCGACTGGGCAGGCGAGAAGAATCCGCTGGCGCTGTTTACGTATCAGACGCTTTCCGCGGAAGATTATCAGCGGTTCATGGGAAGTTATCTGACAACGAAGGCGAGCTGGGCACTGAAGGATTTCGGCAAGCCAAACATCGAGCGGTTTGGCGCGCGCAGCCAGGAGTGGCAGGCTGCGTCGGCGGAAGTGCATGTAGAAGCGGCGGACTCGGAAGATCGCATTTTGATCGCGCTCAAGTTCAACGATGAAGAAGCATTCAACTCGGGGCGGGCAGCGTTTCCGCGTCATGCATTTGTCGAATTGCGACTGCCAAAGGCTGAGCCGGCAATTCACATCACGGTGTCGTGGTTCGGCAAGCCGGCGACGCGCATGCCGGAGGCGCTGTGGCTTACGTTCAGTCCCATCGTGAGCGATGCAAAGCAGTGGTCGCTCGACAAATCCGGCGAAGCAATATCGCCGTTCGACGTTGTGGCGTCAGGCAATCGGCACATGCATGGACTGCAGAAGGGATTTACTTATGCCGGAAACGAAGGGCACTTCGCCGTGGAGACGCTGGATGCGCCGGTGGCGGCGCTGGGTGAACGGAGCCCGCTCTATTTCTCGAATGAGCAGCCGGATCTGAGCAAGGGCATTCATTCCTGCCTGTTCAACAATGCGTGGGGCACCAATTACATCATGTGGTATGGCGAGGATGTGAAGGCGCGGTATGTGCTGCGAGCATGACGCGCGTTTCATTCTGAACGGCTGCCGCGAAATCGAATTGACGGCGCCGCTCGGGTCGCGTTGAGCGCTTGTAACATGGAGAGTAGAGCAACACGGAGCGGCGAAGCGATGAAGATGCGGCCCGGTACGCAGACCGGATTTCTGATGTGCGGCAAGGAGTGGACTGACGGTGAAGCGCTGGAAGTGCGCTCGCCGTGGGACCAGGGATTAGTGGGGCGCACCACGCTCGCGACGCGGGCTGATGCGCGCCAGGCGGTGAATCATGCAGTCGCCAGCATGCGGCGCACACGCGCGCTGCCGCGATGGAAGCGGCGCGAGATTCTGGAAGACGTGGCCGCTTCGCTCATCGAGCAGAAGGAGCGGTTTGCGCAGCTCATCGTGGCGGAAGCGGGAAAGCCGGTGCGGCTGGCGCGCGCGGAAGTGGATCGTGCGGTACTCACCTTCAAGACGGCTGCGGAAGAGGCCGCGCGGCTGGGCGGCGAGACGATTCCGCTGGATCTGACGGAAGGCAACGAGGGCCGCTGGGGGCTGGTGCAGCGCTTTCCCGTTGGGCCGGTGCTGGCAATTACTCCTTTCAATTTTCCGCTCAACCTGGTGGCGCACAAGGCTGCTCCGGCAATGGCCGCGGGTTGCCCGATTCTGATCAAGCCGGCACCGCAGACTCCCTTCACCGCACTGGCGCTGGGCGAAGTGATTCTGAAAGCGGGCTGGCCCGAAGAGGCGCTGGCCGTGATGCCGCTGGACAACGCCGACACCGGCTGGCTCGCGGAGAAGGAAGAGCGCATCAAGCTGCTGAGCTTTACGGGATCGGCAAAGGTGGGCTGGGAGCTGAAAGCGCACTCCGGACGCAAGCGCGTGCTGCTGGAACTGGGTGGCAATGCGGCGCTGATTGTGCACAACGACTGGCCGGACCTGGATGATGCGGCCGCACGCACGGCGCGCGCGGCGTTCAGCTATGCGGGGCAATCCTGCATCAGCGTGCAGCGTGTGTTTGTCGCGCGGTCGGTGTTTCAGACCTTCCTGTGGAAGGTTGTGGAGGAGACGGCGAAGCTTGGAACGGGCGACCCATCAGAGGACGCGACGGAAGTGGGCCCGATGATTCGCTTGAGCGATGCAGAGCGCGTGGAAGCGTGGGTGAAGGAGGCTGTGGAGGGTGGCGCGAAGCTGGTGACCGGCGGCGAGCGCAATGGCTCGGTCGTAACGCCGACGATCCTCACCGCGACAGCGCCTGGAATGAAGGTGCGCGACGAAGAGATCTTCGGGCCGGTGATGGCAATCGAGCCTTATGACGATTTCGAACAGGCGCTAGCTGATGTGAACCGTTCGCGGTTTGGACTGCAGGCGGGATTGCTTACGCGCGATGCGGGCCGCATTCTTACCGCGTTTCGCGAACTCGAGGTCGGTGCTCTGATCGTGGGCGACACGCCAACCTGGAGGCTGGACCCCATGCCCTATGGTGGCGTGAAGGAATCAGGACTGGGGCGCGAAGGCCTTCGCTCGGCTATCGAAGAGATGACCGAGCCGCGCATGCTGGTGATGAGTGGGATCGGATAATCCGCGACGGCCGCGATGGAAAAGGAAGCGCCGGCGGCGCGCGTCTCGGGAAAACTGAGGGGGGCTCCGCACTCTTGTATGTGCTGCGCGTTGCAGTGCAGAGAATGAGCGGGAGTACGAGCGCGTTACTTGCCCTTCGACTTGGCACGCTGTGCCGCCCAGCGTTTGCGCTGCGCATCTGCGATCCGCTTGCGCGCCTCAGGACTCAACACTCGCTTCCGCCCCCTGGCAGCGGTCTTCTTTCCTTTCGTGGCAACCACGGAGCTGTTGCCTGCACTGGCCAGAAGAGAGCGCACACGAGTGAGTCGTGCAATTTCAGCATCAATTTGAGCGAGAATGTTGTCAGTCGACATAAGTGCAGGATAAATTAAGAAACTGGTTTTTGCACGAACGCTGAAAAAGATTCTTCAAAGTTATCAGCCAGATAAAATGATTCGTTCGTTGTACTGATGATTTCTCAAGACTTGAATAGCTAACTACGTTTCACTCTCACTCTTCTTTACTTATTCGCATTCCACGGCCACTTATCGCGATTTCTGAGCTGCCGGACAGGGGTGGCTTTCTTCCAGTGTTGCGCGAGATAGGTCGCGTGTGTTTCGTCAGTTCCCAGCGGTATGTGACCCTCAGTTGCGAAACGTGGTTCAGCATGGGCGATTGATGGTGGCAAATGTTTGCCTGCTGCTCCTCATCGTGACATTCTGCTCAACGCTCAAGACAGTGGCAATGCGGATACCAAGTGAGAATCCGCACGAGTTGCAGAATAGAATCGCAGTAGAGCGCTCCCTTGTTTATGTCTTCATCTGGCGTGCGCCTTACATGCCGAGAAACTGCACATGCACATACGTGCCGAGGCGAACATTGTAAGCAAGATACCAGCCCACATGATCAGGGTCTTCGTAGATCACGATGTCATCCGAGTCCCAGTTCCAGCCGTCGCAGAATCCTACATCAAACGGTGCGACACTCCAATACCAGCCGTTGAACCAGAAACGGCCCGGGCCGCCGCCGGCGAGATGCCACACGTGGTGGGGGCCAAAGCCGCCCGTAAAGTGGCCATGCTCCCAGGGATGGTCCAGGCGGTAATGCGGATCGTTGGGACCGGTGTCGTGACCGACCCATGCATGGCCGTCGACGTGTGGCGCAGTGGGATGGCCGGGATGATCGCTGAAGTTATGTTGCGGTTCGTAGGTGTGGGGCGCGCCATGAAAGGGGGTGGGGCCGTGGGACGGAGGGTGCGCTGGACCATGCTGCACCGGACGCTGGGCGAATACCAGCACCGAGAAAGAAAGCAGGAGTGTGAAAACAAGCTGTGTAGGACGCATGAGATTCCTCCCCTTGAGAACTGTGGCGCGGGCTAGTGCTGCGGAGCACGCGTGCGACTCGATGGAAGCGCACGATGAGCGCGACCAAGCCGACGCAGGAGTGCGCGGCGCAAAGGTTCGCTGCGCCCGTTCTGCAGAGACATCCTAACCCCGGTAGACGGTGCCGGCGGAGAAAAGTTGCGCTCCAGCTAATTCAAGCCAAATTCTTTTCAGGCATTTACGGTTGCTGGAGCACGGCGCCAGGCGTAGAGCGGGAAGCCGTTCGCCAACTCGGCAACTTCGCCGCGAATACGGTTGAGCGCAGCCTCGTCGTTGCGCTGCTCGAGCGCCCTGGTGATCCAGGTGGCGATCTGCCGCATCTCGGGCTCCTTCATGCCGCGCGTCGTGAGTGCCGGCGTGCCCACCCGAATGCCGGAGGGTTTGAGCGGCGGGTTGGTGTCCCAGGGAATCGAATTTTTGTTGACCGTGATGCCTGCCTTGCCGAGCGCCACCTCGGCCTCGGCGCCGTTGATTCCCTTCTCGAAGACATTGACCAGCATGAGGTGATTGTCCGTGCCGCCGGAGACGAGACGGAAGCCCGCCGCCTGCAGAGCCTCAGCAAGCGCCTGCGCGTTGGCGACGATCTGCGCGGCGTAGGCGCGGAATTCCGGCCGCAATGCCTCGGCCAGCGCTACGGCCTTTGCGGCGACGATATGCACCAGCGGGCCGCCCTGCTGGCCGGGGAAGACGGCCTTGTCGATCTCCTTCGCGAGATCAACCTCTCCAACCTTGGCAGCGGAGATGATGAGGCCGGCGCGAGGTCCGCGGAGGGTCTTGTGCGTGGTGGTGGTGGTGATGTGCGCGTGCGGCACGGGAGATGGGTGCACGCCGCCGGCGACGAGGCCGGCGATGTGGGCCATGTCGAAGATATAGTAGGCGCCGACTTTATCGGCGATCTGGCGCATGCGAGCGAAATCCCACAGGCGCGGATAGGCGCTGGCGCCGCCGATGATGGCCTTGGGTTTCTCGCGCAGGGCGGTCGCTTCGAGCTCGTCGTAGTCGATGGTCTCGGTGTCGCGGCGGACGTGGTAAAAAGTGGTGCGATAGAGCTTGCCGCTAAAACTTAATTTGTGCCCGTGCGTGAGATGGCCGCCGTGCGAAAGATCGAGGCCCAGAATCGTGTCGCCGGGCTGAAGGACAGCGGCATAGGCTGAGGCGTTGGCCTGTGAGCCAGAGTGGGGCTGCACATTGATGTGCTCGCCGCCGAAGAGCTGGCGGGCACGATCGCGGGCGAGATTCTCGACAATGTCTGCGTACTCGCAGCCGCCGTAATAGCGACGGCCGGGATAGCCTTCCGCGTATTTGTTGGTGAAGACGGAACCGGCCGCCTCCAGCACCGCTTCGGAGACGAAGTTTTCGCTGGCGATCATCTCCAGCCCCTCGTGCTGGCGGAGCGTTTCCTGATCAATGGCGGCGGCGATTTCTGGATCGGCCTGGGCGAGCGAGAGCGGCATGCGGTCAGTCATGAGAGAATTTTACGGCAAAACCCGAGGACCGCGTCTGAATCCCGACCGAGACGGATTCGACCTATCTCCAAACACAAAACCCGGACGGGAGATCTCGACCGGGACAGGCTGCATTCACCTACGAGGTCATAGAGCGGGTTGAACTTCGATCGGACATCGAACCGCAGAGCGATTTGGCCGAAGCGGCGGGCAGATGATGCCGAGCGACGTCAGATACGACGCACGCCCCCGGGGCCGCATGCGTAGACTGGAAGCGCCAAGCTTTTGGCGTGGAGTGTATGTGAGCTGGCGAAGACATCGCTCTCTCTTTGTTCTGTTATTGGGCGCAGGAATGCTGCGTGCGGCGGCGCAAACTGCAACTGTCGATCCGGGTGTGTTGGCGAAAGCGAGTGGCGGCGAGCCGGCGGCGCAAGTGCAAGCGGGTGAGAGCTGCGCAGCACAACATGATTTGGCGCAGGCTGCGGCATGGTACAGGAAAGCGGCTGATCAAAAGTATATCGAAGGCGAGATGCATCTTGCGGCGTTGTATCGCGACGGAGGCAAGGGCTTTGCGCGCGACATGGCGCAGGCGGCTGCGTGGTATCGCAAGGCAGCGGACCAGGGAGATCCGACGGCACAGGGAACGTTGGGCATTTTGTACACGCTGGGCCAGGGAGTGGAGCGCAGCGATGTGGAGGCTTATTTCTGGCTCGATCTCGCCGCTTCGGTGACGAGTGGGCACCAGGCGCAGTACGCTGCGAACCGGCAGGTGGTGGGCACGCGCATTACCGCCGATGAGCTGGCCGATGTGCAAGATCGCGAGGCAAAGTGGAAGGCCGCGCATCCAAGGCCGGAATCGGCCCAGTAAGCAGCGCACAAAGCACTTGAGCGCAGAGACTTTTGCGCAATAGAGAATCGTCTTGCACGCTGCGGTTACTTCGGGGATGCACATCTTTTTGGCATCGTTTGCAACTTTCCAATTTCCATGGGGTTTGGTTCGACAACGGGCTAAGATTCGAATCACGCTCCGGGGAGAGACGATATGCGACGGACATTCTTTACGCTTGCGGCGGCCGCCTTGATTGCTACGGGTTCGGCCATTGCTCAACAGAGCCAACCCACACAGCCGGCCAATTCGGCGCAGTCTGGAAAGACGGTGAATGACCGCCGCGAGAATCAGCAGGACCGCATCGCCAACGGCGTGCAATCAGGCCAGCTCACCGCGGGAGAGACCAAGAACCTTGAAGGACGCGAAGCCAATGTGAATCGCGAGGTCAAGGATGACCGCGAGGCGAATGGCGGCAAGCTCACGCAGCAGGAACGCCAGCAGGTGAACCGGCAGCAGAACCATCTGAGCCATTCCATCTACAACGACAAGCACAACGCCGCGCAGGCGCACTACGGCAATAACGAGGTTG
>Ga0335073_10007273_pt1 | contig 15523 bp, 13 predicted proteins | sample Lox_Sample_22_FD_207093 | JGI IMG/M metagenome (GOLD analysis project Ga0335073, IMG submission 207093) | Soil microbial communities from Loxahatchee National Wildlife Refuge, Florida, United States - Lox_Sample_2.2 | ecosystem: Environmental > Terrestrial > Soil > Wetlands | place: USA... | reverse complement strand
GGCGGGAACGGCGAGGATCAAGAGGGATGCGGCGACGAGCTTGCGGATCATGGCGACCTCCAGGGTGGAACTGCCTGCTGCGAGAGAGAGCATCGGCCGTGCCGCGCCGAAGCGCCCGACATCACGGAGGGCGGCGCCGGCGGCTGGGGCGATTTGCCGCACGGCCCGGGGCGTTCTTCCGCTCAGCCCGAGGTGACGGTGTCGCTCACGTCGGCCGGGCAGTCGCCGGAAGCGGACGTGCCCTGCGCGGTGAACGACGCGCCGGTCACGGTGACGCGCATGTCCTCGTAGGTGGCCGGCGACACGGTGGAGGTGGCGCTCACCTGCGCGGCCGAGAGCGCCACGGCCGGCGGCAGGGGCGAGGTGCCGATCACCGAGACGACCGTGGTGGCGGACGCCGAGAGCTGGTTCGCGCCCTTGTAAGGGCTCCACGTGGCATTGGTGATCGTCACCACGCTGCCCAGGCTGGGGACCGTGCCGTAGGCCACGTCGACCGCGGCCGTGCCGCCCTCGGCCAGGTAGACCTCGATGCCCGAGCCGGGCGCGGGCGTGCCGCCGGAGGCCACGGGGTCCTGCACGAAGAGCAGGCCGCTCTTGCTGCCCGCCACCCAGGGCTTCACCGCGGTCACGACGCCCCAGAAGCCGGTGCCGACCTCGCTGCTCACGGCCTGGGCCACGGTGGTGAAGCCGCTCGCGGGCGCGGTGTAGGCGAGCGCCGGGCTCGGCGAGCCGGGGAGCGCCACGTCGGAGCAGGTGCCGAGGTAGAGCGCCGGCGCGGGCGTCGCGGCGTCGTTGTCGTCGGAGTCGATCGCGTAGATGCCGCCCACGGCCGAGAGCGCGGTGCCGTCGGCCCAGGCGGCGATGGTGGCGGCGCAACCCTCGGTGGTGAGCTCGGTGGTGAAGTCGTAGTACTGCAGGTACACGGTGTCGCCCGACCCGTCGGAGGTGCCGAGGCCGTCGCAGTAGGTCGTCGGGGGCGCGCCGGTGCTGCTGCCGCCGCCGGAGCTCGAGCCGCCGTTGGTGAAGCCGCCGGTGGAGCCACCCGCGGTGGAGCTGCCGCCGCAGATGAGGCAGCCGCCGGTAGAGTTGCCGTGGTTGCCGCCCGTGCTGCCGCCGATGCCGGCGCCGGTGCTGCTGCCCCCGTTGTCATTCCCGCCGTTGCCGCCGTTGTCCGCGTTCGTGTAGACGCAGAGGTCGCTGAGGCAGCTGTAGCCGACGCAGCAGTCGCCCTGGCTCTGGCAGCTCTGGTTGGCGCTGCGGCAGACGCCGCTGGTGGTGCCGCCGGGGCCGCCGCTGCTGCACGCGGCGAGGGCGAACGCGACGGCGGGGAGCAGCGGGAGCGTCTTCATGGCGATCCTCCAGGAACTCGAAAGCCCGGCGCTCGCGGGGAGCGCCGGGCTTCGTTGCCGCTGCAGCGGCGCCGTCTAGCCGCCCGCGTACTCGAGCAGGTTGGGACAGTCGTTGCTGGCGGCGTCGCCTTCGACCGTGAACGGTCCGCCCGTCACGGTCGCGCGCATGCCCTGATAGCCGAGGGCGGTCGCATTGGTGGTGTTGTACGCGGCCTGGGCCGGCGTCAGCTGCACCGGGGTCGGCAGCGGCGCCGTACCGAGGATCGACATGTTCCAGAGGCCCTTGGCCGCGCTGAACTGGTGCTGCGAGTTCGAGTAGCCGCTGAACCCGCTGAAGTAGCCGTTGTACGGGCTCCAGGTCATGCCGGAGAAGAGCACCACGTCGCCGCGCTGCGGAGCCGTCGGGGAGCTGTTGCTGAGCACGCTGTCGGTGCAGCCCTTGGAGGTGCAGCCCTCGACGTAGATGCTGACGCCGCTGTTGGGTGCGGGGGTGCCCGAGGTCGGGATGTCTTGCACGTAGACCGTGCCGCCCTTCCACTCGGAATCGGTCGTGCTGTAGTACCAGGCGTTGACGGCGGTGACCACGCCCCAGAAGGAGTACGCTCCCGCGGTGGTGGACGGGCTGCTGCCGCCGACGATCGAGGCCACCGAGACGGCTCCCGCGTCCGCGGCCGGCGGGGCGAAGTTCATGCCGCCGTCGCCATCGATGCTTCCGGCGCCCAGACCGACGTCGTCGCAGTCGGTGAGGAAGATGGCATAGGGCGCCGCCAGGCCCGCCGTGGGCTGGCCATCGTTGTTTCCATCCAGGTCCTCGTCGAAGATGCCCGTGAGATTGGTCGACTGGCCGTCCTTCCAGCCGGTGATCGTGGCCTGGCAGTTGTCGCTCTTGAGGACGAAGCCGAAGGCGTAGGTGTCGGCGAAGAGCTGGGTGCCGCCCGCGTCGAGGCCGAAGCCCTCGCAATCGGCGGTCGCGCCGCCGGTGCTGCCGCCGCTGGAGGTGCCGCCGCTGTTGCCGCCGCCGGTGCTGCCCCCGTTGCCGCCCGTGGTGCCGCCATTGCCGCCGCTGCAGGCCACCGCGAACGCGGACAGCGCCACGCAGGCCAGAAGATGCTTCTTCATCGGTCTTCCCTCTCGAAAAAAAACGCTGCCGCGGCTGATTCCGCGGGAGTGGTTCCAAAAGTGCGCGCGCCTTCTATCGCACACCCGCTCGGTTGGGAAGCCCCCCGGGCGCTCGCGTGACGAAGATGTCACGTGGCCGCCCCGCTCAGGGGGCGTGGAAGGAGTAGATCGCCTCGACCGCCACGTTGCGGTAGCGCTCGAACTTGAGCTCCATGGCGAGCAGCGTGTTCAGGAACGCCCCGGGCTCGATGGCGCCGGCCTTCCGCCGCCGTTTCAGCTCGGAGAGGATGGGCTTCTTCGCGGGGCGCGGGTGGTAGCAGAAGGCGCTCGAGAAGAAGAGGTCGCCCTTGAAGGGGATGAGGCGCGCCTCGAAGACGTCGCCCTTCGCGAGGCCGGCGAGGACGCGCCGCTCGAAGACCTCGTAGTCCTTCTCGCCGATGAGCTCCCGCACGCGCAGCCGCTCGTTCTTGGGCGGCTTCTTGAGCTCGAAGAGGCCGCGCACCGTCTCGGTGAACGCGCGGTAGATGGGGAGCTCCGAGGGGTGGATGCGCTCGCCCTCCTCGGCGACGAACGCTTCCGCGGGCGTGGAGGCGCCGCGCTTGCGGTCGAGGACGTACCAGTCGACGAAGGCGGCGAGGCGGCTCTCCATGGAGCGGTCGTCCTCGAACACGTCGCCCCCGGTGGCGGCGGCGAACTCCCGGCGCGCGGCGGCGACGTCGTCCTTGAAGCGGTCGGCGGTGGCCCAGGCCACCACCTTGTCGAGATGGGCTTGGTACATCTAGCGCATCATCCGGAGGAACTCGCCGAAGAGCTTGCGGGCGTCGTGCGGGCCCGGCGAGGCTTCGGGGTGGTACTGCACGCTGAAGGCGGGCAGGTCGCGGGCGCGCAGGCCCTCCACCGTGCCGTCGTTCAGGTTCACGTGGGTGATCTCGGCGCGGCCCGCGAGGGAGGCGCCGTCCACCGCGAAGCCGTGGTTCTGGCAGGTGATGTCCACCTTGCCGGTCGCCAGCTCCTTCACCGGCTGGTTGGCGCCGCGGTGCCCGAACTTGAGCTTGTAGGTCTTCCCGCCCAGGGCGAGGGCCAGGATCTGGTGGCCGAGGCAGATGCCGAAGACGGGGCGCTTGCCGAGCAACTCGGCCACGGTCTCGCGCACGCCGGGGACGGCGTCGGGATCGCCGGGGCCGTTCGTGAGAAAGATGCCGTCGGGCGCGAGGGCGAGCACCTCGGCGGCCTTCGTCCAGGCCGGCACCACGGTGAGGCGGCAGCCCTCGTCGACGAGCAGGCGCAGCATGGAGCGCTTGAGGCCGAAGTCGAAGGCGACGACGTGCTTCGGCTTCCCGGCCCCCTCACCCTGCCCTCTCCCCCGCTGGGGGAGAGGGTTCTGGACGAGGTCCCCTGGCTTCGTCCCCGTCGGCTGGATGGGGCTCTGGCCGGGCCCGGGGGCGCTCTCGCCTGCCCTCTCGCCGAGGACGTCCGGAGTTCCCTCGGTCCATTCGTAGGGCTCCTTGCAGGAGATGCGGCTCGCGAGGTCCTGGCCCACCATGCCCGGAGCGCGCTTCGCGAGGTCCACCAGCGCGGCGGCGCTCGCGCCGCTCGTGCCGAGCGCTCCCATCTGCGCGCCGTGGTCCCGCAGGTGGCGCGTGAGCCCGCGCGTGTCGAGGCCGGCGATGCCCGGCAGGCCCTGGCGCGAGAGATACGCGCCGAGCGTCTCGCGCGCGCGCCAGCTCGAGGGCGCCTGCGCGCAGCGCTTGACGACCATCCCCACGGCGTGCGGCCGCGCCGACTCCTCGTCGTCGGGGTTCGCGCCGACGTTGCCCATCTCGGGGCAGGTCATGGTGACGATCTGGCCGACGTAGGAGGGATCCGTGAGGATCTCCTGGTAGCCCGCGTGCGAGGTGTTGAAGACCACCTCGCCCACCACGTCCACGGCCGCGCCGAAGGCCTCGCCCTCGAAGGTGCGACCGTCGGCCAAGGCCAGTACCGCGCGTCTCGTCGGCATCGGGGGTGCGTCTACTTACTTCGGCGGCCGCGGATCCGCCAAGCGGTAAACGACGCGGCCGGCGACGAGGGTGAGCTCGACGCGCCCGCGGAGCTCGTGGCCCTTGAACGGCGTGTGGCGCCCTTTGGAGAGGAACGACGCGGGATCCACGGTCCAGATCGCGGCCGGGTCGAAGAGCGTGAGGTCCGCGGCGACGCCGGGCCGCAGCGTGCCGCCGGGCAAGGCGTAGGCGCGCGCGGGCCCGTGCGTGAACAGCTCCACCAGGCGCCGGCGCGGCAGGGCGCCGTCGAGCGCGAGGCGGTGCGCCACCGCGAAGGCCGTCTCCAGGCCCACGACGCCGTTCGCGGCCGCCTCGAGCTCCACGTCCTTGTCGGTCGGCCCGTGGGGCGCGTGGTCGGTGGCGATGGCGTCGAGGGTGCCGTCGCGGAGCCCCTCGCGGATGGCGTCGACGTCGGCCCGGCTGCGCAGGGGCGGCGACATCTTGGCGTCCGGGTCGTAGCCGGCGAGCGCGTCGTCGGTGAGGGCCAGGTGGTGCGGCGTGACCTCGGCGGTGACCGGCAGGCCCCGCGCCTTGGCGGCGCGCAGCGCGCGCACGCTGCCGGCGGCCGAGAGGTGGCCGAGGTGGAGCCGGCCGCCGGTGAGCTCGCAGAGGGCGAGGTCGCGCACCACCATGACCTCCTCCGCCTGGGGAGGGGTGCCGCGCAGGCCCAGGCGCGTCGCCGTGGGCCCCTCGTTGACGCCGGTCCCCGCCCCGAGCGTCGGGTCCTCCTCGTGGGCCATCACGGGCACGTCCAGCAAGCGCGCCCACTCGAGCGCGCGGCGCATCAGCGCGGCGCTCGCGATGGGGTGGCCGTCGTCGGTGAAGGCGACCGCCCCGGCCTCGCGCATGGCCGAGAGCTCCGCCAGCGCCTCGCCGGCCTGGCCCGCGCTGACGGCGCCGCTCGGGTAGACGCGCACCGGCGAGGTGGCGCGGGCGCGCGCGGCCACCCAGTCCACCAGCGGCCCGCTGTCGATGGGCGGCCGCGTGTTCGGCATGGCCACGACCGCGGTGAAGCCGCCGGCCGCCGCGGCGCGGCCCCCGGTCTCGATCGTCTCCTTGCCTTCGTCGCCGGGCTCGCGCAGGTGGCAGTGCAGATCGATGAAGCCCGGCAGCACCCAGCGGCCCGCGGCGTCCACGAGCTCGTCGTCGCTGCCGGGGCGCGGGGCCGGGCCGGGGCCCTCCACGAGCTCCCGCACCGTGCCGCCTTCGATGACGACGGTGCGGACCGCCTCGAGCCCCTGCGCGGGGTCGACGACCGTGCCGCCGCGGACGATGACCCGCTGGCTCACGCGGCCCCCTCGGCGCGCCGCTCGTGCAACAGCTCGTGCAGGATGGCCATTCGCACGAACACGCCGTTCTCGACCTGGTCGAGGATGACGCTCCGCGGGCCGTCGGCGACGGCCGAGGCCAGCTCGACGCCCCGGTTGATGGGGCCGGGGTGCAGCACCAGCGCCGCCGGCTTCAGCGTGGCGGCCGCGCGCGGGCCGAGGCCGTAGAGCCGGGCGTACTCGCGCCGCGAGGGCAGGCGGGGGTCGTGTCCGCCGGCCTGCCGCTCCAGCTGGATGCGCAGCATCATCACGGCGTCCGCGCCCTCGAGCGCGCTCTCCAGCCGCGGGTGGACCTCGACGCGCGGGCCGAGGCGCTCGAGGCCCGGCGGCAGGAGCGACGGCGGCCCGCAGAGGCGCACCGTGGCCCCGAGCGTGCCGAGGCAGAAGGCGTTCGACCGGGCCACGCGGCTGTGCGCGATGTCGCCCACGATGGCGACGACCTTGCGCTCCAGCGAGCCCAGCGCCGCGCGCAACGTGAAGGCGTCGAGGAGCGCCTGCGAGGGGTGCTCGTGCGCGCCGTCGCCCGCGTTGACCACGGAGCAGCGCACCCGCCGCGACACCGCGAGGGCCGCCCCGGCCGCCGCGTGCCGGATGACCACGGCGGCGGGCCGCATGGCGTCGATGTTCCGGACCGTGTCGAAGAGCGTCTCGCCCTTGCTCACGCTCGAGCCGGCGGCCGTCCAGTTGACGGGGTCGGCCCCGAGCCGCCGCGCCGCGATCTCGAAGGAGACGCGCGTGCGCGTCGAGGCCTCGAAGAAGAGGTTGACGACGACCAGGCCCCGCAGCGAGCCGTGCCCGTGCCCCGCCTTGAAGGCGGCGGCGCGGTCGAGCAGGTGCAGGATCTCGCCTGCCTCCAGCCCCTCGATGCCCAGCAGGTGGCGCGGCTTCAGTTCCAATTGACCGGAGCGAGGCTGGCGTTCGCGCTCGGGCTGAAGTGGAGCGTGATGAACTTGCCCTTGAGCCACGGGAGCGGCATGTGCCTCGCGTAGTGCACGCTCACGGTCACGTCGCCCGACTGGTCGGAGCAGTCCTGGTCCTGGTCGGTGCAGGTCACGATCACGTCGTCGTCGGTGACCGGGAGGCCGCGGACGACGGTGGCCGCGCCGCCCGCCGGCGTCTCCACGTGCGAGCCGATGGTCGAGAGCTTCTCGAGCACGCGCTTCTGGATCTCGTCCTTGCCGATGCGCCGCCAGCCATCGTTGACGACGGCGTGGATCTGCTGCGAGGCGTCCATGTTGTCGACGAAGGCGGGGAAGATGGCGTATCCGACGTAGCCCACGGCGGCGATCCCCAGGACCAAGGCGTATGTCGTCCACTGGAACTCTGCTGCGTCAGCCATTCACACCTCCTCCTCGATTTCATACCACCGGGAGAGCCCCCGTGGTACAGCTTCCGCGGCCCCCCATTTTGACCGCCGAAGCGGTTGACAAGCCGAATCAGCCCAGTAAGATTGGCAGCTTCCTTTCTAACCAGGAGAGTGAATGTCCGGCGTCCGCGTCAAGGAAGGCGAGTCGTTCGAGAATGCGATGAAGCGCTTCAAGAAGTCCTGCGAGAAGGCGGGGATCCTCTCGGAGGTCCGCAAGCGCGAGCACTACGAGAAGCCGTCGGTCAAGCGCAAGAAGAAGGCGCTGGCCGCGAAGAAGCGCGCGCTGAAGAAGATGCGCAAGGTGATCATGTAGCTCGAAGGCGGCGCTGCGATGAGCCTACGCCAGCGGGTCGAAGACGAGCTCAGGGGCGCCATGAAGGCCATGGCGTCGGGCGGGGATCCGCTCAAGCTCGAGACCTGCCGCATGCTCAAGTCGGCGGTGAAGTACCGCGAGATCGAGCTGGGGCAGCCCCTCGACGACGCCGGCGTCATGGCCGTGGTCGGCTCGCTCATCAAGCAGCGCCGCGATTCCGTCGAGCAGTACCGGGCCGGGGGGCGCCCGGACGCAGCCGCGAAGGAGGAGGCGGAGATCGTCATCCTGCAGGCCTTCCTGCCCACGCAGCTCGGCGAAGCGGAGCTCGGCAAGCTCGTCGACGAAGCCATCGCCGAGACGGGAGCGAAGGGGCCGAAGGACATGGGGCAGGTCATGAAGGTCCTCAAGGTCAAGGCCGCGGGCCGCGCCGAGGGCAAGACCCTGAGCGAGCTGGTGAAGGCGCGGCTGTCGGGCTCGGCTTGAGCCGCGGGGGGTACGCCGGCCGTCTGCTGGCCGGCCGCCCCGCTCGAAATGCTGATTCCTGAAGAAAAGGTTCGCGAGATCCTCGAACGCACCGACATCGTGGCGCTGATCGCGCGCTCCGTGGAGCTCAAGCGGGCCGGCCGCAGCTTCAAGGGCCTCTGCCCGTTTCACGGCGAGCGGACGCCTTCGTTCCATGTCTCCCCCGAGCGGCGCCGCTTCAAGTGCTTCGGCTGCGGCGCCGGCGGCGACGCCATCGCCTTCGCGATGCGCCAGGGCGGCGTGGGCTTCGTCGAGGCGGCTCGATCCCTGGCGAGCCAGGCGGGCGTGCGGCTGGAGGCCAGCGCCGACGACCGGTTCCTGCGCGAGAAGCTCGAGCTCCGCCGGGTCCACGACATGGCCGCCCGCTTCTACGCGGGGCGCCTCTGGGACGCGCGCGCCGGGAAGCTCGCCCGCGAGCACCTCGCGAAGCGCGGCATCGGGGAGGACACCGCCCGGGCCTTCGGCCTCGGCTACGCGCCCAACGCCTGGAACGAACTCTCGGCGGCGTGCGTTCGGGAAGGGATGTCGGAGCTCGCCCTGCGCGCCGGTCTCTTGAGCCAGAAGCAGGGCGGGCGCGAGGCCTACGACTTCTTTCGCGGACGCGTGATGATCCCGATTCGCAGCCCCGAGGGGCAGACCGTCGCCTTCGGCGGCCGCGTCCTCGAGGGGCAGGACGACCGCAAGTTCATCAACTCGCGCGAGTCGCCCATCTACAAGAAGGGCGAGCTGCTCTTCGGCGTCGACGCCGCGCGCGAGGGGATCCGCAAGAGCGGGCAGGCGCTGCTCGTCGAGGGCTACTTCGACGCCATCGCCCTGCACCAGCAGGGGATCGCCAACGCGGTCGCGCTCTGCTCGGCCTCGCTGACCGCCGAGCAGGTCAAGCTGCTGCGGCGCTTCGAGGCCCGGGAGCTGGTGCTGGTCCTCGACGGCGACGAGGCGGGGCGCCGGGGGGTGGCGCGGGCGGCCGGCCCCCTGCTCGCCATGGGGATGCCCGCCCGGGTGGTGGTCCTGCCGGCCGGCGTCGACCCGGACGAGCACGTGCTGGCGGTGGGGGCGGAAGCTTTCCGGGCGCAGGTGGACAAGGCCCTGCCGATGACCGAGCACCTGATCGCCAGCGCCCTCCCCCAAGGCGCGTCCGCGACCTTCGAGCAGAAGCTCGCGGCCCTCGCCCAGCTGCAGCCGATCCTGGCGCAGGTGCCGGAAGGGCTGGAGCGCTCGCTCTTCGTGCAGGCGCTCTCGCGCGGCCTGGGCGTCGACGAGCGCGACCTGCGCGCCCGGCTCGGCGACGCCCCGCTCCGGGCGGCGCCCCCCGCCCCGGGCCAGACCGCGCAGCGCCCGGAGGCCGGTCCCGCCGAGAAGCGGACCTCCCGGCCGGTCCCCCAGAAGCCGCCGGGCGACCCGCTGGAGGAGATCTTCCTCGTCGCCCACCTCCTGGTCGAGCCCGACCTCGCCCGCCTGCCCGTCGCCTCGACCCTGGAGGAGCTGGCCCACGCGGGCCTGCGCGCCGTCGCGGCGGAGCAGATCCAGGCCACGCTCGACGGACAGCCCCGCACGGCCGACGAGATCCTCGAGGGGCTCGACGCGCGCCTGTCCGCCAGCGTGCGGCAGGTCATGCGCCGGGTGCTGGCCGAGCCCGAGGCCGCGCGCCGCGAGGAGTTCGCGCAGAAGTGCGGCGTGTACCGGCAGCGGCTGGCCAAGCGAGAGGAAGATCAGATCCAGCGGCAGCTCGCCGCGCTGGCCAAGGAGATCGCCGCGCAGCGGCGCAGCGGGCGCGATCCCGCGGCGCTGCAGCCACTCCTCGACGAGCACATGACCTTGACCGAACAGAAGCAGGCTCTCGCCCAGGCGCGCCGCGGCGCGGTCGGGCGAGGCTCCAACCCAGTGAAGCCGGCGAATTCCAAAGGCTTGCAACAGCCGTCCCCCGGCCGTTAAGGAGAGAAGTCGATGGCCAGCGCGAAGCCCCAGCAGAAGCCCGCCAAGAAGGCACCCGCCCCCACCCGAGCAGCCGCCAAGAAGGCGGCCCGGAAGGCCGCCCTCAAGGGCGCGGTCAAGGCCAAGGGCGGCGCCGCCGTCGAGGCCGACGCCGAGCACGGCGAAGAGGAGGGAGCCGAGGTCGTCGCCGGCGGCGAGGAGCGGGAGCCCGACTTCGAGGAGATCGCCCTGGAAGCCGACCCCGAGGCCGACCTGGCGGTCGTCGACGTGGACGTCGAGGGGGACGTCGGCACCGCGGCCGAGGCCGCCGAGGGCACCGAGACCCCCGGCCGCGCCGCGAACCGCGTCGAGGTCAAGGCGCTGCTCGATCGCGGCCGCGAGAAGGGCTTCCTGACCTACGACGAGGTCAACGACGCGCTGCCGACCGACATCGTGTCGTCCGACCAGATCGACGACGTCATGTCGATGTTCGGCGAGAACGACATCGAGATCGTCGACGACGCCACCAAGGTCAAGCTCCCCGAGACCAAGCCGCCGGAGCCCGAGGCCGCCGAGAAGGAGGCCGAGGCCGAGGAGGAGCGCGACGACGACTTCGACGCGGGCTACGCGAAGGGCAGCGATCCCGTCCGCATGTACCTCCGCAAGATGGGCTCCGTCTCCCTGCTCACGCGCGAGGGCGAGGTCGAGATCGCGAAGCGCATCGAGGAGGGCGAGAAGGCCGTCCTGCGCGCGGTGCTGTCCTCCTCGGTCGCGATCAAGGAGATCCTCGAGCTCGGCGAGCGGCTCAAGAAGGGCAAGCTGCGCGTCCGCGAGATCGTGAAGGACGCCGACGACAACGCCTCGTCCACCCCCGCGGAGGGCGAGGAGGCGGCCGAGGTCGCCGTGGCCGCGAACGAGGGCGGACAGGCCGAGCAGATCATCAAGCTCATCGAGAAGATCCGGCGCCTCGACCGGGAGGTCGAGCACTGCGAGGAGCTGCTCGGCGGCAAGCGGCGCCTCTCCGACGTCAAGCGGCGCGACCTCAAGGACGAGATCCGCGGCTACCGGGAGCAGATGGTCGGCCACCTCGAGGCGATGCGCCTCAACAAGAAGCAGACCGACAACATCATCGAGAAGCTCAAGGTCCTCATCCACCGGGTCGAGAAGAGCGAGCAGGAGATGCGGGACTGCGAGCAGCGCTCGGGCCTCGCGCTCAAGGATCTGCGGCGCGTCCTGCGCGGCTCGCGCGAGGACGGCGCGGCCGAGAAGAAGCTCGCCCGCCGCCTGGGCATCGGCCTCGCCGAGGTGCAGGAGATCGACCGCACCCTCAAGAACGCCAACCGCAAGATCAAGCGCGTCGAGGAGGAAGCGCTGCTGCCCGTCGAGCAGCTCCGCGCCACCTACGACGCCATCACCGAAGGCGAGCGCATGGCCGAGAAGGCCAAGGCCGAGCTGGTCGAGGCCAACCTGCGCCTCGTGGTGAGCATCGCCAAGAAGTACACGAACCGCGGCCTGCAGTTCCTCGACCTGATCCAGGAGGGCAACATCGGCCTGATGAAGGCCGTGGACAAGTTCGAGTACCGCCGCGGCTACAAGTTCTCGACGTACGCGACGTGGTGGATCCGCCAGGCCATCACCCGCGCCATCGCCGACCAGGCGCGCACCATCCGCATCCCGGTGCACATGATCGAGACCATCAACAAGCTGATCCGCACGAGTCGCTACCTGGTGCAGGAGATCGGCCGCGAGCCCACGCCCGAGGAGATCGCCGAGAAGATGGAGCTGCCGCTCGACAAGGTCCGCAAGGTCCTCAAGATCGCCAAGGAGCCCATCTCGCTCGAGACGCCCATCGGCGAGGAGGAGGACAGCCACCTCGGCGACTTCATCGAGGACAAGGCGATCGTCTCGCCGGCCGAGGCCGTCATCAACATGAACCTGGCCGAGCAGACGCGCAAGGTGCTGGCCACGCTCACGCCGCGCGAGGAGAAGGTCCTGCGCATGCGCTTCGGCATCGGCGAGAAGAGCGATCACACGCTCGAGGAAGTGGGCCAGGACTTCGAGGTCACCCGCGAGCGCATCCGGCAGATCGAGGCCAAGGCGCTGCGCAAGCTCCGCCACCCCTCCCGCAGCAAACGCCTCAAGAGCTTCGTCGAAAGTTGAGGGGTTGCGGGTGCCCCTCTTTGTGATAGAGGTGGCCCCGCGGATGCTCCTTCCCTGCAGAGGGCCTGTAGCTCAGCGGTCAGAGCTGTCGGCTCATAACCGATTGGTCCCTGGTTCGAATCCAGGCGGGCCCACCCGTCGGCCGACGGCGGCGCATCGCGAGGAGGTCTGGACGAGTTGACCCCGCAATTGAAGGCTCTGGAAGCGCTGCAGAAGGTGGATGCCGAGATTCTCGAGCTCACGCGCTCCGGAGAGGCGAACCCGAAGCGGCTGGCCGAGCTGGACCGCGACCTCAACCAGGCGCGCAGCGAGTGGGAAGTCGAGCACACCAAGGTCACCGACAACGACAAGCAGCGCCGCGACCTGGAGCAGCAGCTCCAGGCCGAGAAGGACACCATCAAGAAGTGGGAGGGCCGCCTCTCCGAGCAGCGGACCCCCCGCGAGTACTCCGCCCTCTCGCGCGAGATCGACATCGCCCGCAAGACGATCGAGAACGTGGAGCACCAGATCGTCGAGCTGCGGCAGGCCGCCGAGGAGCTCAAGCGCGTCGCCGAGCAGAAGCAGCAGTCGCTGCGCGGACGGCAGGAGACCGCCGGCGGCGAGGCCACCGAGATTCGCAAGAAGATGGCCGCGCTCGAGGAGCGCCTCGGAGTCCTGAACAAGCAGCGCGAGCAGGCCATGCAGAGCTGCGACCGGCCGCTGCTCAACCGCTACGAGACCATCCGCAAGAAGCGCGGTCTGGCGCTCGTCCCGGTGATCAACGGCAGCTGCCGCGGCTGCCACATGAGCCTGCCGCCGCAGCTCTACAACCAGCTTCGCTCCGGCCAGGCGTCCATCGAGAGCTGCCCGAGCTGCCACCGCCTCATCTACGTCCCGGATCCCCCGCCCGAGACCCCCGCGGGCTGAGCCGCCTTGTCGACGGACGCCGAGATCCTGGCGGCCATCGCCGGCGCCGAGGACTTCGAGAAGACGCTCGAGCGCCACCCCGGGCTCACGCGCGCCGCCATCCTGGCCTGTCTCCGGCGGGCCGCCGCGTCGTCCGGGCGGAAGGATGGGGTCCGGACCGAGGCGGCCCCGCCGGTCCAGGCGCCGCCCCCCCACCGGAGCGGCGTCGACGGCCACGAGCGCGTGCGCATCTACTCCGACGGGGCGGCCCGCGGCAATCCAGGCCCGGCCGGCGCCGGCGCCATCGTCGCGTCCGCCGACGGCCAGGTGATCGCGCGCCTCGGCCGCTACCTGGGCGAGGCCACCAACAACTTCGCCGAGTACCAGGGGCTCCTGCTGGGGCTGCGCCGCGCCGCCGAGCTGGGCGCCCGGGACGTCGAGATCTTCGCCGACAGCCAGCTGATGATCCGGCAGCTGGGCGGCCAGTACCGCGTCCGCAACGAGGGCCTGCGCCCCCTCTTCGACGAGGCCCTCCGGCTCCTGCGGGGCTTCCGCAAGTTCGAGCTGCACCACATCCCCCGCGAGCGCAACGCCGCGGCCGACGAGATGAGCAACCGCGCCATCGACGAGCGCATGTGAACGTCCGGCGGGCGCCTCGCCACCACCGGCAGGCAGACCCCGGGTCGCGTTGACTTCGACCAGTGAACATGAGCTTCTCGGGGGCTCGGGAGGTTGCCTGCATGCGCTCGCGGACGTTGGCCCTCGGACTGACCACCACCCTCGCGGCGGTCCTCTCGGCGTGCATCACCGCCACCACGGAGGACGCGGGACCGGGGACCTGCGGCACCGACGCCCAGCCCTGTGAGCTGGCGACGGACTGCTGCGACGGCTTCGCCTGCGTCACCGGGCGCTGCACGTTCGAGGGAGGCGGCAACGCCTCCGCGGGCGACACCACCGGCGGGAGCGCGAGCGCCACGTCGACCTCGGGCGGCACGCAGTCGATCAACGGGGCGTCGTCGGGCGGGGGCCAGGGCTCCGGCGGCATCAACGGCTCGGGCGGGATCAACGGCAGCGGCACGGGCGGCGGCGGCAGCTCGACCGGGTCCACCCAAAGCGGCACGAGCACCGGTGCGCCGGGCTGCTCGAACACGGTCACGCCGTTCAACGAGTACGGCAGCTGCACGGACGCGGCCAGCTGCGCCTGCCCGATGGGCTGCGTCGCCAACGGCAGCAACGGCTCCTTGTGCCTGGAGAGCTGCGCGTCCGCGGGCGACTGCACGGGCCCCTACGACATCTGCACCAGCGGCTACTGCGTCCCGAACACCAGCTGCGCCGCCACCCAGCTCTGCACCGACGTCACCAGCGACGACGGCACCTGCGTCGAGATCGCGGCCGGCACGGGTCAGACCGCGAGCGTGTGCATCAAGGGCGGCAGCATCCCGCTGGGCGGGAGCTGCAACCTGGACAACCTCAGTCCGCAGAGCACGGCGCCCCCGGCCAGCGAGCTGTGCGCGCCGGGCTCCTTCTGCGACGGCACGCCCGGCGTCTGCCAGCTGGTCTGCACCGTGGGGGCCGGCGGCGCCTGCGCCTCCGGGCAGACCTGCACGACGTTCACCGGGCTCGCCTCCACCTTCGGCGTGTGCGAGCCCACCGGCGGCAACACCGGCGGCACGACGGGCGGCAACACCAGTGGCACCGGCGGCTTCACGCCGGCGGCCCACCAGTCGTTTCCCCCGATGGAAGCGAACGGCGTGTCACCGCTCACCGCGCCGCAGCTCGTGACGCTCAGCTACGCCGGCTACGAGAGCAGCTACCCGGTGGGCAGCTATGCCGACTGGCTGGTCACCTCTCCCTGGCTGCAGACCGTGGGGGCCCCCTACGGCATCGGCACCGGGAGCCACATCGACGTGCAGCTCGCGGCCTCGGGACCGTCATCGACGACGGTGCAAGACAGCGACATCCAGTCGTTCATCTGGAACTACGTCAGCGACGCCGGGAGCTTGCCGCACCCGTCGGGAACGAGCCCCTCGACCATCTACATGATCTATTACCCGCAGGACGTGACCATCTCGGCAGGCACCACGGGGACGAGCTGCACCGAGTTCGGCGGCTACCACAGCTCCTTCACGGACGGGAACGGCACCGTGTGGGTCTACGCCGTGATCCCGACCTGCGCGAACTTCGATCCCGGCCTCACCACGCAGCAGGACCTCGAGTACAGCACCTCGCACGAGTTCATCGAGGCGGCCACCGACCCGTCCTTCAACGAGAGCACCGGCGCGTCCGGCTACACGCTGGAGTGGGACTACACCGACAGCTGGGCCTTCGACCTGCAGGAAGTCGCCGACGTGTGCGTGGGGGCCCCGCTCGTGACCTACGGCAGCGATCTCGCGCAGGAGGTCTGGGGAGTCGTGGGGAGCTCCGACGCCGATTCGCCACCCTGCGCTCCCTGGCCGAGCGGCTCGGTCTACTACAACGTCTCACCGGTGGCGCAGGGCTTCTCCAATGGGCTCGCGTACTTCCCCTCGAAC
>Ga0335073_10007272_pt1 | contig 15525 bp, 9 predicted proteins | sample Lox_Sample_22_FD_207093 | JGI IMG/M metagenome (GOLD analysis project Ga0335073, IMG submission 207093) | Soil microbial communities from Loxahatchee National Wildlife Refuge, Florida, United States - Lox_Sample_2.2 | ecosystem: Environmental > Terrestrial > Soil > Wetlands | place: USA: Florida... | reverse complement strand
GCGGCATCTCTTTCACCGCGTTATTGCCCGAATCGGCGACATAGATGTTGCCCGCCCCATCCACCGCAACACCCGAGGGAGTACCGAAGCCGCCTCCCAGCGTAGTCACGCAACTCGCGGACGCGCAGCCCGGCGGCGTCTCTTTCACTGCGCTTTTGCCCCAATCAGCGACATAGACGTTCCCGCTCGCGTCTACCGCTGCGCCGGAGGGCTGGCTGAAGCCGCCGCTCAGAGAACTTATGATGCCCGGATTGAACGCCACTTCCGGCGCGGTTCCTGTGCCATACACATAGACCGTCGCCAGCACGTTCGAGCCGTTCTCGATGACCACCGCGCCCGAGCGCGCGCCCGCATACTTCGGCGCAAAGGTCACGCCGACCAAGCAGGTGGTTGCGCTCGAATAGGTCTCGGCCATGCATGTGGTCGTGCCGCTGTTCACGGTAAAGTCGAGGTTCGCCGTGCCCTGGGTTAGAACCTTGATCGAGCCGATGGTTGTTCCCGCATCCACGCTGAAGGGAATCGTCGCCGTCTGACTGCACGGCGCGGGTGTGGCTGCGCTCAGCAGGCACACGTTGGCCGTGCCCAGATTCACCGCGCTCACACCCAGCGTCCAGGTGTCGTTCATAAAGTCGGCGTTGTTTCCGTTGCCGCCAAAGAGTACCACGTTTTCGGCCGCAGCATCATAGGCCATCACGGCCTCATAAGTGCCTGGAGGCGAATTCGTCGGGTTCTCGTCGGTCCACGTGCTCCCGTTCCAAGCCCAGGTGTCGTTCATATTGGGCTGGCCCGCGCTGCCAGGGATGCCGCCAAAGAGCACCACGTCGCCAATCGCCGCGTCGTAGGCCATCGTGGCATCGGTACTGTCCGGCGCGCTCGTCGCCGGAAACTCTTCGGTCCACGTGCTCCCATTCCAAACCCAGGTGTCGTTGAGGGCGACAGGAGCATCTTCGCTACTGCTCCAATTGAAGCCTCCAAAGAGCACTACCTGTCCTGTCGCCGCGTCGTAGGCCATCACCGCGCCAATCCTACCCGGAGGACTGGTCGCCGGGTATTCTTCGGTCCACGTGCTTCCATTCCATACCCAGGTGTCGTTCAAGCATAGTTCGCACTCATAGGTGCTGCTGGCTGGCACGCCGCCAAAGAGCACTACGTTCCCGGTCGCCGCGTCGTAGGCCATCAGGGCGTCCTCCCTGGCCGAAGGACTGGCAGCCGGGAACTTCTCGGTCCACGTGCTCCCATTCCACACCCAGGTGTCGCCTAGAGGGCTGCCGTTGCTGTCGTTACTCTGGCCGCCAAAGAGCACCACATTGCCGGCCGCCGCGTCGTAGGCGATCGCGGCGACAACCCTGGGCGGAGGGCTCGCCGCCGGGAACTCCTCGGTCCACGTGCTGCCATTCCACAGCCATGTGTCGCCCAAAGTATCGAGGCTGAGATTGGTGTTGCTGACGTCAGCAGCACCGCCAAAGAGCACCACGTTACCGGCCGCCGCGTCGTAGGCCATCGCGGCGGAATACCTGCCTATTGGGCTCGCCGCCGGGTTCCGCTCTACCCAGGTCGGCAACTGCGTTACCTGCGCTATGGCCGGCGCGCACAGCGCACCCAGGCACAGGAGGGCAGCCAGCGCCAGAGGAAGCCGGCTCCATCGGCTCGGCAGAAATCCAGGAGCGTTGTTGCCAGCCATCCTTAGATCTTGAGCAGCGTGAAGGCAGGGTTCACACAACGTAATCAGTCCCTTGACATTTAGGGAGAGTGACCGGATTGCGTCCACGTGGAGAGTGATTTCATCACCCTCCCTGTGACATGCGAGGCAACGATACCTGTCTCTGCGCAGCACGTACATTCGCAGCCACGGCCAGTCAGCAGCCAGTGCTTCATCCCCAGCCAATAAATTCGTATGCGAACGGCGGTAGAAGCGGAACGTTACGAGCAACTCCGCGAGGATAAGACGAATCGACTGAGCAGCATGGCGAAGGATTTTCATAAATTGCACGTAAGAATTCCTCTTCACAAGGGCGTTCTTGCAGGGGTTTGTCTTTCGGCGCTGTGGCCGCGCAGCAGACAATCCCTACTGTGAAGAGGGATTTCAGCGAAGAATCTACCTTGCGCCGAAGGAAAATTTGTGAGGGGAAAGTACATATTCTTAGACGCTCAAAAAAGCAAAATAGCTTTGCGCGAGAACAGAGACGCTAGACGTACCCGTCCCTGGGAACTGTTTTGCATGTTGTAGGATGTGCGATTATGCAATTTCGTACCGAAAGGAACAACAAATCCCGATGTTTTGTACCGGCTGAGTGCTCAGAGTATTCGACTCGGTGCTTGTTCGACACCGGAATGCACGATGTTCAAATGATTCGAAGAGTAGCCGTCGTCCTGAATGTCCGCGCAATCTAATCCATCATTACTTCTTCGGCTGCGGGGAGCTCAACCGCGGCAGGCGATGCCTGGAGGCTCGCCGAACGCACAGCTTTTATCTTTATCCGATTGCGTAGAGCGAGAATGGCATAACAGTCGAGCATTCCCACGATAGGATCGAGCGGTCGCATGCGGTACGCACCGGGATGGACGAAGTAGTAAATGAAGGGAAACAGAAAAAGTACCCCCGCGTAGCGAATGCACTCCCAGGGCCTTTCGCGCCATGCCGTCACAAGTCCGACAAATGCGAACAATGTGAGGCAGGTCGTGAAGGGAATGTTGGCCAGGTCCATCGGCTCCTGCGCAAGGTAATCGTGGTTAAAGCTCCAGTAACCGGTCCAGAGATAGATAGCGCGGCGCACGCACATCCACGCGTACCAGGCTGGGTGATTGCCAATATACGCCTCAGCCTGCTGCATTTTGTGGTTCATATAAGCCGACTCGCCCATGGTGTTGTACTCAGCGAGTTCCCGCAGGCTGTGTTCGGGATTCAGATCGTCGTTGGTCCAGTGCAGGGAGCGGCCGTTATTGCCCAACCACAACTCCAGGCCCATGTTGTCGCGCATGGGGATGAAACGATGAAAGGCCATCGCGTTGCGGATAATCCAGGGAGAAATGGCAGCGACCATCACCATGCAGGCAATCAGTCCCGGCATCTGCCAGCGCTTTCCCTCAACCCTCAACCGCCGGCACGCGAGCGCCAGCAGGAACGGGACGATCACCAGAACCGATGGCTCGACAAGTCCGGCAAAGCCGGCGAGAAGGCCGAAACCGGCCCACAAACCGAGCCGTAGAGACTGCTCCAACTGCTGCGCCAGCACGATCAGCCAGCACAGGCAAAGCAGCAGCAGATGCGTAGACCAGGCCCACGTTGCGGCAAAGTAGATGCCATACGGTGAAAACGCCCATCCCCACGCCGCCCACCACGCTACGCGCTCGCCAAAGCTGCGCCGTGCCATGAGAAAGACAGGCACGCAGGCCAGTGCGGATAACGCAGAATCAAACGCATGAACGGCAAGGATGGATGCCGTGGTTTGAACGCCAAAGACCTTAAAGAATACCGCGACGATCAGCGGATAGACCGGCGGCATGATGGCCGAAATCTGGTTCGACCTGAAGGGGCTGCCAAAGCCGCGGCCAGCCAGCAATGCCTCTGCAACTCTGCCCTGCTGCCGGATATGCATCTGGTCGCCGCCGATGGGGAGCAGAGTGACGAAAAGGCGCAGCGCCAACGCCGCCAGGACAACCATGAGCAGCACGCGATGCGTTTTCCGTTGCTCTGCGGAGTAGCGGCCCGGAGCGTGCTGCGACAGTGCTTCACCCTCCTCGATGGTTTCAGTGGGCGGATCACAGACCAGAGTTGAACTGAGAATTTCCAATGTCGCTTTACCTCTCCAATGCTTGTGCTGCGGCCAGAGCGCGCAATCTGCCCGCTAACGACCACCGGGATTTCGGTGGCACGCAACCTGGCAATCAATGTGCTCACTACATAAAGAAAAAATCGAGGCGGAATCTACCCTGAGCTGAAATGAAAATGCACGTCGCATGGGCACGAGTACGAACACACGGCATCCTTATCGGGCTGTCCGCAACTTGCCGAAGCGTTTTTGTCAGCGAGTGTGTTTAGAAATGCAACCTGAAAGACAACTGGAGCGCGCGTGGACCACCGGGCTCATAAAGAGAGCCCGAGGGACCGAAGCTCTGGTTCAACATCAGGGTGGCTTGTCCGAAGAGTTGGTCGGTAAGCGAGGGGTCTATATATCCAAGATCGGGATGGTTGAGAAGATTGTAGGCCTCTCCTCGAAGCTGCAGATTGAAGCGATCGTACAAATGAAATTCTTTCCGGATGGCAACATTGACTTGATTGTCTCCAAATCCGCGAAGCATATTGCGCGGTGCATCGCCAGCCGCACCGGCAGCCGGCAAAGCAAACGCGGGATTGGCTGCATACGGCCCGCCGTTCAACATGCGCCCGCCCGGATATTGCGAGCCATAGATATAAAGCGGCTGGCCGGGGATCAGATCGACGCCGCTAAAGTAGCGATTTCCGGTTGCGGGATCCGAATAGAGATTTCCGAGCGGCGTTACGGGAAAGGCACTTCTCGCCGTGATCCGGGCATCGGCTCCCCAACCGGCCAGAGTATATTTGCGCAGCCATCTCCCGGATAGTTCCCGTTCGTCCCAGGAAAACGCAGCCTGGAGATTGTGGCGAAGATCGAGATTCGAGTCGGCGCGGGTGAGAGGCCATGCGGGATCAATCGATCCATAGTCGATGGTGTGTGACCAGGTATACGAACCGAGCGCCTGGAGTCCGTGAGCGATAGACCGCTGGAATTTGAGCTGCAATGCCTGATAGTTAGAGGTGACACCGGTCGGAAACCATTCGATTTCGCCGAACTCCGGATTCTGGCTGCTGATATCGGTGCGCTGCTCGCGCAACAGACGGTCGCCGCCGGTGCCGACATAAGATGCAGTGAAATTCTGGTCCCTGCCAAGCGATTTCTCGATTGCGACATTCCACTGAGCTGAGTACGGAAGCTGAAGATGCCGGGGGAAGGCGAACACAAGAGAATCTGTATAAGGCGCTGACGCCGACAACGAGAAATCCAGTTGAGCAGGGGTAACTGGAACCGGCACATTGGTAGGATGCATGGTTTCCGAAAATCCCAATGCGCTGAATGCACGCACCGCTGCACGGTTGTCGGTATCGAAGAAGATGCCTCCTCCCGCGCGCACTACAAGCTCGTGACCGGTACGCCGATCTATAAGCCACGCTGCTCCGATGCGGGGCGCCAGGCCGAACCAATCGGTGTCCCAGAGTGCTGTTCCTCGCGGAGCAAGACTTAAGCTGGCCGGAGAGGCGGGGTTTCCAATCGCAGTGAAAGCATCGGCGCCATTCCTTCCGTTCGGCGCAGGGTCTACCTCCCATCGCAGGCCACTGGAGATCGTTAATGCCTTCGATGCTTGCCACTCATCTTGGACGTAGGCAGCGAATTCGTCGAATACGGGGCTCGCTGGCAGATTCTTTGTGATTGCGATGTCAGAGGCGCTGTTTGCGAGAAGTGATTGCGGATTGAAGAAATCCGCTTCAACGCTCAATGCAGGGGGATGGATCGTGGAAACAAGATGTCGCTGATCGATCCCAAATTGCAGAAGATGATGACCAGACTGAAGGGCGAGCGTGTCGCGCAGGTCCCACTGATGGATTGAGCCGAGGGCCTCATCGGTGTCGATCTCCGAATCTCCTGCGCCGGCAGAATGAATGAAGACATCGCTTACCGCCAATGGAATGGTGGCTGGAATGCCAAGTGCTGCATTCAGGTCGGGAGATTCATTTGAAGACCCGTAATTGCCAACGGACGTGAGGAGGCGATTCAACACAGTATTCAGCATGGATGTGCTCACTCCATAACCAATCCTGAAATCGTTGGTTTTGTTTGATGATCGGTGAGCAGTGACTCCCAATGTGAGCGTCTGCGTCTCAATGTGATTCGTTAATGAAGAAGACAACACCGTGCTTTCATTCTGGCTGGGCGTAGCGCCGTAGCGAAAAAACGCCGACACTTTATCTGAAAGCGACTCGTCAAAGCGGATATTTGCCGACTTCACAAAACCTGGTTGCGAAAGATCTTGCGGCAGGTAAAGGCCAAGCCCCGTAGAGGATGGGGGAGCATTGCCACCCTCCTGATTAGTCGGCCGATAAGTCGGAAAGTACTCCAGAACTTGCTGAAGAGCCGCAGGAATCGTCTTGAAGATTTGCGAGGAAAAGGCGGGCACATACTCAACGAGAGGTGCGGAAGGCTCGGCCAGGCGCAACTCTTCATAAGAGACGAAGAAGTAGGTCTTGTCTCGTCCGCTATAGATCTTGTGTAGGCTAAATGGCCCGCCGACGGTGCCTCCGGCGTCATTTTGCCAATACGGGGCGGGTGGAGATGCTGCATTGAAATGAGTAAACCAATCCACCGCATCATAGGTGTAGTTACGAACATAGTCGTATAAACTTCCGTGAAGCGTGTTGGTTCCGGAGCGCGTAAGAAGCGTGAACTGTCCACCTGAAGTGCGGCCGTATTCAGCGGAATAGTTTGAAGTAAGCACGCGAAACTCTTGAAGGCTATCGATCGAAATCAGACTCTGGGTTGTGCCCAGCGCCGTTGTTCCGGCTGCGTTTCCGCTGCTTGCGAGCTTGGTGTGGCCGCCGAACAGACCGACCCCGATATCTGCCGATACACCGTCAATCGTGTACGAATTTGTGTTCGGCTGCTGGCCGTTGACGCTGAAATCACCCCGCGAGCTGTAACCGGCGCCGAATGCCTGAGGGGTCTGTGTGCTGACTCCGGGAGTCATCGAGATCAGGTCCTGAAAGCTTCTGCCATTCAGCGGAATATTGGCAACGAATGCGCGGTCAACAACGGTGCTGACCGCCGCGCTGTCTGTCGTCGGGGTCAGACCCGAAGCGTCGATCTTCACCGTCTGCGTGACCGAACCAACCTGGAGGCGAATCAACAGGCTCTTCGTCTCGCCGACGTTCAATATGAGTCCCGTGATCTCGGCGGTTGCAAAACCGTCTCTGGCTATTTGCAGCGTGTAAGCGCCGGGAATGATTCCCGGTGCAAGGAAGATTCCCTCGCGGCCGGTCTTCGTGTCGTTTTCTGCGCCGGTCAGATTATTAATGAACTTGATGGCCGCATCGGAGATGCGAGCCCCGGTTGAATCCTCGACGATGCCAGTAACGTTGGCGGTGCTGACCTGAGAGAAGGTCAGCATCGCCGGCCAGAACATCAGAAGCGCGATCCACAACGCGATCCAGCGCAAACAGAGCTTTGAAATGCTACGAAACATCTGCTCTATTTGACTTGCTTTCACTGTCGGGGGTACCGTTCGACTCCTGAATTTGCCCGGTCTTTTGCATTCGCTAGGTGGGAAGCGAATTCGGCAAGCTGTTTCGCATCATCGAGCGGGATCGATTCCGATACCGCATCAATAAGATCATCGCCTTTTCCCGGTGTCGTGCCAGTTAAGCCCGATGAGAAAGCGTCTCCCACAGCGCGATTGAGATCCTGCGTTTGTAGAAGGAGCCTTCGAGCAGAACTGGCAAAATCGGCAGGGTCGTCTATTTTGGAGAACTGCAGTCTCGAAGACACCGGCCGGCCCGCGAGATTCAGCGGAGCGAGTTGCTGTCTCAACGCATCAAGCTCCGTCTCCAAAGCCGACGAATGCCGAGCCACCATGGTCGACCATTGTTGTTGCGCGACGGGGCCGATGCTCCTTAATTCTTTCGCGCTGAATGAAGAGCCCAGACGGTCCAGAGCATAGGCATTCTGCAAGGCACGCTGGACATGATCAAGAGCATCGCGCGAGAGCTGTGCACTGGCTGAATCAATCTGTTCTCCGACTAGCCCCTTGGCCGCAAAATACCTGCGAAGAATAGGGTTCGCAGGCGGCTCGATGAGCGCGACGCTGTATACATCCGTTGGCAGCGAGACTTGGCGAGACGCCGAAATGGGGAAATGGATGCTCCCCTCCGTCACGAGACGGATTTCAAGCAACTCGCGATCAGGTACGCCTTCCAGAGCCGCGACGATCTGCTTTTTGAGATCTTCGGTTGTAACCGCGCCAGCAACACGAATATGGCCGTTTGAGGTCCTCGAAATCTCAATGGGAACGCCAACATCTACGCCCAATTGGTTGAGCTGATAAAGTGCGGCGATCTCGGTTTGCACTAACCTCGGATCTGTCTCGGCGAGACGCATGCCGACGCCATTCCGAGCGGAAAAGTCATCGGTGATTTTATGCGTTCCGGATTCCAGATCGGATGGCTTAAAAACCGACTCGGGAACAGAAGCCGTGGGCAAATAATCGTCATTCGTCTCAACAAAACGGGCTTCTGTAAACTCATAACCATTGCTCATGTGCAGTGTTTCTCCAACGCAGTGCAATTTGCGATCGAGTACCAGGGTGGCGAAGACGAGATGGGGCGGCCCGCTCGAAAGACCGGTGGTCGTGAGTTCGTAATCACTCCCTACATTGCGAATTTCGATTTGCCGTGCAGCCATTGCCCGGAACACGCTTGCCGAAACATCGAGTGTCCAGAAACCGCTCGCTGCGACGTTGTGGTCGGTCTGGCTTACTGAGCTGCCAATGGGTGCTTCAACTGAGCCGCTTTCGCCATTTTGCTCACTCCACTCGGCTGCGATGAGCCGGTGCTGCGCGTTGTAGAGGCGCCGCATCGTTCTACTAGTGGCTGGCTCGCGCCACACATCAACCGTTCCCTGCCAAACCGGCTGTCCACTCGCATTCAGTGCGTCGAGCCTCAAAACTTTGTGCTCGGCTTGTCCTTTTTCAATAACCGCTTCGATCTTTACGGAATCGTTCAGGATCGTATGCGCGTCGAGCGAAGCGGGCGTGTAACGGTACGCAAAATAGCCGGCGCCGGCCAACACGGCAGCCACCAGGGTTACCCACGCGAGCACGAATCTCGGCCTCAGAGCATGAATGACGCGAGCTATCCGACTTGCTATCGATTTGGATTTACTTCTCCCCTGCAACATCAGCAGCGGCGACAGGGTTAAGTGCGCTGCGCTTGCGAGGGAATTCTCACCCTGATCTTCCTCCACTTTTTCTGCCGCCAGAGCAGGATCCACATAGGTAACTTCACTATGCAGCCCCTGGCCATCGAAGCTTACCGTCAACTCCAGCAGTCGCCCATCGCTTAACGCTACCGCTTGGGTATTGGCGTGCGATCCTCCGGGCGGAAGCTCCTCGATCGGCAACAGCGCGAGACGAATTTGCTGATCGGTAAAAACCTCAACGAACTGGACCGCTTCCGGATGCTCGGCGCGTGAGGCAAGTGTGCTGCGTTCGCTCTGCACGTCATGGAAAGCGACGATTTTTCCATTAATTGCAATGGAAAGGGTTTGAGGTCGGTGCTCGTAAATTCTTTCTCTCTGCCGTCGTACTGACGACATCATTGCGTGATAGCTGGGGTCGCGATGTGCAGCCGAACCATCACTGAAACCATGTTTGAAGCTCCTGGAACTGTCTGGAGACTCACGGTGTCCAGAGGCCGGTCGCCGGAAGTGCCGGTCGAGCAAAGAGAGGCAACGATCGCAGCTCACGATGTGCGAAAGCAATCCGCAGGGAATCGGCTCAGGGATGATTGTGCAGTACTGCGCCGATAGTGTCGCTTCGGGAAGGCACTCGGATGGCCGTGCCTTAAAGATTGTCTGTCGCAGCTCCTGAAACAGCTCAGCCGAGGATACGGCGCTGACACAGAGTGCCGGATTCGGCGGCATGTCGCGGCTCGCTATCCGCAACTTGCTGGATGCTTCCAAATAAGAGGCCAGTTCCGCACGGGCGACCTTGAGCTTGTTATAGATTGCCGCGACCGGCAGACGAGCGATTTCAGCGATCTCGCGCCGGGCGTACTCATGGAAGAAAAGAAGAAGGAAATAGCTGGCGCTCTTGGAAGTGTCTTTGCGCCACACCGCGTAGTTGCAGATGCGTCGAAGCTCATTTTGCCGATCAAGAACACTGTCGGAAGTACGCACGTTCAGGGCCAACTGAACGGAATCGAAATCAGCGATATTGACCGTTTGCAGGGCTTCGCGCGAAGAGCGGGCCATGGCCGAAAGGTAAAGATGACGAAGACATGTGTACAGGTAGCCGTCTAAGTTTACGATCTGGCTGAGATCTGGCTGGGCCACGATGAAATGAAGGCAGAGATCGTGAACAATCTCCTGGGCCAGCGTTCGGTCGCCCCTGCTCAGGACAACTCCCCACTGTTGGAGCTTGCCGTAGTACTCCTCCAGTATTCGCTCGGAATCGAGCGCGCTCGGAGGAATTCGTGATTTGCTCTTGGCGGTCTCCATCTTTATTAAAGAGCTGCCCAGCGCTTGGATCTACCCTCGGGATCTTTGATTTATTTTATTCGCCCGCCAAAACTAACCACGATTGTCGAGATGCTGTCGGATTCGGGGAATACTAGCTATTCATTCTGTTGGGCTTATATACCGAAGTATTTGGGGCCTTGCGAAAAACTACAGGGGCAAGCTGACTCAGGAGATGCACTCTGCGCGGTTGGTCGGCAATAGTGACGTTTGCCAGCTCTTCGCCTGAGACCTGAACATTTGAACCCATTCTGCTACATCTCTCCAAATGCCGCGCCGCCTGCCAAGCCGATCAAAGGCAGATCACCAGATCAAATGCTAACGTTCTGGTCAATACCGTTTGGCTTAATGGCTGGGGCTCACGATCTGGATCTAGTTTGTTCTCGCATCAACCTTTGCCCATTGCAGCATTCATTGAAACGAATGGCTGTTAACAGGCGCAATTCAGGAGGTTGGCGTTCCGCTCGATGAACTCAACTTAATTTTCGAGAAACTAGCCCTCGCTCTAACATCGTCGATGGGCAAGGAGGCCCATCAAATGTTGGAAGATCTTTCGAAATATCCTTTCTTTCTAAATCATCACCGGCAAGAACCGTTGCTGAAGGAGCGGGAGGCGTTCCTGGGCCACCTTCAGCAGCAAGGCACAAGCCGGAAAGCTCTACTTAATCTGGCTGGAAAGCTGCTCCACGTAATGCGCGTGCTGAAGCTAAACCAAATGCGAGATGTGTCGCTGGAGGAGATCAGGCTAGCTGCGCGGCGCTGGGCGCGGCAGCAACGATTCAATCCGAGGGCGCACTCATACGGCAACTGCGCTCTATCCTTTACATACGCCGCAAAGAAATGGCTGCAATTCCATGGGCGACTCAAGCTCTCAACTCCCTCACGAATGCGATTTGCCGATGAGCTCGCGAATTTCGCCGCGTACATGGCAGACGAAAGAAGCCTGTCGCCGCATTCGGTACGGTCCCACTGTTTGAAGACCTCGGCGTTCTTGCAATGGCTTGGGGAACGGCATCGGTTGCTGGCGCGAGCGACGGTTGAAGAAGTTGACGAATTCCTGGCGATGAAAGGGGCTAGCGGATTGAGCCGCAGATCTGTCGCCGCAAGCGCAGACGCATTGCGTGCGTTCTTCCGTTACGCCCAGACACGAGGATGGTGCGCTCCCGGTCTTGCGCACGGCATTCAAGGACCAAGGATCTACAAATACGAGAACTTGCCGATTGGACCAAGTTGGCGAGAAGTGAGAAAGCTTCTCGGATCCGTGAAGGGCAAGGGGCATGCCGCGCTGCGGGCGCGAGCAATCCTCACCTTACTTGCGATCTACGGGTTGCGCAGCGGTGAAATTTCCAGGCTGATGCTGGGCGATTTCGAATGGCGCAAAGAAGTCTTCATTGTGAATCACTCGAAGAGAGGTGGGTCGCAGTCCTTCCCTCTCCAGCGACAGGTTGGTGACGCGATATTGCAGTATCTCAAAAGAGGCCGCCCGCGATGCGCTTGCAGGCATCTTTTCGTAACGCTCACGCCTCCCTATCGACCGGTCAGCGCATCGGCTTTGTGGGCGCTGACAAACAAGCGGCTTGAGAAAGCCGGAATCAATTGCCAACGCAGAGGGCCGCATGTCCTGCGACATGCATGCGCCACACGCTTGTTGAACCAGGGAACATCCCTCAAGGAGATCGGTGACCTTCTCGGCCATCGAAGTCTTGAATCAGTCGGAATCTATGCGAAAGTCAATCTTCCTGCGCTGCGCGCTGTCGCCGATGTAGATCTGGGAGGGCTGGTATGAAGCTCTCCGAGGCGATTGAAATTTACATCCAGCACAAGCAAAACGCCGGAATGCGCTTTGAAGCTTCCGGAGACGTACTGCGCTCTTTTCTTCGCCGATGTGGCGACATGGATCTTCAACATGTCACAAGCGAGCAAGCCACGGCGTTCCTCGACGGTTCGGGCGTGATGCCCAACACCTGGAACACCAAGCGTGGTGTGCTTCGGGCCTTCGTCGACTACTGGGTAGCACACGGGCGCATGAGATCCTCTCCACTACAGCACTCCCGTCGCAAGATGTCGCCATCCTTCGTTCCCTATATCTACTCCCGCTCCGAGTTGCAATCGCTTCTTGCCGCCGTGTCCCGGTGCCAGCAGCCAGTGGACTGTGTTATGTCGGAAGCCACATTCCGCACCTTGTTGCTATTGCTCTATGGAACCGGCATGCGGCTTGGCGAGGCGATTAGGCTTCGGCTGTTGGACGTTGATCTCACAATTTCTCTCGCCACCATCCGAGACACGAAATTCTATAAGTCCCGCCTCGTGCCACTCGGACCGGCAATCATGAAGATGATTCTCCAATACCTCCAACTGCCTGGACAGCGATCTCAACACCGTCGATGGCTGTTTCAGAGAAAGGATGGTGGCCCCCTCAGCGGCCAGGTTGTTACTGCCGCCTTCGCTCGTCTGCGAAGAATCGCCGGCGTCGAACGTCACGACGGTTCATACTTCCAACCACGCCTTCACGATCTGCGGCACACATTCGCGGTTCACCGCCTGACCGAATGGTACCGACAGGGCGCAGACGTCCAACGCTTGCTTCCAGCTCTGTCCACTTATCTCGGTCACGTCAATCTGAGTGGCACGCAGAGCTACCTCTCTATGACTCCGGAGCTGCTTCAGCGGGCCAACGATCGCTTTGAGCGGTACTTATGCGGAGGCGCCGATGAGAGATAATGGCGCCTTGGCTCCTTGGATTAAGCGGTTTCTGCTGGAATACCTTCCTGCGGATCGCAACTTTTCCGACAACACGCAGCAAAGCTATCGTGATGCGCTACGCTTGCTTCTCGTTTTTGCCAGCAGAACCCTGAGAAGAAAGCCAGATGATTTACGAGTAGAGGATCTCGGCGCCGACCTGGTCAGACAGTTCCTACGCCACATCGAGGAAAAACGGAAGTGCTCGGTCTCATCCCGTAACCATCGCCTGGCCGCAGTACGCTCGCTGGCAACGTACATCGGCGAGCGCAGCCCAGAATTTCTGTCCTGGTGCGCGCAACTCCGAAGCATCCCGTTCAAAAGATCTGGGCATAGGCCAGTCGGTTATCTGGAAAAAGACGAGATCGATGCGCTGATTGCCGCCCCCGACTGCAGCAGGCGGCTCGGATGCAGGGATCACGCTCTCTTATTGTTCTTGTACAACACAGGAGCACGTGCTAATGAAGTGGCCCAGCTTACAGTCGGCGATCTGCGGTTGCAGGCACTCCAAGAGAAGTCCCAGTCATTTGCGCAACTGCACGGGAAGGGAAACAAAGTTCGCTTGTGTCCGCTTTGGGCATCTACCGCAACAGTTCTCAAGGAGTTGATCAAAGGGCGTAGCGAAGAGGAGCGAGTCTTTCTTGGTCGTTCCGGGCAAGCCATGACACGATTCGGCGTCCACGATGTCGTCACCCGCTATGCCCGGGTGACAATCGGTAGCCGCTCAGGCTTACAACGCAAACAAGTCGGACCGCACATAATTCGGCACACTACCGCGACCCATCTGCTGCGGGCCGGAGTTGACATCAACACCATCCGGGCATGGCTAGGGCATGTCTCAATCGATACGACGAACATCTACGCGGAAAGCGATCTCCAGATGAAGGCGAAGGCGCTCGGTATGTGCGAAAGCACATTATCGCGGCGAAAACGCTGGCGGGACAACCCTGATCTGCTGCAGTTCCTGGCTCAACTCTGACCAACTTATGTGACGTTTGGCAGGGCTGCGCTTCGCCCATTATGCGCCTACCCCGTCCGAACGTCACATAAATGCAGGTACAACATAATCCGTGACGGACTTTGCGTACCCGATCTCCGCGTTGCCGGTCCAGCCAGAAGGCTCAAACCGTGTATGCGAGAGCTTGTCGCAGAGCACCTTCAATGGCACTCCGTGCTGAAGGCTGACTGAAACCACGGTGCCGAAGCACTCCATCAATCCGGCAATGGTTGACCCGGCCTTCGCCATGCGGATGAAAATCTCGCCCGGCTGACCGTTCGGATAGAGCCCGACCGTCAGATAGCCTTCATGCCCCCCGAACGCGAAGTGATGCGTGATGGCCGAACGCTCATCCTGCAACCGGTGGCGATTTGCCGCAGGCGGGCCCGAGAGGTCAGACCTAGTTCCTGGCGCTCCCTCTGCCAACTTGCTTCGATCATCAGCACTGGCCGGGTCGGACGATTTCGAATTTTCTCCGCCGAACTCTCGGGACGTCGGTTCAAAGGTTTCCATCTCTGGCCTCCTGCTGTAGCGGGGAGACTTGCGACGTTCGTCCCGCTGCTTCATTGAAAGGTTTGTACCCCCGGACAGAAATCCGGTCAAATGAGCCGGAAGGCGCCCGGCTGGCGTTAGAGACGGCTTCAGAACAACGAGCCCTGAACGGGCGTGACAGGAATTTGATCCGCTGGTGGGGAAGTAATTCGGGGTTCCCGATCCGGCTCTCTGACCGGCGCCCTGTACTTGCTTTCCAATTTCCTGAGCAGCGCAAGATCGGTTGCCTGTCGCTCTTCCGCCAGGCGCAGTTCATACCGCGCAAGGTAGTTGCGATTGACTATTTCTCGCTGGATCGCCCTCTCGGCATCGGAAAACGTGTACTCCGGATCTCCGTAGCATGGGAACCGGAGCGTGTGTTTCAGGAACCGCACCTGAGCGGCAAGAGATGAGAACCACTCCTCATAAAACTGCGTGCGGTTGTAATGCGCGATGTGCCCGAAGCACATGGAGAGGCGGTTGTAGAAACTCTTGGTGAAGAGCGCCGACGCCCAATCCGATTCAATAAAGCGCAGCAAAGTATTCCCGAACTCCGCCTTGTCCGCAGCCATTGAAAACTTCGTTGCAGTGAAGTCCGATGGGAGAAATGGCCCTTTCGGCATGGTGATCTCCACGCAATAGAAAAGGGCCAGCCGCAGCCGACCCTCTTCCTTGCCTTGGTTGAGACCATAACGGCCTCGTTGGAACATTCTCCCAATCGATACACTTTCACCCTTACATGCTGATGACTAGCGGGGCAAAGGGAGAGTCAGCGGAGATTGATAACTCAGTCGCCGTCATGCTGCCGCTTCGCCCATCTCCCTGAGCTTGCGATAGACGGTAGTCTTGCCAATTCCCAGCAGCCTGGCCGCTTCCAGCGGCTTGCGATTCGACCTCTCGTAGGCGGCCACGATGATCGCCCGCTCCATCTCAGCCATCGTCGGAAACGCTTCCGCCTCC
>Ga0335073_10007271_pt1 | contig 15525 bp, 15 predicted proteins | sample Lox_Sample_22_FD_207093 | JGI IMG/M metagenome (GOLD analysis project Ga0335073, IMG submission 207093) | Soil microbial communities from Loxahatchee National Wildlife Refuge, Florida, United States - Lox_Sample_2.2 | ecosystem: Environmental > Terrestrial > Soil > Wetlands | place: USA... | reverse complement strand
ACCTGACACACCTCGAAATGGTTTTGCAGCGGCTGAAGAAGTCCGGTGAACTCCGCCGCGTCAAGGCGCTTTACCTCATCAGTTATTTTCACAATCCGACCGGTACCACGACCAGCTTCGAAAAAAAGTGCGGCATTTTGAAACGGCTGAAAAAGTTTGAGGGCGCGGCGGGCCATCCGATTTATCTGATTGAAGACGCTGCGTATCGCGAACTGGGATTCAGCAGGAACGCCGCGCTGCGGCGTCCGCGGTCGTCCTGGCGGAACGCCCCTACCATAGCTCTCTCCGCGCTCATGGCGCCCGGCGCAACTGAACGCGTCATTTACACCGGCACTTACAGCAAACCCTACGCGCCCGGCACGCGCGTTGGTTTCGGGATTCTGCCCGAACCGCTCTTCACGGCCGTCCAGCGCATCAAGGGCAACCACGATTTCGGCACAGCGAACCTGTTGCAACAACTTCTGGCCCGCGCGCTCGAAACCGGCCTTTACGACCAACACGTGGCGAAAATCCAAAAACGCTATGCCCAGAAAGCGCAGGTAATGAAACAGGCCCTAGCCAGTCATTTCCCGCCCGACGTGGAAATCTGGGAAGCCGGCGGCGGACTTTATCTCTGGGCGCGCCTGCCCAAACATGTTTCCACCGGCGTGAAATCAAAAGTTTTCCGTGCCGCGTTGAAAAACGGAGTGCTCTATGTGCCCGGCGAACTTTGCTACGCTGACGACCCGGCTCGCAAAAAACCGGACCATGAAATGCGCATCAGTTTTGGCAATGCCAGTGAGGAAGATATCCGCGAAGGCATCCGACGTCTTGGTGTGGTACTGCGGAAATTTGTCAAATAGGCGAAGGATTTTGCCCTGGCTGGCGTGTTTCTGGATAGAGAACACAAATCAAACCGGTCAAATCATGAAAAAAATTATCCACCTCGCCGCCTGCCTGCTCGCCCTGACGCTCACGCCGGTTTTCGGCCAGCCTGCGTCGCAATTCCCACCGCCGGGTTCGCCGACCTTTCAACAACGTCTGCAAACCATTGTGAACCGCGCCAATCCAACAGAGGACAATGCGCCGGCGCTCACCAAATTCAACCTCGATTTTCGTGGCGGCTCGCCTGTGGATCTGGTCAACGCGATCGAGAAAGCCACCGGTAAACCGTTGAATACAATTATTCCCACCGAAGACGCGGACATTCAATTGCCGCCGCTGAAAATGAATGACGTGGTGACGCCGCAATTATTCGCCGCGTTGGAGGCGGCCAGTCGGAAAACGGTGGCGGTTCAAAATGCGGCGTTTGGCAATACTTATTCACAAATAACCACAGACTACGGATTCCAAACGTCCGACAGTCCGGTCACGGACTCTTCGATCTGGTATTTCCATGCCGATAAACCGACTTTGCCTCCGGTCGTTTCCAATGAAAAAATCTGCCGGTTTTATAACCTCGATCCCTTTCTAAACCGCGGTTTTACCGTGGATGACATCACTACGGCTATTCAAACCGGCTGGAAAATGGCCGGGATATCTCCGGCACCAGAATTGAATTATCACAAGGAAACCAGGCTGCTGATTGCTTTTGGCGAACCAGGTGAATTACAAACAATTCAAGATGTACTCAATTGGCTTCCGGCGACGAGCACGAGCCACACGGAAATTAACGACATGAAATCGCAGATCAACGGTTTGGAGTCGCAAGTTGATACCCTGACGAAGAAAGTTTCAGTTTTGACTCAGGCGCAGACCGCCCTGCCCAAAGAAAAGTCTGGAAATTAAAATTCAACAGATGGTTAATGAACCAGCTTGGAAAAAGACATTCAAACGTCGGTGGGGCGAGCGTCCCCGCAAGCCGCGAATGTGCAAGGTGCCTCGCCCGTAGTCTCGTCCCGCCAAATTGAGGCGCTGACGCGCCGGATGACTGAAGGAGATGAAATGGCCTGGCGCACTTTTCATGATGCTTACTTCGACCGCCTGTGGCGTTATCTGCTGGTTGTTGCCATCGGCAACGAGGACGCCGCGCGCGAAGCGTTGCAAGGCGCGCTCGTCCGGGCCGCCCGGCACATCAAGGTGTTCCGCGACGAAACCGTCTTTTGGAGCTGGCTCACGGTGCTGGCCCGCAGTGCGCTGGCCGACGAAACCCGGAAACGGCGCCGTTACTTCACGTTTCTGGACCGTTTCACGAGTCACGCGAACGTTGAGAACGACGGTGTCAGCGATGCCGGGATTGAGCACCGGTTGAAAACGCTGCTGGAAAATCAAGTCACGGCACTGCCACCTGATGAGCGGGAATTGGTCCGGCAGAAGTATTTCGCGCACCGCACCGTCCGCGAAATCGCGGATGAGTTGCAAATCACGGAGAAGGCCGTGGAATCGAAATTGTCCCGCATCCGCAAAAAATTGAAGGACGCGGTGCTGACGGAATTGAAAAATGAACGAGCGTCCTGACAATCTACTCGATGACGTGCTGAAGGAAGCTGCGCCTGCCGACTTCCGCGACACGATGCTCCGCGAAACCCTGCGTCTGGTCCACCGGGGTCGTCGTTGGCAGCGTATGCGGCGCGCGGCGGCTTTGCTGGCCGTGCTGGCGTTGTGCGGAATTTTTGTCTGGCGGGAAAATCCGCTGCAAAAGCCGGTTGCGCCCGCACCGGCGCCGGCGGCAGGACCGGTTGGAAAGAGTTACACATTGGTCGAAACGCAGCCTTTGCCGACCACCGACATCGTGGCCACGCGGCCGATGACATCAGGCCAATTTATTGTCTCAACTGCAGACGCCGAAATTGTTCAAACGCGCGGCGGCAACTATCGCGTGATCAATGATGACGAACTGCTGGCGTTGGTCGCATCCCATCCGGCGATGTTGATTCGCACCGGCCCGCACTCGGAGGAATTGGTTTTTGCCGATCCGAAGGATCAAAAAGGCTTCCCACTGAATTAACCCGGCGGCCAGGCCATGTAGCGTCCACCGAGGATGTGAATGTGCAGGTGCGGCACGGTTTCGCCGCCATTCTCGCCATTGTTGATGACCAGCCGGTAGCCGCCCCGGTCCAAACCCAGTTGGCCGGCTACTTCGGCAGCCTTGAGCAACAGGTAACCGAGCAGTTCCCGGTCTTCGGCCTTCGCCTCGGCCACGCGCGGAATCGGTTTCTTCGGAACGATCAAGGCGTGTGTCGGCGCTTGCGGATTGATGTCGCGGAACACGAGCACCCGATCGTCTTCATAAACGATTTTGGCCGGAATTTCGCGGGCGATGATTTTTTCAAAAAGCGTTTGGCTCATAGTTTTTCTCGTGACAAGCAACGTAACAGGCGACACGTGACAAGAAGCGCGCGTTCATTCCGCGTCATTGGTCACTCGTCACTTGCCACGTTTCATTTCACCACCAGCGCACAATCGGCGGATTCCGGTTCGGCGGTGAGGCATTGGCGCAGATATTCGACGATGTGGTCCTGCAATTTTTCACAACGGACGCTCCAGCGGCGCGCCCCGGCCAGCCGCTTGACGCAACCGCGCAGCCCGTGAAAATGCAGCACCCGCGGCGCTTGACGAAGCCGGGCGCGGAGTTCGTCGCGCAGACGCGGGAAGAAGAAAAGCTCGCAGCCGTCGCCAGATTCGCGCGCCATCAGACCCAGATCAGTTTCGGTGGTTTCCGGTTTGCGCGGTTCCATCGTACCGGCGCGGATGGTGAAACCGAGATTGCGCAGCACCTTCTCCAAGGCGCCGGCAAATTCACCCACCGTAACGCTCTCACGACACAGATCATTTTTGAAATAGTGAAAGACAGACGCCGCCGCGTGGCGCAACACTTCGGGGTCGAACCAGCCGTCGTTGCCACCGACGAGTTCGACCGAAATCATTTCGGCCGAGCACGGCACGCTCTCGCCGTTGGTGAGCTGAAACAGCAGGCAGTCGGACAGCAAGGCAATCATTTGGCAGCCTCCAGTTTTTTGACTTCATGGACGAAATCGGTGGCCTCCTGGAACCGGCGATAGACGCTGGCGAACCGCACGTAGGCGACTTCGTCAATGCTGCGCAGACCGTCCATCACCGACTTGCCGATGAATTCGGCGGGTACTTCACTTTCAAATTTGTCGGTCACAGCCGTCACGATATGGTCGGTCAAATCTTCCATGGCTTGCGGGCTGATGGGACGTTTCTGGCAGGCCTTTTTGATGCCGGACAGAAGTTTCTCACGGGAAAATTCCTCATGCCGCCCGTCGCGCTTTTGCACCATCAATCCTTCGCGTTCAACTTCCTCGTACGTCGTAAAGCGGTGACCGCACTTGGTGCATTCGCGGCGGCGGCGAATCGTGGCTCCTTCACGCGAGGCGCGCGAGTCAATAACTTTGTCTTCCTGACAGCCGCACTTGGGACAACGCATAAAGCCACTGCTAATTGTGGCCGCCTCCTTGTAGCACACAAAGTTTTGTGGTGTCAAGCGGTGACCCGGGAGGTTCCGCCAAAAAGTTATTCACACGAAACCGCCTTGCGTTCGGTTCTTTTTTGATTATGCTTAGCGGCTCATTTTGGCGAAACGGCAGTAACACAGTAGTTTTTTAACATTTGATTTATGGCAACAGCGAACGACCTGCGCCGCGGCATGGCGATCAATTACAACGGCGATATTTGCGTGGTGTTGGATATGCAGCACCGCACGCCGGGCAACCTGCGCGCGTTCGTCCAGGCAACGCTTCGCAGCATCCGCACCGGCAAATCGTCCGACGTCCGATTCAGTTCCACCGAACGCATCGAGCCCGTGCCGATGATCACCAAGCGGATGGAATACAGTTACAAGGACGGCGAGGATTATGTTTTTACCGACCCGGAAACCTACGAAACGGTCACGCTGGCAGCGGAACTGGTCGGTGACTCGAAAAATTATCTTGTGGAGAATGGCGCGGTGACGGTGACGTTTGTCGAGGATAAGGCGGTGTCCATTGAACTGCCGTCGAGCGTGGTATTGACCGTGGCCGATGCGCCGGAAGGCATCCGGGGCGACTCTTCCAATAACGTCCAAAAACCCATCACACTGGAAACGGGCATCACGGTCCAGGCGCCGTTGTTCATCAAGACCGGCGAAAAAATCAAGGTGGACACCCGCACCGGCAAATACATGGAGCGCGCGTAACCGAAACGCATTGATGGGTTGCCGGGTGATGGGATAAACGGGGTGATTCCCGTTTCGATTCAGCAACTTACCCGTTCAATTATCCATCCCTCCATTTCCCCGTATCCCGGCGGGCGGTCATTTTGCCGTGGGAATTGCTTTTCAAGGCGGCTGGCTTTGGTAATTTCTGTGCCGACACGTATGCCGGAGCAAGCGAAAGGAGAGAAGGAATTTCGCGGCATTGCCGTTTCCGCCGGCATTTGCCGTGGAAAAATTCTCGTCCTCCACCGCGCCCGCCACATCATTGCCCGGCGCGGACTGGCCGACAACGAGCTCAATGAAGAGGTGGGCCGGTTTGAGAAGGCCCTCGTCCAAACCCGCCAGCAAATTCTGGAAATCCAGGGCAAGGTTCTGGAAACGCTCAGTTCGAAGGAGGCGGACATTTTTGAAGCGCACCTGCTGATGCTGGAAGACCGGGTGCTGGTGGACGAAGTCATCCGGATGATCCGGGACCAAAAGGTGAACGCCGACTTTGCCTTCCACACCGTGGCGGAACGCTACGTGACGGCGTTGGTGGCGGCGAATGATGAATATCTTCGCGAACGCGCCAACGACATGCGTGATTTGACGGCGCGGGTGCTGGATAATTTGCTGGAAGTTGAAGATGAATTCGATCTTCGCCACCTCGCGGAACCGTGCATCCTGGTCAGCCACGACCTGAGTCCGTCCACCACCGCGCAACTGGACAAGAAATTCGTGCTGGGGTTCGCCACCGACATCGGCGGACAAACCTCGCATACCGCCATCATGGCCCGTTCGCTGGGTATTCCCGCGGTCGTCGGCCTCCAAACCGTCAGCCAGGAATTGGAAAGCGGGGATTATGCCTTGCTGGACGGCTATAACGGCACGGTCGTCGTCAACCCCACCGACCAGACACTGTTTGAATACGGCCAACTGGCCAAAATCAAGGCCTCATTGGAAGAAAAACTGCACGAAATCCAGCAACAACCCGCCGTCACCCTGGACGGCAAATTCATTCATCTCTCGGCAAACATCGAAGATCAGAATGACATCGAGTCGGTGTTGGCCCATGGCGCCGAGGGCGTCGGATTGTTTCGCACGGAATATCTGTTCATCAACCATGAAAGCCTGCCGACCGAGGAGGAACAATACCAGTCCTACCGCAAGGTCGCCTCGGCCTTGAAACCGAACCCGGTAATCATTCGCACGCTCGATCTGGGTGGCGACAAATTCGCCTCGCACCTGCAACTGGCCAAGGAAGTCAATCCCTTCCTGGGCTGGCGCGCCATCCGGTTTTGTCTCGCGCAACCGGAACTGTTTCGCGCCCAGCTTCGCGCCATCTTGCGCGCCAGCGCCGATGGCAACGTTAAAATGATGTACCCGATGATTTCCGGCCTCGAGGAATTGAACCAGGCCAATGCGTTGCTCGAAAAGTGCCGCGCCGAATTGCGCGCCGAAGGACAGCCGTTTGACGAAAAAATGGAGGTCGGCGCGATGATTGAAATCCCGTCCGCCGCGCTCATCGCCGATGTCCTGGCCCCGCGCGTGAGATTTTTCAGCATCGGCAGCAACGACCTCATCCAATACACGCTGGCCGCCGATCGCACCAACGAGAAGGTGTCACATCTTTATGAACCGACGCACCCGGCGATCATTCGTCTCATCAAAACCACGGTGGACGCAGCGCACCGGCACGGCATCTGGGCGGGTGTCTGCGGCGAAGTCGCCGGCGATCCGGTGCTCGCCCCGTTGTTGATCGGTCTGGGGGTGGATGAATTGAGCGCCGCGCCGACCGTCGTTGCTCAGGTCAAATACATTGTTCGCCGTCTCAAATTGAACGAAGCCCAGGCCCTGGCCGAATTTGCGCTGCAATGTGAATCGCCCGTGGAAATTCATGCCCGTTGCCAGGAACTCGCCCGCCAGACGGCGCCGAGTCTTTTTGAAAGCAAAACCTGACCCGTGCCTCTCACCATCCGGCGTTTGGATTGCAGCCTGGGCGATATTTTGAATTTACGTCCGCCCGTATCAACGGCCGGCCAAATGATAACGCCACTGTTTCACCAGCGATAAAATCGTGAATTTTGACCCCAACCTTCATCCGCATCGCCGCTACGACCCTTTGAGCGGTGAATGGGTGTTGGTATCACCGCACCGCACACTACGCCCCTGGCAGGGCCGGCGCGAAGGCAGCGCCTCAACCGATCGCCCGGCTCACGACCCGAAGTGTTACCTCTGTCCGGGCAATCCCCGTGCGGGAGGCGCGGTAAATCCCGGTTACACGGAGCCATTTGTGTTCACCAATGACTTCGCCGCGCTGCTCCCGGAAGTGCCGCTCGGCGGCGTCACCGGCAATCTGATACGGTGTGAACCGGTTCGCGGCGAATGCCGGGTGATTTGTTTCTCACCGCGACACGACCTTACGCTGCCAGAAATGGCGGAAACGGATATTTTGCGCGTGGTGAACGTCTGGGCGGAGCAAATCGACCAACTGGGCGCCCGATATCGCTGGGTGCAGATTTTCGAGAACAAAGGTGAAATCATGGGCTGCTCGAACCCGCACCCGCACGGCCAGATTTGGGCGGGCAATTTTTTGCCCCGGTTCGTGGCGCCGGAAGATCGCACGCAAAAGTCTTACCTCGAAAAACACCGGCGCCCGTTGTTGCTGGATTATCTGGAAATCGAATTGCAATCGAAGGAACGGGTCATTGCATCCAATCCGCACTGGTTGGCGGTGGTGCCGTATTGGGCCGTCTGGCCGTTTGAACTGCTCCTGCTGCCGCGGCGCCACGTGCAGCGTCTGCCCGAGCTGACCGCCGATGAGCGCCGGAGTCTGGCGGATATTTTGAAACGGAGTCTCACGCGCTATGACAATCTGTTTGAGACGAGCTTTCCGTATTCGATGGGCTGGCACGGCGCGCCGACGGACGACGGCCATTACGAACACTGGCAGTTACATGCGCATTTCTATCCGCCGTTGCTGCGCTCCGCCACGGTCAAAAAATTCATGGTGGGTTACGAAATGCTGGCCGAACCCCAGCGCGACCTCACGCCCGAACAGGCTGCCCAACGCCTGCGTGAAACCGCCCTGGTTCATTTCAAGCAGCGCTCCGTGGCTGAACCTCCTTAGCCGGCGCAATATTTTTCCGCGGAAACGACATATCTGTTTGACGCCCCAGGCATTCGCGCAAATAATATTCCGGCCATGGGAACTGATTCCAAAGCATGAAAGTCATCATTCTGGCCGCCGGTTACGCCACGCGGCTGTACCCGCTCACCTTGAACCAGCCGAAGCCGCTGCTGTCCGTCGCCGGCAAGCCGATGATCGAACACGTCCTCGACAATCTTTCGCCCATCGGCGGCATTGACCGGATTTACGTCGTGACCAACGCCAAATTTGCCGGTCATTTCCAGAAATGGTCGGAACAACCTCCGGCCGCCCGATCACACCTGGCATTCACCATCGTCAACGACGGCACAACCAGCGAGGCCAATAAACTCGGCGCCATCGGCGATATCCATTACGTGCTCCAGACCCAAAATGTGCAGGACGACTTGATCGTGGTGGCTGGTGACAACCTGTTCAGCGAAAAACTCGGTGACTTTGGGAAATATTGCCGCGCCAAAAACGCGCCGGTGCTGGCGCTTTACGACGTGGGCGACCTCGAGGAAATCAAAAAATACAGTTCCATTTCCGTGGCGGCCGACGGCCGGATCACCTCCTTTGAGGAAAAGCCCCAGCATCCGACGAGCACGATGGCTGGCATCGCCCTGTATTATTATCCCGAAGCAACGATCTCGCTTATCAAACAATACGTCTCCGAGGACAACAACCACGATCAACCCGGTCGGCTCGTGCAGTGGCTTTATCCGCGTACGCCGGTCTATACCTGGCGCGTGCCCGGGTTGTGGTTCGACATCGGCTCCAAGGAAACGCTGGAGGAAGCCAACCGGATCTTCGCGAATCCGAGCGCGTAAAAAACCCTTTTCAAAAGAAAGCAGTGTGCTACAAGCAAGCTGTAGCCGATGGATTTTTTTGACCAGGAAGCCCACGCCAAAAGCCGTACCCGTCGGTTGTTGTGCCTGTTTGGCCTGGCGGTGTTTGCCTTTCTGGTTTTGACCTACCTGATTCTGGCCGTGCCCATTCTGTTCTTCTGCAACCCATCGGCCGTAGATTTTTCGGCATGGATTTGGGATCCCCGCCTGGCCTGCTGGGTCGCCATCGTTACCCTGTTTTCCATCACCCTCGGTTGCCTCTACAAGCTGCGCCTGCTCTCCGGCGGCGGCGCGGCCGTGGCGGAATTGCTCGGCGGACGGCTCGTCGAAAGCAACCCCGCCGATGCCGGCGAAAAAAAATTACGGGATGTGGTGGAGGAAATGGCCGTGGCCTCAGGCCTGTCTGTTCCCGCCATTTATGTGCTCGACCACGAACGCGGCATCAACGCATTCGCAGCCGGCCGCACGCGCGATGAGGTGGCCATCGCCGTCACCTTCGGCGCGCTGAAATTACTGGATCGTGACGAATTGCAAGGCATCGTGGCGCACGAGTTCAGCCACGTTCTCAACGGGGACATGCGGCTCAACATGCGTTTGATGGTGCTGGCGCACGGCCTTTTCTGGCCGACCATCGTCGGCCGGGTCCTGGTGCGCGGAACGACGCGCGCGCCGGAAATCGGCGAATCCATCTTCGACGAAGGGACCCCGCCGGTCTTTCTGCCGACTGCTCTGCCGGGGGTGCTGTTTTTAATCATTGGCGGCATCAGTTCACCCCTCGTGCGGTTGCTCAAAAGTCTGATCTGCCGCGAACGCGAATGGCTGGCCGACGCGGCGGCGGTGCAATTCACCCGGAATCCGGCCGGCATCGCGGGCGCACTCAGGAAAATCGGCGGCTTGTACAAGCAGGGCCGGCTCGACACGCCTTTTGCCGAAACCGCCAGTCACCTGTACTTCGTCAATTCCGCCTGCGACCCGTGGCTCAGTTGCCTGTCCACGCACCCGCCTCTGGCAAAACGCATACTGGCGATTGACCCGGCGTTCGACGGCCAGTTTCCGCATATCCAGTCCTTGAAACGACCAACCGAGGACCTCTCACAGGAAGCCCAATACGACCGCTTGTACGAGGAAACGCTCCGCCGCGAACGCGAAGAGGCCAAACAGCGCGGCGAGTTAGAATAAGCCTTACCTGGCCGTCACGACCACGTAGTTCTTTTTGCCTTTGCGCAACAGGAGGTGCCGGCCAAAGAGCAAATCGTTCGTTGTCACGGCGCGTGTGGCGCTGGCCTCACGAACGTTGTTCACGTTCACGCCGCCGCCTTCGATGTCTTTGCGCGCCTGGCCCTTGGACGAGGAAAGGCCGGCGTGAACCAAAAGTTCCACCAGCGGTAAACCCGCGCCCGCCAGTTTTGATTTCTCGATTTCCTTCGTCGGCACTTCGCCAACAATTTCATCGAAGGTGCTTTCGCGTATTTTGTCTAGAGGTAAGGCACTGTCGAATAGAATCGTGCTTGCTACCAAAGCCTCTTTGGCAGCGGCTTCGCCGTGAATTAAAGCCGTGATATTCCGTGCTAATTCTCTCTGCGCTTCGCGCGTTCCCGGATTTTCCGCGTGCCTCTTCTCCAGCGCTTCGATTTCCGCTTTCGGCAAAAACGTGAAATAGTTCAGGTAGCGGACGACGTCGCAGTCGTCCGTGTTAACCCAGAATTGATAGAATTTGTACACGCTGGTTCGTTTTGGATCGAGCCAGACGGCGCCGGCCTCGGTCTTGCCGAATTTCGTGCCATCGGCGTTGGTGATGAGCGGCAACGTCAAACCATAAGCCGCCCTGCCCGTTTTTTTCCGGATGAGGTCAATGCCGGCGGTGATGTTGCCCCATTGATCGCTGCCGCCGATTTGCAATTCGCATCCGTATTGTTCGTAAAGCTTCAGGAAATCGAACGCCTGGAGGAGCATGTAGCTGAATTCGGTGTAGCTGATGCCGACTTCGCGGTCTTCCATCCGCGCGCGGATGCTTTCCTTGGCCACCATCTGGTTGACCGAAAAATGTTTGCCGATGTCGCGCAGGAAATCGAGATACGAAACGTTCGCCGTCCATGAAGCATTGTCCACCAGTCGCGCCGGATTGGTTTTGGCTTCAAAATCAAGCAGCCGTTTGAGCTGATCCTTCACGCTGGCGATGTTGCGTTCCAGGACTTCCCTGGTGAGCAACTGCCGCTCCTGCGTCTTGCCGCTGGGATCGCCGATGGAACCGGTCGCGCCACCGGCCACGGCGATGGGATGATGACCGAGCATTTGGAAGCGCCGCAGCGCCAGCAGCGGCACCAGATTGCCGACATGCAAACTGTCCGCCGTCGGATCGAAACCGCAGTAAAGCGTAAATACTTTGTTCGAGGCAACCATTCTGGACACCTCAGATGGTTGCTCTCCGTGAATACTTTCTAAAACCTCCTCGGTTTCAGCAATGGTTTTTCCCACCTCTGGAAACCGTTCCACTATTCCTTGCTCATAGAACTTAAAAGTCTTCTGGTGGACCAAGCGACGCCAATCCAATTCTTCTATGATGTTCACACAGGCAGCTTAATTTGCCAGTGGCCGATTGCCAATTTCCAATTCGACTTAAATGGTTTCGCGCAAAGACGCCAAGACGCGCAGCAATTTAACTTTGCGCCTTGGCGTCTTTGCGTGAAAATCCGTGCGTGTCACAAATGCTGAAATCGTCCGGCGCGATGGCCGCCGCCACGCTCTCGAGCCGTTTGCTCGGCATGGTGCGCGAGATGGTCTATTACGGCTTCATGGGCACGGGCTGGGTCAACGATGCCTTCCAATACGCTTTCACCATTCCGAATCTCTTCCGGCGATTGCTCGGCGAAGGCGCCTTGACGGCGGCCTTTATCCCGGTTTTCAAGGAGAAGGAAAAAATACATGGCGAAGCGGAAATGTGGCGGGCGGCCAACGCCGTCATTTCGGGATTGATTGTCGCGGCGAGCCTGGTCATCGCCGTCGTCATCGCCGGCATTTCCCTGACGCTGGCCTTGCATCAATTTGACGCCCGCCCGGACCTGATCCTCCGGTTGCTGCGGGTGATGTTTCCCTACATGCTGCTGGTCTGTCTCGCCGCGGCCATGATGGGGATGCTCAACGCGCGCGGCCATTTTTTTATCCCGGCGATGGGCGCGACGATGCTCAACCTGGTCATGATTGCGTCGGTTTTCTGGCTCGCGCCGAAATTCGGGGTGGGGCTGCCGAAGGAGCAAAAACTGCCGGTGCAGATTTTTGCGCTGGCTTACGGCGTGCTGGCGGCAGGCGTCGCGCAGGCGGCCTTTCAAATGCCCACGCTCTGGCGCGATGGTTTCCGCTATCGCTGGGTTTCGCCCTGGCGCGATGAAACCGTGCGGCGTGTGATTTACAAAATGACTCCCGGCACCATCGGCGTGGCAGCGTTTCAGATCAACGTCGCCCTGGTCCAGTTGATCGCGGTTTTCGCCGGCACCGGCATCGTGTCGTCGTTCAACGGCGCGGTGCGGCTGATGGAATTGCCACAGGGCATGTTCGGAATTTCGCTGGCGACGTATTTGCTGCCGACGTTGTCCGGCCTCGCGACGGACAAAAATTATCATGAATTTCGCGCCACGTTGCGACACGGTCTAGCCACGGTGATTTTTTTGAATCTGATCGCCTCCGTCCTGCTCGTCACCCTGGCTGAGCCGATCGTCCGGTTGCTGTTCGAACATGGCAAATTTCACGCCGACTCCACGGTCCGGGTTTCCTTTGCCCTGACCTGCCTGGCCCCCGGCCTGGTGATGTTCTCGACGGTGAATATTCTGGCGCGCGCCTTTTACGCGCTGGGCGACACGCAAACGCCGATGAAAATCAGCCTGGCCTGCCTGGCGTTGAATCTCATCGCCGCCTGCGCGCTGCTCCATTTTGTGCAGGAAGGCGCTCCGGGCATTGCCAACACGCTGACCTCGTGCCTTAACGTCGGCCTGCTGCTGTTCGCGTTGCGGAAGAAACTCGGCACCCTCGAAATGGAACCGTTGCGCGAGAATCTGGTGCGCCTGCTGCCGTTGATGCTGGTCGCCGGTCTGATTGCCTTCGGAAGCTGGCGTGGCTGGGAACGTTTCGTCGGCCATCCGACCATCCCATTGAAAATTGGCGCGGTGTTTGTGCCCGCCGGAATGGCCGGAATATGCTACTGGCTGGGCGCGCTCGCGCTCAAAATCCCGGCGGCAAAAGAGATGGTCGAATTCGCCTTGGTGAAATTCAGGCGGTAGGCCGCGCAGCCGGCTCGCGAATTATCGGAGTCCTCTGCGCGCCGGACATACGGCGCAACTCAACCGCGGCGCGCACGGAGTGACGCGCCCTGCCATCAAACCGGCACAACCGCCGCCCAACAGTTTTGCCCGAACTTTGCCTTGAATCTTTCCGCGAGTGTTTCCCCGGCGGCAACATTTTCGACGACCGCGAAGGTCGTCGAGCCGCTGCCGGACATGAGCGCCGCCAGCGCGCCATGGGCGCGGAGAAATTCTTGGAACAGCGCGAGCACCGGATATTTTTCGAGCACCGGCGCCTCGAGCGAGTTGTAAAAGCCGTCAGCGACCGCGGGCCACTGATTGGTTTGCAGCAGCGCAATCAATTCGCGGGCGCGGCCCGGCCGGCCGTTCCCGGCGGCGGGGAACCGCGCCAGCGCCTGATACGCCCACCCCGTGGAAACACCAAATCCGGGATGAATCAACAGCAATGCCTTGTCGCGGAACGCGGGGAAAAAGTCGAGCGGCTGGATTTTCTCACCGCGACCGGTCGCCCAAGCCGGCTGATTCTGCAAAAAAAACGGCACATCCGAACCGAGTGACGCGGCCAGTTCGCCCAATTTCGTCGGCGCCAGCGGCCGATCAAAAAGTTCGTTCAAGGCGGTCAGGGTGGTGGCGGCGTTGCCGCTGCCGCCCCCGAGACCGGCCGCCAGCGGGATTTTCTTTTCCAAATGAATTTTTACACCGGCGTTGATTTTTGCCGCCGACAAAAACGCGGCCGCGGCGCGGCACACCAGATTCTGCGAATCCGTCGGCAGATTCCCGTCGGAACAGGAGAGTTCCACGCCGTTGCCGTCGCGGGCAAACGTCAATTGATCATGCACCTTGACGGGGTGCAGGATGGTTTCCAGCTCGTGAAAGCCATCGGCGCGCCGGCCAAGGATGTTCAGGAGCAGGTTGACCTTGCAGAACGATTTTTTTTTCAGGCGCATCAGACTTCAAAAAAGCAAGACGCGCCAACCACAAGCGGTTGGCGCGTCGGTCAAAACGATTTCGGCCACGTTCAGTTATTGTCGAACACCTTGAACCGGCTGCCGGGAACGAACGGAGCAACGTCACCGCCGCTCATGCCAACGTAAGTATCGGTGTCAAACATTGAGTCGGACCACAAGCCCGGGGTATAATTGTCGGGATAAACCGGTTCCGGCGCGAGGTATTTGGTGAAGATGGGATGATAGGGCGGGAAGGGAAAAGTAATGACTTCATAAAGTCCCACTCCGGTGCGCGCCACCGAGCGATCAAAGCCGCGAACGAATCCGACCGTGTAACCGGCTTCCGGCGAGTCAAACACGGCGGTTTGCTCCACCGACCGGCGCCATTCGCCGCCGCGGGCCGCCTCGGCAACATTACTCATGCCCCGGCCGAGTTTTTGTTCCGGGCCCGCGCAACCGGACGTGAACAGGGCCGCCACGGCAACCACGCTGAGAAAGGTAAGTGCGTTACGCATAAATTCTCGAATTGACCAAGGCAGCTTACGGCAAATCCACCGGATGTAAAGCGTGTTTTATTCCCCAATTCGAGCCGGCCGATTTCACGGCCGGGCACCGGTTTCGATCGCACGGGCGCGTTTCTTTTCCCGGCGATCCCAATACCACGCAATCCAGACGGTGATTTCGTAAAGCCCCTGCAGGGGCAAGAACATCACCAGTTGCGTAATCGGTTCGGGCGTGGTGAGCACCGCGCCGAGGATTAGATTAATCACGATCATGTAACGCCGCGCCCTGGCCAGCGTGCGGTAGTCAATCACACCAATTTTCACCAGGGTCAAAATCACCACCGGCAGTTCAAACCCCAGCCCCATGCCGAGCATGAATTTGCAGACGAAACTGATGTAATCCTCCGCCCGCCATTGCAGGGCGCCGAACCCGAGCCATTGGGAGTACATCTGGGCCGCCGCCAGCGCGACCGGCATTAGAATAAAATAACAGAAGGCCACGCCGGTGAGGAACAGGCCGACGCCAATGACCAGTCCGTGATAAACGTACTTGCGCTCGCGAATTTTCAGCGCCGGGAAGATGAATCCGGCGATAAAGTAAAAAATGAACGGCGACGCCAGCAGCGCGCCGCCATAAAGCCCGACCTGGAACGCCACCACAAATCCGCCCGCCG
>Ga0335073_10007270_pt1 | contig 15526 bp, 11 predicted proteins | sample Lox_Sample_22_FD_207093 | JGI IMG/M metagenome (GOLD analysis project Ga0335073, IMG submission 207093) | Soil microbial communities from Loxahatchee National Wildlife Refuge, Florida, United States - Lox_Sample_2.2 | ecosystem: Environmental > Terrestrial > Soil > Wetlands | place: USA... | reverse complement strand
GAATCGGTGACCAACCTGGCCCGCTCCGCCTGACCGCAACTCGACGCGAGAAGCTCGCCTGAACCCTACGGGCCGCGCGGCCCGCTGACCGGGGACGCTCAGCGCGATGGCGGCAGGTCTTCCAACTGCTTCTTGGTCATGTTGAGCCGGATTCCTTCGTCGATCGCGGTCACGGCGCTGATCGGGATGGCGACTTCCCTCCGGGCCCACGCATGCCCCTCCTTAAGCAGCACATGGGTCACCCGCTGGTCGTCCGGATTGACGATGAACCCCAGTACCTGCCCGATTTCGCCGTCGACGGCATGGACAGGCTTGCCGGGAATCAACTCTGCCTCCGCCGGGTCGATTTCCCCCGCAGGCGGGAGCTTCTCGAATTCCGCGAGGGTACAGCGCAGGCTGATGTCGCCGGCCGTCATGTCGACCAGCTCGATCGGGACGAGTCGGTCGGACCCTCGCCGGTGCTCCGGCTTGATGACTAGATGCGTGACCTTACGGGTAGCCGGATCGGTAAGCACGCGGCTCAGCTGGCCGCAGTAACCATCCGAGCACTCCGTCCTAACCCCGACCGTGAACTCGGTGGGCATCGCTGCCTTCTCTTCCGACCTGCAGGTCTTTATCGGATCACCCGCAGCTGATTCGCGCCTAACCCGCCACGGGTGAGTCGGCGGCATCCCGGGCGAGAAGATGCAATCGATAGCCGCTGACAAGCTGTTGACCGGACGAAGCCCCGGACGGCGGTACTGCGGGCGCTGGTCAGCGTGATTGCCGCCGGACCGGGTCATCGGCAGACCCATCCAACCGCCCGGGCCCGCCGGGCTGCAAGCCGATCACCATCCGCTGGTGGGGAATGCCGGCGTAGGTCACCAGCCCGTCCACCGGCCGCCAGCCGAGCCACTCGAAGAATGTCACGTTGGCCGGCTGGATGTAGGCCTCCATCTCCCGCCCGCCGCCCGCCCCGGCCGCGGCCACGGCGAACCGGACCAGCGGCGCGCCCAGGCCATGGTGGCGGTGGCCGTCCAGCACCGCCAGCCGGTCGCCCTTCCACCGGCCCGGTGCCTCCCGCATCGGATACAGCCGGACGGTCCCGCACGGCACCCCGTCGAACAGCCCGATCACGTGCACCGTCGCCGGGTCGTCGTCATGCACGTCCCGGTCCCAGCCTGCGCAGGCTCCGTCCCCGACGTCCCCGACGTCCCCGTCGTCCGCGCGCCGGAACAGACCCTGCTCGACCACGAACACCTGGTGCCGGATCCGGAAGTGGGCCGCGAGGTCCGAGGGGCCGGCGACCGCGCGGCAGGCCAGCCGGGCGGATCCGGCCCGGCGGCTAGCGGTTGCTGAGGATCGGGAGGAAGGTCCGGCCATCTTGGTCCGCTGTCGGCTCGAGCAGGCTCATCGCCGAGCACGCCTGGCATCTCGCGCACCCGGCCGCTACGCCGCGCGCACCCAGCCCGCGCGCGCTGAGGTAGGGCACCACCCGGCGGTAGATCGTCTCGCAGTACTCCGGCGACGGGGCGGGCAGGTGCTCCATCAGGCTGCCGACCGTCGGGCGCAGCGGCACCACGAACGGGTACACCCCGATGTCGACCGCCCGCCGGCACCCGGCCACGGTCAGCTCCGGGTCCTCGCCCATGCCGAGGATGACGTACGTGGACACCTGGCCCTCGCCGAACGCGGCCACCGCCCGCTCCCAGGCGCGGAAGTAACCTTCGATCCCGGTACGCGCCTTGGCCGGCGCGATCCGGGCCAGCACCTGCGGGTCGAAGCTCTCCACGTGGATGCCGACCGAACTGACCCCCATGTCACGCACCTGGTCGATGACCGCCAGGTCGCGAGGCGGCTCGAACTGCACCTCGACCGGCAGGCCGGCCGCCTCGCGCACCGCCTGGCCGCAGCGCGCCACGTACAGCGCGCCCTTGTCCGGCGTGGCGGTGGTGCCGGTGGTCAAGGTGGCATCGACCGCTCCGTCGAGTTCCCGGGCCGCCACCGCCACCTCGGCCAGCATCTGCGGTGTCTTCTTGGCGATGGTCCGGCCGTTGGCCAGCGTCACCCCGATCCCGCAGAACGCGCACTGGTCGGAGTTGCCCCAGTAGGCGCAGGTCTGGATGACCGTACTGGCCAGGGAGTCCAGGTGCAGCAGGGCGATCTGCCAGTACGGGACGCCGTCCGCCGTGGCCAGGTCGTAGTAGCGAGGGCGCCGGAACGGCTCGGCCGAAGCCAGCCGCTCGCCGTCCCGGTAGACGCCCCAGCCGTCGTCTTCCGCGCGGAGCACGTAGGGCGAGGTTCGCACGTACTCGGCGCTGGTGGGCACGGTAGCGGCGAAGCCGTCGATCCAGAGCATGCCGGCGTCGGCCGGCCCCGCCCCGCCCTGGCGGGATTCCAGGGGCACCTCCACTCGCAGGCCATGCCCCTGCAGCTCGGTGATGAGGTGGGCCAGCCCGGCCGACCTGACCGGGTGATGCGCGACCCCAGGGGCTGGGGACTCAGCCATCGTTCCCTCCTCCGCCCGCCCGCTGCTTGTCTGTTGCGATACGAACGTTCACCATCCTTGATAAACCTTGCGGTCACGTCAAGGCAAGATCGTCACGGCAACATCACAGTCGACTTTGGGCTAGCTGGGGTCTGGCCTGGCCTCGCGCAGGGCGGCTGCGAACGACTCCGGGTCGAGGTAGCTGCCGATGGCCTCGCCGATCCGCAAGGCCCCGCTGGCCAGGTCGACCTGGCCATGGTCCAGGCGGTGGACGGCGCGGCTGAGGGTCTCGTCCGGCTCGATCGAGATGATGACCGCCCGCCCGGTGCCGACCTCGGCCTCGACTCGCTGGTACGGGACGAACGGCGCGCGGTCTTCCGAACCGATTTCCGCCACCACGGCCCACGACCGGCCTTGGGCCCGCGCGCGGTCCAGCGCGGCCAGCCGACTCTCAGCGGCCAGTGACGCCACCAGCTCCCGGTAGCGCATCGCGCAGGCCGCCGCCGCCACCAGGTCCGGCTGAAGCGCAGCCTCGGAAAGGTCGCTCACCAGGTCGCCGCCTCGTTCGTGCGCCGCCACCAGGGCGGGCAGGTCGAGGCAGGTTTCCCGGAGCCGGCCGAGCAGCCGCTGGATCACGGTGACCGACTCCTGGTACACGTCGGGCCGCGCCATTATCGTCGGGAACAGCCGGGCCTCGGCCTCGTCCCAGGCGCGCAGCACCGCACGCGGGACCTCACGCCCGCCGGAACCCTCGGAACCGGAACCGGGACCAGCCACGGCCATTGCCACTCCTCGCCCGCCGCGTTTACTATTCTAAACGAGTCGTCACCTATACGACTCACGTCAACCCTATCCCGTCCAAAGCAGGATCCGATGACGAAGACTGCGGTGGTGGCGCTCGGCGGCAACGCCCTTACCCGGGTGGGGCAGTCCGGGACGTGCGACGAGATGCTGGCGAACGCGGCGGCGATGGCCTCCGCCGTACACGCCGTGATCGAGGCCGGCTGGCGGGCGGTGGTCGTGCACGGCAACGGCCCGCAGGTCGGGAACCTGGCCCTGCAGCAGGAGGCGACGGCCATGGTGCCGCCGCAGCCGCTGCCGCTGCTGAGCGCGATGACCCAGGGCCTGCTGGGCAGCCTCCTGGTCCGCGCTATCGACCTGCTGCGCGGACCGGGCACCGCGGTCGCCATGATCACGCATGTCACCGTGGATCCCGCCGATCCGGCGTTCGGATCCCCGTCCAAGCCGATCGGCCCGTTCTTCGGGCCCGCCGAGGCCCGGCAGCTGGCCGAAGCGCGGGGCTGGGTGGTCCAGCCCGATTCCGGGCGTGGCTACCGCCGGGTGGTCGCCTCACCCGAACCGGTCGGCGTGATCGAGATCGACGCGCTGCGGGCTCTGGTCGACGCGGGTCACCTGGTGATCGCCGGGGGCGGCGGCGGAATACCGTTTCAAGCCGCCGGGCCGCACGGCGGCCTTGCCGACGCGGTCATCGACAAGGACCGCGCCGCGGGCCTGATCGCCCGGCTGCTCGGCGCGCAGGCTCTGCTTCTGGTTACCGCCGTGGACCGGGTCATGCTCAACTACGGCCGGCCGGCGCAGTCCGAGCTCGCCACGATCACGGCCGACGAGGCCGCCCGGCACCTGGCCGACGGCCAGTTCCCGCCGGGCAGCATGGGGCCCAAGATCGAGGCCGCGCTGCGCTTCCTGGCCGGCGGCGGGGAGCTGGCCGTGATCACCTCGCCGGACCTACTGGCCGCCACGCTGACCGGCGCGGGAGCGCGATCCGGCACGCGCATCGAGCGCACCCCGGTCCACGCGGAGCCCGGCCGGTGAGCGTCCCGGCCATCGAGGTGTTCCCGGGCACCTACCGGGATTCGCTGCTCCTCCTCAGCGCGACCCGGGCCATGGAGGATGGCCCCGAGGTGAGCTGGGCGACGGCCGTGATGGCCACTCCCGCCGCCGTCGAGGACCTGACCGGCCGGGGTTTCCCTCCTGCCGACCTGGCCGGGGCCGACGCCAACGCGCTGGTGCTGGCGGTCCGGGCCGCCGACGACGGCGCCGCCGCCGGCGCCCTGGAACTTGGCCGGGCCGCGATCTTCACCGCGGCCGCCTCGCCGCGCGAAGAACCCGGCCGGCCCGCGCCCCGCACCGTGGGCGAGGCGGCGGACAGGCTGCCGGAGGCCAACGTGGCGGTGGTGTCGGTGCCTGGCCCGTACGCCGCGGTCGCCGCCCATTCGGCCCTGTCCGCGGGCCTGCACGTCCTGTTGTTCAGCGATAACGTGCCGCTGGCCGCGGAAGCGGAGCTGAAGGAGCGTGCCCGCCGTCTGGGCCTGCTGCTGATGGGCCCTGGCGCGGGCACCGCGGTGCTCGCCGGGGTCGGTCTCGGGTTCGCCAACGCGGTGGTGCCGGGCCCGGTCGGGGTGGTCGCCGCGGCCGGGACCGGCGCTCAGGAGGTGATGTCCCTGCTGGACCAGTGGGGCATCGGGGTCTCCCAGGTGATCGGCGTCGGCGGCCGGGACCTGTCGGCCGGCGTGGACGGGCTGATGGCCCGCGAAGCGGTTCGGGCCCTGGACGCCGACCCCGGTACCGAGGTCATCCTGCTGGTCTCCAAGCCGCCGGACCCCGATGTGGCCCGGGCGGTGATCGGCGCCCGCGGGGCGACTCCGGTCGTCGCGGCCTGCCTTGGCATGTCCGCCCCCGACGGGGCGATCGGGACGGCGGTCCTGGCCAGCACGCTGGAGCAGGGGGCGCTGGAGGTGGCGCGAATCCTGCGCCGACCTGTACCCGAGCCGGCTGAGGACCTGGCCGGGGTCATCGAGCACGCGGCCGCGGGGATGGACGGCGCCCGGCGTGCCGTTCGCGGCTTTTACACCGGCGGGACGTTGTGTTACGAGGCGCAGGTGGTGCTCAGCCGGGCGCTCGGTCCGGTCTACTCCAACATCCCGCTCCGTCCCGACCTCGGGCTGCCCGCGCCGCCGGGCGCGCACATCTGCCTGGACCTCGGCGAAGAGGAGTACACCAAGGGGCGTCCGCATCCGATGATCGACCCGGCCGCCAGGACCGAGATCATGCGGGCCGAGGCGTTCGGCACCGACATCGCGGCCGTCCTGCTCGACGTGGTCCTCGGGTACGGCTCCCATCCCGATCCGGCCGGTGAGATCGCCAGAACCTGCGCCGACCTCGTAGCCAGCGGAACCGCGGTGGTCGCCTACGTGCTGGGCGCCCGCGCCGACCGGCAGGGACTTGACCGGCAGCGGCGCACGCTGCGGGACGCGGGCGCGATCGTCACCGCGAGCGCGGCCGAAGCGGCGCGGGTCGCGGCCGCGGTCGCGGCCCGCCAGCCCGCCCTGGCCACGGCGGGGCGCCCGTGACCCCGCAGGTACCGGTCGGCCTGGTCACCTATTCGGTCAAGCCGCGCGGCGGGGCGGTCCACACTGTCCATCTGGCGGAGGCCCTGCACGCGACTGGGTACCCGGTGCGGGTCATTGCGCTCGGTGACCCCGAGGCCGGCTTCTTCCGTCCCGTCCGGGCCCCGGTCACGATCATCCCGGCCCCGCCGGCCCTGCCCACTCTGGAAGAGCGGGTCTTCGCCAGCGTCGCCGCGCTGGCCGAAGGACTCGGCCCCCTCACGGCCGACTACCCGATCCTGCACACCCAGGACTGCATCTCAGCCCGGGCCGCCGACCAAGTCCGGGACGCCGACCAAGTCCGGGCCGGCGCCGGCGGCCGCGCACCAGTGGTACTGAGGACCGTCCATCACGTCGACGACTTCACCAGCCCTTCGCTCATCGACTGCCAGCGCCGGGCCATCCTGGAGCCGGACCGGATACTGGTCGTCAGCGAGCACTGGCGGGACCTGCTGCGCCGCGAGTACGGCACCGTGGCCGAGGTGGTGCATAACGGCGTCGACGTCGCCCGTTTCCAGGCCGCCGACTCCAGCCTGGCCAGGGAACTCCGGCGGCGGGCCGGGGCGGCGGACCGGCCGCTGATCCTGTCCGTGGGCGGTATCGAGCCGCGCAAGGGGAGCGACACGCTGGTCCGGGCCATCGCGGCCCTCAAGCAGGCGGGCCGCCACCCGGTGCACGCCGTCGTCGGCGGCCACTCGTTCCAGGACTACCGCGCCTACCGGGACCGGGTGCTAGCCGACCTGCCGAGCCTGGGCCTGCGCCTGGATGACGATGTGGTCCTGGTCGGCACCGTGCCCGACGCCGAACTCCCCGCCTGGTACGCGGCGGCGGACATGCTCGCGTTCCCGTCTACCAAGGAGGGCTGGGGGCTGGCCGTCCTGGAGGCGATGAGCGCGGGGCTCCCGGTCGTCACCTCCGACCTGCCGGTGTTCCGGGAGTTCCTCAGCCCGGGCCGGGACGCCCTGATGGTGCCGGTGGACGATCCGTCCGCCCTGGCCGCGGCCCTGGCCGCGATCCTGGATGACCCCCGCCTGGCGGGTCGGCTCCGCGAAACCGCGCTGGCCACGGCCGGGCGCTACTCCTGGGCCCGGTCCGCGGCCGAGCACCAGGCCATCTACGCCTCGATCCGCTAAGAACTCCGCTAAGAACGCCGTCTGCCAGTCGACCAGCGGGAGCAGGCGGCTCGGCTCACCGCCACGGCACACCATGATCCGCCCGGCCAGGGTGTCATCGGCCAGGAAGCGTATCGCCGCGGCCGCGATGTCGGCGGGCGTGAGCGCCGGAGGCAGATCCGCCTGCTGGGCCGGCGTCAGGCGGGCTCGCGACCGGCGCGAGGACGGCGTGTCCACCAGGCCCGGGCAGATGCAGTTGGCCCGCACCCCGATCGAGTCGCGTAGCGGCGCCAGGCACGCGGTAAACCGCATCAGCCCGGCCTTGGCCGCCGCGTACTCCGGGGAGTCATGGCTGGTCGTGCCCAGCCCGGCGACCGAGGCGATGGTGATGATCGCGCCGCCGCCCGCCGCGGCCATCGGCTTCAGCACCAGCTGCGTAGCGAGCATGACCTCCCGCAGGTTCAGGTCCAGCGTGTAGCCCCACGTCGCCGGGTCCGCCGCCGGGAAGGACGGCTCCCCGGCCCCGCCGGCATTGCTGACCAGCACGCCCAGCCGCCGGCCAGCAGCATCGACCGCGGCGCGCACCCCGTCCGCGGTCCCCGCGTCCGCCCGGACGAACGACCCGCCGATCTTCCCCGCCGTCGCTGCACCAGCCTCCCCGTCCAGGTCGGCGATGACCACGTGCATGCCCTCAGCCGCCAGCCGCGCGGCGATCCCCGCGCCGATCCCAACGGCGCCCCCGGTCACCAGGGCCGTCTTCCCGTGAAGGTCCATCACCCCATCCTGCGCCGCGGCACCGACATTCCACCGGCCGCGCGCCTGCGGGTAAACCATCAAGGCCATTTATCCGAACGGGCCGTGGTTCACGCGCGAAGCACCGGTTCTCCCGGACCCCGGGCGCCGGCCACCGCGATGCCACCGCATTTTGTCGGTGGCCTGGCCTACTGTACTGATCCGTGGACGCAGACGATCCCGGCCCGGCCGCATCCCCCGACCTTGACCGGCTGGCCGCTTACACCTACCTGACTGTCCCCGATCGCGCGAACTACCTGGCCATCATGCGCGTCTTCACGTCCACGCTGCTCGCGGACCTATCGGCGCACGATGTGGCCGACCGACTGGCCGGTCATCCATCCGCCGACACCGTGGCGGCCAAGCTCGATCAGCTCAAGAACTGGGGAAACCTGCTGCCCAGCTCACGCCCGGTAAAGGCGTCGAGCATCCGTGAATATCATCGCGTCCGGTCCCGGTACCAGCTTTCGCAGCTTGGCGAGCGAATCCAACGCCAGGCAGACGACATTCTCGCCACCGCTGACGCCGCGCGCGAGGTGAGCCGGGAAATGCTCGGCCTGGTCGCGCGCGGGCTGGCCGAGCTCTCTGCGGCGGCGCAGCTGCCAGGCCGCATTGAGCCAGGTGAGGCCCTGGAACGGATCTCCACCCTGTTCGTGCAGTTCGGTCAGTTCGCTGACTCGGTGCGTGACTTCTACGCCTTCCTCGGGCAGGTCATTTTCCGCTACGACCTGGACGCGGCGGAATTCGCCGGCTTCAAGGAACTGCTGCTCGACTACGCCGAGACCATCACCGACGATGTGGCGCACTTCGCGCCGCGGATCGAGCAGAGCCTGACCAGCCTCTGGCCGTGGCTACCTGAGATCCTGAGCCGCATTGACGCGAACGACCAAGGGCTCGCAGCGCTGCGGCAGGCCGACATCGAGGTCCAGCGCAGCCGCGGCCGCGACCTTGACGACTGGGTGAGCCTGCGTGCCTGGTTCTTCGACGACGCAGGCCAGGACAGCCAGGTCAGCCAGCTCAGGGACGCGACGCTGCGGGCGCTGCAAGCACTCCTGGCCAACGCCAAGCGGATGATCCGCTCGTCCACGGGCGAGCTGTCCCGGCGCAAGGACCTGCTCAAGCTGGCCCGCTGGTTCGACGCCGCCGATGATGCCACCGCACATGACGTGTTCGTCGCTGCCTTCGGCCTGTACGGAGCGCGTCACCTGGGCATCGTCTCCCCGGCCGACCACGACGTGCCCGCCGCCACGAGCTGGTGGGACGGCCCGGTCGCGCCCGTTCCCGTGGCCCTGCGCGAACGCGGTTCCCGCGCGCCGCGTGGCCGCGACGCCAGCGCGGAGGACTACGCGGGCCAACGGGAGCGGCTTCGAGCTCAAGCGGCCGAGGCCGCCGGCAGTCAGCACGCGGCCGCGGCCGAGTTGAGGGCCGCGTCATCGCGCCTCGCGGATATCCGGCTCTCGGCCGCGGCGACGGGGCTGCTGCTGGACCTGATCGCACGGTGCCTGGCCGGCGCCTCGCCTGGGTTCACCGCGGTCACCGGAACCGATGAGGATCTCGGCGTTCGCGTCAGCCTGACCCGGTCCTCTGGCCCGGGCACTGTGGTACGCGGAGCCGACGGCGAGTTCGTACTGGACGGGCTCGCCCTGGCCATCGGGGCGACGACCGTGACCAGCCTGGACGTGGCTGAGGAGGCGGGATGAATGACTTCGCCGAGGGCCTGGCCGCCGAGCGCCGCGCGGCGGTGCGGCTCCTGCTCCGCGAACCGCTCGTCACCGCGGTGACCCATCCGGATGAGTTCCCGCTGATCCGCCGTCACTCCGATGAGCTCGCCCGGCAGTTCGGCCAGCTGCTCGGATACCGGTTGAACGTCGAGCCAGGCTTCGCGCGGCTGCACAAGGCGGGCCTCGGCCGCCGGTCCGGCCGGAGGCTGGAGCGCGGTTCTGGTGCTCCGTTCACCCCGCGCGCCTACGCCTACCTCGCCCTGGCCCTCGCGGCGCTGGTCACCGCGCCTGAGCAATTGCTGTTGTCCGAGGTCGTGGCGCGCACCCGGAGCGCCGCCGCGGAGGCGGGTATCGACCTCGGTGAGCCCAATCGCGCCAGCGAACGGCGTGCTCTGGTGGCCGCGCTGAAACAGCTCATGGCCTGGCAGGTCCTGGCCGAAGATGAGGGCTCGGTCGACTCGTACACGGGCGACAGTGAGGCCGATGCGCTACTGACCGTCGACCGCGAGATCGCCAGGCGCCTGGTCAGCGGCCCGGTGGGTCAGGCTGTGACACCGGACGACCTGATCGACCGGGCCGCGGCCACCGGGCAGGCCGGCCCGCGGCACCGGCTCCGGCGCCTTCTCGTGGAGACACCCGTCGTGTATCTCGATGACCTGACCGACGACGAGCGCGACTGGCTGCGCCGCAGTCAGCGTCGTGAACAGCGGATCCTCGAGGACTTCGCGGGCCTGGACGCGGAGATCCGTGCTGAAGGCATCGCCCTGATCGATCCCGAGCGAGAACTGAGCGACGTGAACTTTCCCGGGACCGGCACGATCGCCTGGGCTGCCCTGCTCCTGATCGGAGAGCTGGCCCGGCGGCTAGCCCCCGACGGCGCGGTCAGCGGCGTCGCCGTCCCGGACGGGCTTGTCGAGGACCTGCTGGACCGGCTGATCTCCGAACACCGCAACGCCTGGGCCCGGGAATTCACCGAAGCTCCCGACCTGCTGCGCGCGGCCGTCACTGGCCTGCTGGGCCAGATGCACCTGCTCACGCCGGCCGTCGGGCCCCGGGGCCCGGGCCCGGGATGGACGCTGACCGCCGCCGCGGCACGCTACGCACCGGAGGTGACGAGATGATCCCGCTCGCGCGCCATCCGAGCCGGTTCCGGCTTTCCCGCGCCGGGATTCACCAGGTGTGGCAGTACGACGACGAGTTCGCCTTCGGCGACGGCCGGCTTCTGCTGCGCGGTAAGAACGGCGCTGGCAAGTCCAAGGCGCTGGAGGTGCTGCTGCCCTTCCTCCTCGACGGCGATACCCGCAGGCTTGACGCGGCCGGCGGAGGCAAGACGTCGCTGAAATGGCTGATGCTCGACGGCTGGTCCGCGGGCACCAACCGCCTGGGCTACCTGTGGGCCGAGTTCACCCGCGTAGACGACGAAGGCGGCGCTCACCGGCTCACCCTGGGCGCCATGATCAAGGCGTCCGCGTCGACCGGCGAAGCCAAGACCGCCTTTTTCGTCACACCGCTCGAGGTGGGCGATTATCTACCTCTGCATGACCCTGGCCGCCGTCCTTCGGCTGAACAGGCGCGGGATCTTGTCGGCCACGAGAACTGGTACGAGCGGGCGGCGGAATACCGGGTGAGGGTCGCTCGTGATCTGTTCGGGCTGACCGATCTGGCCCGCTACCGGAACCTCATCCACCTGCTCTACGGGCTGCGCCGCCCGACGATTGGCGACCGCATCGAATCGGGCGAACTGGTCAAGGTGCTCAGCGATGCGCTCCCGCCGCTTGACGACGACGTCCTCGACAAGGTCGCGCGCAACCTGGACGACCTGGACTCGGTGCGAGACGAATTGGCCCGCCTGGAGAAGACCAACACGGCGCTGACCACGTTCCTGAAAAGCTACCGCGGCTACCTGCACGGCGTGCTTCGGGAGCGGATCGGGCAGGTGGGCGACGCTCTGGGCGAGCTGGGCATCCGGCGGCGTAACGCCGGGGATGCCGAGCGCAAGCTGGCGCGGCTCCGAGAAGAAGAGTCCTCGGCCGAGCGGGCCAGGAACGTTCTGCAGGACGCCCGCGACACGGCCGACGCCGATCTGCGAACCCTGCGCGAGAGCACCGCCTACGGAGCACTGCGGGATCTCCGCGACAAACGGACCGCGGTGCGGGCCGTGGCCGACGCCGCAGACACCGCCTGGACCGCGGCCAGCGTGGCCCGTGACGGTGAGGCGGGAGCGGCGGAGCGGCTGCGTGACGAAACGGCCGGGATCGGCACCGACGTAGCCGACCTGCGCAGTGCGCTGCGGGACGCGCGGCGTGGCGCACGGGAATGCGGAGTTGACGAAGAACTGCTCGGTGAGCCACCGGCCGTTCGGCCGAAGATCTTGTTCCCGTCCGTAACCGAACCGCTCACGGACCTCAGTGGCGCGGTCCAGCACATCATCCGGCCTGCCGCCGAAGTCGTCGATCCGCAGATCGCCCCGGGTCTGGCTGCGTGGCGGACGGTGCTCGCCGAGTCGGACCTGGTGCTGAAGGGACGCCTGCGTGCGGCCGCGCTGCTCGATGCTCGCCTGAAAGAGGCTGCGGTGGCCGAACGCAAGGCCGATGACGTGCGCCAGCAGGCCGATCGGCTGGACGCACAGCTCAACGCGGCACGCTCGCGGGAAGACGAACGCGGCGCCGAACTGCTGAGCAGCTCGCGCCGGTACGAGGAAGGCGTTCGTTCCTGGGCGCAGCGGCTCCCGGAGCCCGCGCCCGTCATAGGCCTGTGCGAGATGTCCGATGACCCGGACCTGTCGGTCGCTGAGCGCGCGCTCGACGGCGATGTCCCGGAATCCGTCGCGCGGCTCGCGCACCAGATCGCCGGCCCGGTCCTCGACGCCTACGACGGCCAGCGCGACGAGGCCCTGCAGCGCGAGCGGTCGGCCCGCCGTGACCTGGATGCCGCCCGTGCGGAGCTGCGGGGCTGGGAGGAGCAGGCGGATCCGGAGCCTGCCCGCTCCCGCTATTCGACGGCCGACCGCGTGCCCGGCACCGGAGCGCCGCTGTTCCTGCTCGTCGATTACGCCGATTCGGTACCCGAGGCGGACCGCCCTGGCCTCGAAGCCGCGCTGGAGGCCAGCGGCCTGCTCGGCGCCTGGGCCTGCGCGGACGGAACGCTTCTGGCCAGCGATACCCGCGACGTTATCCTGCGCGCCGACGACATGGTGCCGGGGGCGACCCTGGCCCGCGTCCTGCGGCCGGTTCCCGGGCACGGAGTGAGCCAGGCCTCGCTGGACCGGCTGCTCCGGTGCGTGGGGCTGGGCGAGTCGGCGGCACACAGCTGGATCGGCGTCGACGGACGGTGGCGACTAGGTGCGGCCAGCGGTGCGTACGGTAAGGAGCAGGCCGAGTACATCGGCGCGGCCGTCCGGGCCGCGACCAGGCGGCGCCGCATCAGCGAACTGCTCGGGCACATCGAGGCCCTGCAGACCGACCTGGACGCCGCCGCCGCCGCCCGGAAGGAACTCGAGCGGCTTCGCGACGGGCTACGCCGGGCCCTGCGCGAAGTGCCGCCCGGCCGCGCGTTGACCGACGCCTGGAGCGCCTACCATCAGGCGGTCAGGGAGTCCGCGCGACTGGCCGGTGAACTGCTCACCGCCCGGCACGAAGCCGAGCAAGCCGTAGCGGCGGCGGTTAGCCTGCGGACCCGGGCCGAGGCGCAAGCGACCAGCGAGGGGCTGCCAGCGGACCGCGACCTGCTCGGCCGGCTCCAGGCGGATCTCGACGGCTTGCGGAAGGCTCTGGACGGGCTGAGCCGCCAGGCGGGACGCGCCCTGGCCCGACTGGAGACGCATCCGCGCACGGCCCGTTCTTTCCAGGTCGCGCGGCAGGCTCGGCTGGACGCCGAGCGCGGCTATGCGCAGGCCTACGCCAAGCTGGCCGCCGCGCGCCGCGAACTGGAGACCCTCGAAGGCTCGGTCGGCGCGACCGAACAGGAGATCACCGCGCGGGAGCGGGACGCGCAGAGTCGTTTCGACAGCGCGATGCGCGGCCTGCCCCAGGCCCGGGATACCTACCAGAACGCTCACGATGAGGTGGTGCGGGCGGGGCGTGATCGCGATCAGGCCGCCGCCGCGCTCGCCGAGCAGGAGCAGTCGGTCGTGGCCGGCGGCGTGAGCCTGCGCCGCCCGCTCGCCTGGCCGGGCCTGCCGATGGCCGCTGGCCTGGGTGATGTGAACCCCGTGCTGGATCGCTATGACGCCGCGCAGGAAGGGGACGTCCGCGCTCGCGTCACGGCCCTGCGCACGCTGGCCGATGACATCTCGGCCCTCCTCGGCCCGGCCGGTGCCGATGTCAGCGCTTCGCTGATCATCCGGCGCGGCGAGGAACTGCGCGACGGGCTGGCCGGCGGCTACGACGCCGAAGGCGACGAAGTCGAGGGCATCAAGCGCTACGCATTGCGCGACGACACCGGGGCCCACGACGTGGCGGTGGTGGGCGCGCGGATCCGTGCGGCGGCCGAGGAGGCGAGGAACCGGCTGTCGGCACGTGAGCAGGAGGTGTTCGAGCGCTACCTGCTGGGCGAACTTGGCGATCATCTGTCCCGGCAGGTGCTCGTTGCGGAGACGCTGATCACGGGCATGAACGACACGCTCGATGAGGTACGGTCCTCGCACGGCATCGGGGCGCGTCTGCAGTGGGACCTGTCGAGGGACAGTGACGCCGATATCAAGGCGGCGGTAACGCTGCTGCGCCGGCCATCGGCGCTACGGGCCCGGGAGCAGTCCGCTCAGCTGCGTGATGCGCTCCGGCGGCGTATCGAGGCCGCCCGGCTGGCTGACCCGTCAGCGGGCTACGCGCTGCACCTGCGGACCGCGCTCGATTACCGGGCCTGGTTCGAGTTCAAGGTCAAGGTGACCGAGGCGGCCAACCCGGATCGGGAACGGGTGCTGAACCATCGGACCGCGCTGAGTCAGGGCGAGCAGCGGGTGGTGTCCTACCTGGTGCTGTTCGCCACCGCCGCGGCGCACTTCTCGTCCGTCGGAGCCAACGCACCGCAGGCGCCGAGGCTGATCCTGCTCGACGACGCGTTCGCGAAGGTCGATGAGCCGACCCACGGCCGGCTGCTCGGCCTGCTGGTAGAACTCGACCTCGACTTCGTCATCACCAGCGAGCGGTTGTGGGGATGCTTCGCGAGCGTGCCGAGCCTGCATATCTACGAATGCCTGCGCGACCCGCACGCCCGTGGCGTGGCCGTCGTGCACTTCACCTGGGACGGCCACCGCAAGCGGCTGGTCGGCGTATGACCCCGGCCGCTCGTTCCTGGCTCGCCCAGCCCGAACTGTCCCGGCTGTGGGACCTGCTGCACGAGCGCCTCCAGCGCAACGGGCTCGCCATCCGGGGCCGCGTCATGCTGGCCAACACCAGCTATCCCGAACGCGAGGCGCTGGGCCTGCTCATGGGTCGCGCGTACGCCACCGGGACGGTTACCGTCGCGCTCGCCGATCTGGACCGGCAGCTACGATCGGGCGCCGCGGATTGCGGCCTGGCCGACGCCGTAACCGAGTTGCGGGGCCCGTTGACCGACCGTCCGGCGGCCCGGAGTGCCCGCCGCACCGCCCAGGACCAGCTGTGGGTCGCCGTGGATGAGGTCGTGCGGGCCGTGGGCCTCGACGAGACACCATGGGCGCCAGGCTGGCTCGAAGAGATCCGGCGAGGCGGCACGCTCGCGCGGCTCACCCCCGATCGCGCTCTCCTGCTCATGAGGCAGGCGGCCGGGGTGCTGGCCCGAGTGGTTCCCGGCCGTGACCCGGCTGAGCGGCCGACGCGCTACAGCCGCGGCGAGCTCGCCGAACGGGTCACCGGAACCGCGCATGGCCTGGATGATGACACCGTCCTGGCCAGGATCGTTCTCCGCGGTCTGGCTCGCTCCCTGGACGCGCAGACGCCGCGCGATGCGCGCGGTCGCCATGAGCTCTGGGAGGCCGTCGGGGTGGCCACCGACCAGGTCTCGAGTACCGTCCTGACCTACGGGCTGGCACCGCTGGGTGACGACTGG
>Ga0335073_10007269_pt1 | contig 15526 bp, 13 predicted proteins | sample Lox_Sample_22_FD_207093 | JGI IMG/M metagenome (GOLD analysis project Ga0335073, IMG submission 207093) | Soil microbial communities from Loxahatchee National Wildlife Refuge, Florida, United States - Lox_Sample_2.2 | ecosystem: Environmental > Terrestrial > Soil > Wetlands | place: USA... | reverse complement strand
CCGCCAGCCCGGCCGCCGCTCCTACAGGGGCCAGAATCCGCAGCTTCTTGCGCGACAGGTTCAGCCGCGTGCCCACGGCGGAAGCCAACCCCGCCCCTATCTGCAAGGACGGGTCTTCGGGACCGAGAGAGTGTCCGGAGCCAATGGCCAAGGTCGCCAGAATGAATTTCCCGATCACCGTGCGCAACGGAATATAGCCATTCGAAATGTACAGCGCCGCTTTGGTCTGATTCAGGCCGCTGCCGGTCGCCCCGCGGAAAACGGTAAAGATCAGCGCGGAGATAACCAGCCCTGTGAGCGAAGGTGCAAGAAAAGCGCGCCACGGCGAAGGAGTGAGAGCGCTTCCAAGCAAATAGAGGCGCGTCCATTCCATGGTGATGCGGAAACAAACGACCGCCAGTCCCGCAAAAATACCAATAAATACGGCGAGGATCAGGAAGAAACGATCTTCGTTGAAGGCCAATTGTGCCGTGAGCCGGCTGGCCAGTGCGCTCCACGAGGGATGCACCGGAGCGGCAGGAGCGTCCACTGCGGCTCCGGGTGTAGTTATGTCTGGAGCGCTCACCGATCTTCCATTTCTCGCTGACGCGCAATAGCCAGCAATGCAGAATCGTCCGGGGTTGGTTGGCCACATTGAGCCTGGGCGAGCTTTTCAGCGGACGCGCAGAAATCAATCAATGTCTCTATCTCTTCCGGATGTTGTTTCAGAAAATGCTGATTTGCCGTAGCCATGAGCTGTTTCCATCTCTCCAGGTAAGGCGCGACTGCGGAGGCGCCCGCGCCGCAGGACTGTAGCCTTTTGCCCGCGATATCAAACAAAAGCAAAGTCCGTTTAATCTTGTCAGCTTCGTAAATGCCGCGCTCGTAGGGATTCAGCGCTACCGCCGACTGGACCACGGCCAAAAGGTTTTTCGCCGAGGTGTTCGAGTCATCCACACGCAGAGCGCGGTTGAGATATTCCTGCGCAGCGCGATAATCTCCAAGCCGAAACGAAGTTTCGCCAGCTCCAAGCAAAGCCGCCAGATCTCTGGGGTCTAGCTGGAGCACTTGGCGGTATTGACCTAAAGCGCGCTGATCATCCCCGACGCGGGCATAGAGTCCAGCAACTCGCGTGTGCAACTGGGGATCTTCCGGTAAATTGTCCGATAGAATCATCAACTCAGATTCCGCGTGACCGGTGTCTCCTCGTTCCAGATAAAAATTGATCAGTTCCAAGGTCGCCGAGCGGCGGTTCGCAGGGGAATCGTGCGGCCAATCCCCAAAAATGGCCCCGTTAAAATAGCGCTCCGCGCTTACCGTGTCGCCCTTCTTGGCAGAGAGCCGAGCGAGCTGCAGATTCACTGGACCGCTGGTGGGCGTCCTTTGCCACAGCTCGAGATAGTAGTTCATGGCCTGGCTATCGTGACCGGCCTGCATCAGCGCGTCCGCCAGATGCATGCCGAAGTCCCAATTGCGGGAATCGTACAGCAGTGCGGTGCGAAAATCGTCGACTGCGGTGGCGGGCCGATTGTTCTTTAGCTCCTGATTGCCCTTTGTGAACCACTGTTGTCCCAAAGCGAAACGCTGCCGGTCGTAGGCCGCACTGTAGGCATGGGTCAGCGCAGAGAATATCACCGTGATCAGCACCAGTATGCCGACGAGCAGTGGTTCGCGGATGATGTAGTCGCGCTTGAGCAGATTCAACGGCAGTCCTCGATGTACATGCAGAGTGATCGCCAGGCTGGCAAGAATGGGCGGTCCGCCCAACCTGACATATATCGTAACACGACATGATTTAGAGGTTAGGAGCCGAGTGTCGGATAGGTGTCTTCGCGAAACCTAAAATCCACCGCCACCCCCGCCACCGAAACCACCGCCGGAGAAGCCACCACCACCGGAGAACCCCGATCCTCCGGAACTGCGCGGGGCCGATGCCAGCACCGTGCCGGCTTGCGTGGACATAGCGCTCAGGTTATTCACGAACATGTAGGGATAAAAACCCGCACTGTAGTTGCCCCCCTGATACCACTGCGGCGGTTGCGTGTAGATGTTTTGGAAGGCCTTGCTCCAATTTTTCTCCACTCCAAGCGCCATCGCAAAAGGCAGAAACTTCTCGAACATTTCCGGAGTCTTGATCATGCGGTTAAAACGGTCGGCTTCCACATGATTCAGAAAGTCCTCGAAGCCAAGAATCTTTTCCAGCGCGGTCGCGCCGCTTTGTGTCCGTGCCGGCATGAAATACGCGAATGCGCCGATGATCAGCCCCGTTAAAATGCCCGAGATGATGAACGGGGTGGGAGCCATCCCATATGTGCGGGCGAACCAGCTACCCGCGCCGACTATAAGGAAGGCTGCGAGAATCGCTACGCCAATGTACGTCGCGCGCACGCTATCCGGACGGCGAGCATAGTAGCCGCGACCGACAAGCGAACCAAAAATGTCGCTCTTGATCCCAGGAATATTTTGATAAAAGCGATTCTGCAGGTCCGCCAGCGATACCGTTTCGCCTGCTTGTCCGCTTCCAAACAGACCCTCTAGTAGCTCCTGCTCATGCGCTTGCAAAGAGGCCCAATCCGCCTGCGACTTGTTTAGCTGGAAGGTGAACTCCTTCGAATGGGTTAGACCAAGCAGATGGTCTTTCTGATGCTCCTGAATGGTCAGATAACCGCGCACGGCGAGGTCGACGATGGAAGCGGTAATATCGCGCATGTCCACGGAATTGTCGACCAGCGTGCCCACTTCTCCTGGCGTGAGTTTGTCGGGCGGCTCATATTGCGTGGCGATGGGCCGCAGTCGCGGATCTCGACCTCGTTTCCACCACCACCAAAACATCACCGGAAAAGCAAGCACGGGAATTCCCAGTGGCCAGTTGCTGCGCAGGTACAGCAGGAATGTCGAGAACGCCGTCGGCTCGCGCACCGCGCCCTTATCGAAAGCCACCGCCACGGTTAGTCCTTCGTGCATTCCTAGTGGCGCTGTGGTGCGTACGTCGACCCCCGTTCCCACAACTTCCGCGTCCGCATTGCGGCCCACAGCGCGGTAGGCGCCGGTAAACGCGTTTGCGCGAATGGCCGAAGTGCTGGGAGGCAAAGTGATGTGCGCGGAAGCTTGCGCGATGGGCATGGCCCATTCATCGCCGGTGACATTCCAGTAGAACTCGTCGTGATCATCGAAGAAGCGCAGAGCATCGGAAACGGTGTACTCGATGGATATGGTGCGGGTGCTGTTGTCGGCGTCGGGTACGTAAATCTTCAGCTTGAGATACTGGCGCTCGCGGCTGGTTTCGTAGCGGAGTTTGTTGCCGTTCTCATCGGTGATGCGTTTCACGTCCACAAACAAGGAATAGTTCAAGCCGCGAGGTCCCGCGTACTCCACCGGAATCATCCGGTAGACGCCGTGCCAGGGGCCGCCGATGAACTGGAACTGGATATTCTCGGTGACGTCAACCGTACTGTCCGCTAACACGTTGATATCCGCGTTGAACTTGGCGATCCGGAGTTCCCTCGCGGAAACCGGTAGACTCAGCAGCAGCAGAACGGCCAGGCAATGCAGCACGGTGGCAAGACAGCGGGACGGTTTGAAGCGCACGGGCATGGCGAAGCAGACTTGGCGAAATTAGGCCGTGGGAGTCGTGGGGTTACCGAAGCTGACTTTAGGCGCTTCGCGTTCCGCTGGGGCGCTGATCTCAAAAAATTCCCGCTGCTTGAAACCAAGCATGCCCGCGAAAATGTTGGTCGGGAATTGCAGGATCTTGGTGTTGAAGTCGCGCACGACGGCGTTGTAATAGCGGCGCGCATTCTGCACCGTGTCTTCAATCTGTGACAGAGTATTCTGCAGCGAGGTGAAACTTTCCACCGCGCGCAATTGGGGGTAAGCCTCGGACAGCGCGAACAGGCTCTTCAGCGCTCCCGAAAGCATATTTTCGGCTTGTGCCTTATCGGCGGGCCCGGTGGCAGACATGGCGCGGTTGCGCGCGTTGACCACCGCTTCCAGGGTGCCCTTTTCGTGCCCGGCGTAACCTTTCACGGTTTCCACCAGATTCGGGATCAAATCGTAGCGGCGTTTTAGCTGTACATCGATATCGGCCCAGGCGTTGTCGCACTGCACCTTCAAACGTACCAAGCCGTTGTACATCCCGATGCCAAACACGACCAGCAGCACCAGGATGGCAAGAATGACCCAACCAATCATCGGCCAACCTCCGCGGAGCGACCAGATCAATGCTATCACCGACTATACGGGCATCTTAGGGTGCGAGTAAAGTGAGCGGTTCGTGAGGTTTCCAATGCCATACCAAATTCCCCAGTGATTTCTTGCGTATTGCGGTTAGCTGCGCTATATACTAAGTAGATAGTTTGCCACAGAAGAATGCTCTTCAAGACGATCAGCGCATCTGTCTACGGCATCGACGCCCACCCCGTTGAAGTGGAAGTCGACGTGGGCTCCGCCTACATGAAGGACTTCAACGTGGTCGGTCTGCCGGACAATGCGGTAAAAGAGAGCCGCGAACGCATCAAATCCGCTCTGCACAATTGTGGGTTCGAGTTTCCCTATGGCCAAGGGGTGACTATCAATCTGGCGCCCGCCGATCTTCGAAAAGAAGGCTCTGGTTTCGACCTGCCCATGGCTTTGGGAGTGGTGGGTTGCCAGGGCCAGTTCTTTGGAAAAATTCTGGACCAAATGATGTTTCTCGGCGAACTGTCGCTCGACGGTAGCGTCCGCCCGGTACGGGGCGCGCTTTCCGCCACCATCGCCGCTCGCGATAAGGGCCTGAAAGCCGTGGCAGTGCCCGAAAATAATGCGCGCGAAGCCGCGGTGGTCGACGGTATCGATGTGTTCGCACTGAAGTCGTTGCCGCAGGCTGTGGATCTGGTGAACTCTCCTGAGTCCTTCCAACGCGTACACGTGGACGCCAAGCTGCTGCTTAGCGAAGCCGCGCAATATTCCGTAGATTTGCGCGACGTCCACGGCCAGCAAGCAGCCAAGCGCGCGCTCGAAGTGGCTTGTGCCGGCGGGCACAACATTCTTTTCATTGGCCCGCCAGGCGCCGGGAAAACCATGCTGGCCAAGCGCATTCCCACGATCCTACCTCCGTTATCGTTGGAAGAAGCCATCGAGACCACGCGCATTCACAGTGTGGCCGGCACATTGGACGGCACCCAAGGCCTGATTGGCACGCGACCGTTCCGCTCACCGCACCACACCATCAGTGATGCCGGATTGATCGGAGGCGGAGCAGTGCCGCGTCCCGGGGAAGTTTCGCTCGGCCATCATGGCGTTTTGTTCCTCGACGAGTTGCCGGAGTTTCAGCGTAACGTGTTGGAAGTGATGCGCCAGCCTCTCGAAGACGGCATGGTGACCATCGCCCGGGCGGCCGTTTCGGTGACATTTCCTTCGCGCTTCATGCTGGCGGCCGCGATGAACCCTTGCCCATGCGGTTATTTTGGCGATCCAACGCGAGAGTGCCATTGCACGCCACCAATGATCCAGCGCTATGTCTCGAAGATTTCGGGGCCGTTGCTCGACCGCATCGACATCCACATCGAAGTGCCTGCGGTCAAGTACAAGGAACTGAGAGCGCCGTCGTCCTCGGAGGATTCCGCGGCGGTTCGAGCGCGCGTGATTGCCGCCCGCGAGCGGCAAGGCGAGCGATTTAAAGCCGAGAAGAGAACCTACTGCAACGCCCAGATGGCGTCCAAACTGATCCGCAAGTGCTGCGCAATCACCCCAGAAGGCGAAAAATTGCTGGAAAATGCCGTCACTCGCCTGGGACTCTCGGCCCGGGCACACGACCGCATCCTGAAGGTGGCGCGCACCATAGCCGATCTGGAAGCCGCCTCCGATATCCAACCCAAGCACCTGAGCGAAGCCATCCAGTATCGGACGCTAGACCGCAACTACTGGTCGTAGCCCGGCAAAACAGGTGTGCCGCTCCATTGACTTACGTTTACCCGCTGTGTTACCAGTAGTTACGCCTTTGTTTTGTAACTCAGGCCGCAGCGATAGGCGGGAATGACGCCAGAGGCAAAGCACCTAGAAGTAATCCTGGACACGCACGTCGAGAGCGTCAATCTCGCGGAGGAGATGTGTCTCCGTGTCGCGGAGGCGGTCGGCTTCAGCGAAGACGAGTGTTACCGCATCGGTATGTCGGTTCGGGAGGGCGTCATCAATGCCTTTCACTACGGAAATCAGGAAAAGCCCGGCAAGAAGATTTATCTCGGCGTGGATCTCACCCAGGAAAAGCTGATCATCCACGTCATGGACGAAGGAAAAGGGTTCAAGCTGATGGATGTGCCCGACCCACTGGCAGAAGAGAACCTGCTCAGTACCTCAGGCCGTGGTATTTTCCTTATGAAGGCGTTCATGGATGAGTTCGATGTGGTAGCCGGCCGTACCGGTGGCGCGGAAATCATAATGTCCAAGAAGATCCCGGCGGGGGAAAAACCTTCGTCCAATGGCGACCACGGGAAAAACTCAGACGCGGCGCCTAAACGCGAAGCATAGGAACGATCATGCCAGCCCTATTCATGACACTGCGGGAAATGGGTCCAGTGACCATTGTCGATTTGAGTGGTCGCATTTCGTTGGGTGAGGGGAGCGCGCTGTTACGCAAAACCATCCGCGACTTGTTGGATGCCGGACAGTCAAAGATTCTTCTCAATCTGGGCGACGTAAACTACATCGACAGTTCCGGCATCGGCGAACTGGTGAGCGGCTTCACCGCCGTGCGTAACCGCGACGGCCAACTTAAACTCCTGAACCTCACCAAGAAAGTTCACGATCTGCTACAAATCACCAAGCTCTTCACGGTATTTGACGTGTATAACGACGAACACACCGCCGTTCGCAGCTATACCGAGTTTACCCCGTAAGGGAATACGCAGAAAATCTCGAACTACGGCACAATCGATGGGATGAGTGCGCCTTCGGACAGCGCGTGGGTGCTGAACCGCGCCAAAGCACTGGGCTTCGATCTGTGTGGTATCGTGCGCCCCGAGAAGTTTCCGGAGTTCGAGAAGTTCGCCGAGTGGCTGGACCGGGGATATGCCGGCGAGATGGCCTATTTGCACGATCCGCGTCGGGCCGATCCGTCGCAACTCATGCCCGGGCTGCGTACCGTGATTGTGTGCGCCTTGAATTACAACACCGCTCAGCCCTGCTCCACGGAGGCCGCTGCGCATGGTCCAGAGTCGCTCCCTCCACGGGGTTGGATTTCCCGTTACGCTTGGGGCGCCGACTATCACGAAGTGATGTGGGAAAAACTCAATGCCCTTGTTGCCGGCTTAAAAGAAAGGTTCGCGCAGCCCTTTACGGTGCGGGCGTGTGCTGATACTGGTCCCATCGCCGAGCGCGTCTTCGCCAAACACGCGGGGCTCGGCTGGCTTGGCAAAAACACGCTACTGCTGAATGAAGACTTTGGTTCCTGGCTGTTTCTAGGTGTGATTATCACTTCGCTCGAACTGCCACCGTCGCTTGAGCCGTCAGAGAGCCCCCCACCAGATCTCTGCGGAAACTGCCGGCAGTGCCTGGACGCGTGCCCTACCGGTGCGCTGGTTGACGCTTACGTGATGGACGCACGAAAGTGCATCTCTTATCTGACCATCGAACTTCGCGGCAGCATGCCTGAACAACTGCGTGAACAAGTGGGCTGGCAGGTCTACGGTTGCGATATTTGCCAGGATGTTTGCCCTTACAATCGCAAAGCCCCCATCACCTCGGTCGCGGAGTTTCAGCCGCGCCGCCTCAACAGCAGTACATCCTTGCTAGAGCCGTCTCTGGAGTGGCTTGCTGGTCTGTCTGAGCGCGAATTTCGCGAAGCTTTTCGAAAGAGCGCGGTGAAGCGCACAAAATGGGCGGGCATGGTCAGAAACGCCTGTATCGCATTTGGGAACACCACTGCTGCTATGTCAGGTCCGCTTCGCGAGCGCATCGAAAACCTGCTCAAACGACTCGAACAATCAGGGATATCCACAATTGCGGAATCTGCCCAATGGGCGTTGGGCCGCATCCAAGAAAAGCCGGAATAAGCGAAAACTCTGCCCGCATACGGTTTTGCCGTGATTGAGCGGGCGGGGTTCTTAGCGCTATACTTTCGCGCGCAAGTCCAAGCGTCCACTGTTGCTCGGGAGTTCTCATGGACAGACGGAAGTTCCTGGCAACCAGCGGTGTTATTGGTGCCGGCCTTATCGGAACTGGGTCGGCGGCACCTCGGATTTTGCAAGCCGCCCGGCCCGAAATCGATTCATCTTCGCATCCCACATTGGAGGATAAAGTCGTGCCTTTTACCGTTCCCCCCTTGCCGTACCCTTTCGACGCACTTGAACCCTACATTGACGCCAAAACGATGGAAATCCATCATGACAAACATCACGGCGCGTACGTCGCCAACCTGAACAAAGCGCTAGAAGGCCATCCCGACTGGCAGAGCAAATCGATCGACGACATTCTCAAGAATCTCGACTCTGTCCCGGAAAACATTCGCGCAGCGGTTCGCAATAATGGCGGTGGCCACTGGAACCACACGTTGTTCTGGCAATGGATGAAGAAGGGTGGCGGCGGAGAGCCCAAAGGGGACCTGGCTGCCGCGCTCAACTCCAGCTTCGGATCCTTCGCGGGATTCAAAGACAAGCTCAAGGCCGCTGGCTTAGGGCGTTTCGGGTCCGGCTGGGCCTGGCTAGTGATTAAGGATGGCAAGCTCACAATTGATTCCACACCTAATCAGGACACGCCTTACCTGTTGAACGCTAAGGCAGTCTTGGGGGTCGACGTTTGGGAGCACGCCTACTACCTGAAGTATCAGAACCTGCGTGGGGACTACATCGATGCGTGGTGGAATACCGTCAATTGGGACAAGGCTGCCGAGTTATACGCCGCAAACAAGAAATAAGCGCGACTGACCAAAAGGAAAAAGCCCGACGCGCTTCACGCGTAGTCGGGCTTTTCTTTTCAAGACAAAGTTGATTCTGCCGATTAGGCCATCAAGCGCGGGCGAGCCAAGGGCAGAACTTTACCGGAATTCACAACCCTCCCGGGCATTTCCGTGCTACGTGCGAAAGGCCGAACGGTGGCCTGTTGCGCCGGCGCCGGAGATCCGATAGCTGTTGTGGCGGGCTTCATGGCGCGCTGAGAGGCTTCGCGCATGAGCTCCATACGGCTGTGTACTTTGAATTTCGAGAGCAGGGAGGACACGTGAAACTTGACCGTGCGCTCCGAAAGGTTCAGCTCCGAAGCGATCTCTTTGTTCGCCAGACTGCGCAGTACGCCGTCCAGCACTTCCTTTTCGCGTCGGGTTAACTTCACGCTGGTCTTGACGCTTTGACCGGCGTCGAGAAGCCGTTGCGCCTTCTCGGTGAGCTCGCCGAGATTTTCTGGCGCGGTTGGAACCATGATGAGGTAGTCGCTGGGAGATTGGCCGCGCACCATGCAATGCATGGCGAGCAGTCCGGCTGCGTGATCGATAGGAAGTTCCCCACCGGGACCGGCTTCGACGTGGAAGTGGGCGGTGCCACTGGCCTTTTCGTAGAAGAGGTAGATGCTGGCAGCGGACTGGGGTTGGGTTTGCGGTTGAGCGACTGACTGCGTGGCCATGTTTCTGCGGATTAACTTCACGTGCACTCCTCCGTGGGTGCCTCGCGGTGGGGACGAGACGCTCCTTGTGGTTTTAAGTTACGATTGCCTCGACAAACAAGGCTGGCCGGACTCACCCGGCAAGAAAACAGGGCATATACCGGGCCGGGGGTGACTACCCCAGAAATCCCAATAAAAACGTCACCACCGGGGGCAACGAGAAGGAGTCCCTGTCGACTTGCTAGCAACAGCTAGACCTGACCGCTGTACTCTTTAGCATGCAGCATGCCGGACTGTTACTTTTAACAGGCTACATATTTTCAGGTAGTTAGGAAAAATTTTGCACAGGTCGAGCTAACAACCCCGGGTAGAAATTGCGCACCCCTCGCATTTTTTTCTCGAACTGCGACGATTCTGGTCGCTAACGGCTTAGAACGCGGGTTTGCTCCGGAGAGATTAGTTCGTAATCAATTCCGCGCCAGCGGATGCGCCGCCCGATGATGGATGAACAAAAATTCACAAAGTACAGGAAGGGCACGAACATTCCAAGAACGATGTAGATCCAGGATTGCGACATGATCTGTGAGCGTTGTCCTGGCAAGGCCTCTGTGACACCGATCACACGCAACGCTCCTCGAATTGCTGCAAGCACCAGCGGAAGAATCCACAAAGTCATCACCTGAAATGCGGGCCGCGACTCGAAAGTCAGGTTCAGCGCCACAATCAATCCAAGCACCAACGTCAGACAATAGAGAAAATGCGTGACGAACGCCGCTGCCCACATTTGTGGACGATACACCCGAGTGATGCGAACCTGCCGGGTGGTAAATTCCAACAGTCCCTCGAAATTGGTTTGCGCGTAAGAAGGCGTCAGGCATTCAGGCAAGAAAACGATCTGGCGCCGGCTGCGCTCAATCATCATCGTGAGCGAATAATCGTCGCTGAAAGAGTATTGCCACGCGTCCAGCATCCCAATCTGCTCGAAGATAGCGCGCCGGATCGCGGTTCCCCCTCCCCAACAGAAGTTCTTGTTGTGAGGGCCAAGCATGGTCACCACGGAAGCATTCCATGCCGCCAGAAGCGCCGTGGGAAGGGAATTGTCGTTGGGCAGAAACCACCGCATGGTGGTGGTAGCGCCAATCCGCGAATCGCTCAGAGGAGCGACCAAGTGGTGCAGCCATGTCTTGCCGGGCCGTCCGTCGGAATCGGCAAAGACCAGAACTTCAAATTCCGCGGGTAGTTGCTCCACGGCAACCCGAAGATTGTTTACTTTTTCGCTGCAGTTCTCCGGCGGCCCGGCGATCACCACGTGTGCTTTCACCCGCGAGGTGCTTGCCACCCGCTTCACGATACTGTGGGCCGGATCGCTTTCCGCTGCCAAAACAAAGAAAACTTCGTAGTTCTGATGGTCGAACTCGCACAACGAGACCAAGTTGCGTTCCAGACCCGGCTCCGTCCCCCGGCACGGGCAAATCACCGCCGTGCGAGGCGCGAAAAATCCCGGGTCGGTCTTCAAACGCCGCCGCACGTAAGCCAGCCACACAATACCCTGCCACAGCAGGTATAGGCCGGCGGCGACCTGAACGAGGGCCAGGAACTGAAACAGGCTTTCCATGTAAATCGAGAATAACAAAGCCTGCAGGTGTCGGAACGAGCTTGTCTAGAGGTAGAATCGCAGCGGTAAACATCTCTTTGTGCACGGAGGAACAAGGATGACCGGACGGGTAGATAGCTCTATGGTAACTTCTGCAAACGATCTTCAGGGATACCGCGTGGTGCGCAATTTCGGTATCGTTCGCGGCATTACCGTTCGTTCCAGGAGCGTGTTGGGGAATCTCGCCGCGGGGTTTCAAACCATCGTCGGCGGAAACATAACGGTGTTGACCGAACTGTGCGAGAAAGCTCGCGAGGAGGCGTACGAGCTCTTGTTGCAACACGCCGCCGCGCACGGCGCAAACGCCATTCTCGCCATGCGTTATGACGCCAACGAAGTCATGCAGGGCGTCACCGAAGTGCTGGCCTACGGCACCGCCGTTCAAGTCGAAAAAATCAGCTGACTTTCTTCCTGGGAATTCGTGATGTGGGATAGGGAATGGTAGAATCCCACTTCCATGTTCTGCATCTCTTGCGGCAACAAACTCCCGGCTTCCGCGCGCTTCTGTTCGAAATGTGGTCAGGCGGTGGAGTCAACGGATCCCGACGCCACCGTTCTCGGTGATGCCGCGGTCTTGGACGACAATCTTGAAACCCTCGCTCCGGACCTGCCAAAGGTGCCGGTCCCAACTCCCCGGCCCGCTTCGTCGCCTTCCCGTCCGCGTTCCGCACCCCCTTCGAATCCGACCCTGAGCAGCTCCGATGCGATCGGCGGAGGCAGGTATCCACCGGGCGCGATCATTGCGGACCGCTATCGCATCGTGGCGCTACTTGGCCGTGGCGGTATGGGCGAAGTCTACCGCGCCGAGGATCTGCGCCTGAGCCAGGTACTCGCCATCAAATTTCTGCCCGAAGCACTGTCGCGCGATCAGGCAGCGTTGGCGCGGTTTCATTCGGAAGTTCGCGTAGCCCGTCAGGTTTCTCATCCCAACGTCTGCCGTGTCTTCGACATCGGCGACGTCGACGGTGTGCCCTTCCTCAGCATGGAATACGTGGACGGCGAAGATTTGTCTGCGCTCATTCGAAGAATTGGACGGCTCCCGCAAGACAAGGCCATCGAGGTTGCGCGACAAGTCTGTGCGGGCTTGGCGGCTGCTCATGAACGCGGCGTGGTGCACCGCGACCTGAAACCCGCGAACGTCATGCTCGACGGTACTGGCAAAGCACGCATCACCGATTTTGGTTTGGCCGGAATTGCTGCCCAGATTCAAGGTTCCGAAGTGCGCGCCGGCACTCCCGCCTACATGGCTCCAGAACAGCTAGCCGGCAAGGAAGTCACCTTCAAGAGCGATATCTTCTCGCTTGGTTTGCTGATGTTCGAGTTGCTCACGGGCCGCCGCGCTTATGACGCGCCCACACTGGCGGAGTTGATGCGGGTCCGCGAAGAAGGCACGATCACCAATCCCTCCGCCATAGTGAAAGATCTGGACCCCCTGGTCGAACGCGTCATTCTGCGTTGCTTGGAAAGAGATGCTGCCAAACGGCCAGCGTCGGCTTTACAAGTTGCCGCGGCACTTCCTGGCGGCGACCCGCTCGCAGCGGCCTTAGCGGCGGGAGAAACGCCCTCCCCGGAAATGGTGGCGGCAGCGGGTACGAACGAAGCCATGCAGCCACGGCTAGCGGTCGCCTGCCTGCTCTGCGTCGTGGCGTTAACTGCCATCGTCAGCTACCTTGGTTTTCGCGAGAGTGGCCTTCGCCAAGTCGACCCGCGATACTCGACCGAAGTGCTCCGGCATAAGGCCGAGGATATCCGCACCGGTCTGGGATATTCGGCGCCGCCGCGCGACAGGGCTTATGGCTTGGACTATGACGACGATTACCTCGCGTATTTGGCTAAGAACGGCAAGCCAGAGAACGGCTGGAACCGTGTGCTCTCCGAAGATCCTCCAGTCCTGCAATTCTGGTATCGCGAAAGCCCGCAGGACATGGTGCCTAATGGCTTCGCCAGTCCCGCTCTCACTCCGGGGGCAGTTACGTTTTCAGACCCGCCGCGAACATTTTCGGGAATGATCAATCTACGGCTCGACCCGAAGGGTCGCTTATTGTATTTCCAATCCATTCCTCCGGAAAGAGAGGAGCACCCGCCGGCGGAACGGCCGCTGAACTGGCAACCACTTTTGCAGGCTGCCGGCTTGAACGAAGCCGATCTGAAGCCCGCCAGGCCCGAATGGAATACTTTGTCCTCCGCGGATCAGCGCGCCGCTTGGGACGGCACTTGGCCCGGCACAACTCGCCCCTTGCATGTGGAGGCCGCGGCCCTTCACGGCCTGCCCGTGTTTTTTCAGCTTTCCGGACCTTGGACCGCCCCTGCCCGCATGCCCCCGCCGGAAGAAACCGGCTCGCAACGGTGGGGCAGCATCTTCGGTACCACCATTACCCTGCTTTCCATCATTGCGGCCATCTGGTTGGCGCGCCGGAATTATAAGCGCGGAAAGGGCGATCGCCATGGTGCGTGGCGCATCGCCTGGGTCTTTCTATGGCTGAATTTTGCTCTTTTTCTGTCCTTGGCCCATCTCAAGTTTTCCGGAAACTCGATCTTCCTGCTAGCAATTGCTCTCAGCACCGGCCTGTTCATCTCCGCACTCATGTGGACTCTCTATCTCGCGCTCGAGCCTTATGTGCGAAGCAAGTGGCCGCAGACCATCGTGTCCTGGTCTCGCATTCAAACCGGAAAATTGCGCGACCCACTCGTGGGTCGCGACATCTTGTATGGCACCATCCTGGGCTTGGTTTGGGTGCTGGTGCTGCGCATCGACTTTCTTTTGGATATCCGCGTGGGCGAACGTCCCCAATTGCCTCAAATCGAAACCCTGGAGGGAGTACGCGCGGCACTTTCCATGTGGCTGGGTATAGTCTTTGGGGCCATCGTTTCGGTGTTGGTGTTCTTCTTCGTTCTCGTATTTTTCCGCGCGCTCGTGCGCAATCGTTGGGTTGCTGCGGCATTATTCGTCGCCATTTTTGCTATGCCGCACATACTCTCGTCCGGTCATCGAGCCATCGACGCGCCAGTCTGGATTATTGTTTACTTGATCGCGGCATTCGCCGTGGTTCACTTTGGACTCGTTGCCCTGGCCATCGCTGTTTTTAGTGCCGAAATACTCGTGAACCTGCCATTCACGTTGGATCCTTCCCAGTGGTTCGCGCCCGAATCCACTTGCCTTATGCTCAGCGTCGTGGCCGTTGCCGTGTGGGGTTTTTATACCGCGCTCGCAGGACAGCGCCTGTTTAGGGGCGAATTGTTCGACTCTTAGTTGCAGCTCAAGGCTTCCCGCAGAAAACCTCTGCCGTCAGTTGCGTCGTGAGAGCTTCCAGGTTCGCCAGTGCCCGGCTGGCTGCCAGGCGGGCGTCTTCCATAAACGAGGAATCGAGCAGGAACGCGCAACGATCCACGAAAGGATGGTTCGCCGCCTCGAAGGGCTTGCGGCTGCGCCGCCCCGGCTGCGCGCGCGCCAAAATGCTTTCGTACATTTGCAAATCCGTCTGAAATTCCAGCGCGGCTCCCACATTCCAGTGTTGATGGCGGCCGAGTGCGGCCAGGAATTTCTGACGGAACGACGCCGCATCCTTGTGGGTCATGGGGGAAAATCGCCGATCTTCTTTAGCGGCCGTACCTTTTGAGGCCATCTCGAGGGCTTGTGCAGAAATGGCCAGAAGCGCTTCTCGTTGCAGCATGGTCAACAGGTCGCGATACTGGCCGGGATGAACTTGTAACGCATAGCGCCCGCGTTCGACGACATACGAATCGACGAACCGCGGCACGACGCGACCTTCCACTAGCCCCTCGCTCAACCGCTGTGCCAGTAAACCCGCGCGATCGGAGATTCCTTCTTTGGATTTTCGTGTCGCCGCCATCGTACGTTTCTCATGGTAACAGCAGTCCAGAACTTTGACTGCTGGATTGGAGGGCAATGGCGTGGCAGGGCCGAAAGAGAAGACCCGGCGGTAAGCCGAGACCGCGTGTTATTGCGTAGAAGCCATCTGGAGCGGTATGCCGGCGTGACGGGTATTCGGGCCGGAGCCACCCCGGGATCGACGGTCTGAGTGTTTATAGATGAGATATCCCCCCTCCCCCTGGGTGAAAATTAAAAACGCGAGAAACAAAGAAGTTAGCTTGAAAAGTTTTAAACGTTTTTAAAAAGATCGACGAGTCGCAATTGGCGCAGAGGCAGTGGCTAGCGAGTGAATAGTGGCCAGAAAAAAAGCAAAGAAAGGCGGGAGTGGGTAGCGGTCGAACTTTTGCAACTCGCGGCGAAACTCCAGAACTTAGGGTTTTCGTGGCAAAGGCACTCCTGCCTGTGCCGAGATCATTGCACTCGCTGCCCTTAGC
>Ga0335073_10007267_pt1 | contig 15528 bp, 15 predicted proteins | sample Lox_Sample_22_FD_207093 | JGI IMG/M metagenome (GOLD analysis project Ga0335073, IMG submission 207093) | Soil microbial communities from Loxahatchee National Wildlife Refuge, Florida, United States - Lox_Sample_2.2 | ecosystem: Environmental > Terrestrial > Soil > Wetlands | place: USA... | reverse complement strand
CGCGGTGACCGTGATCACCTGCAGCGCCGCGACCCGCGGTATCGGCTGGCCGGGCGGCAGCGAGCCGACCCGCAGGAGTAACGCGTAGGCCAGCGCCGCGGCCGTCGCGATCGGCGCGGCCTCCCGTCCGCCGGGCTGCGCGAGCCTGAGCAGCTCGCCGATCGCGATGACCGAGCCGAACGCGATCGCGGTCTGCGGGGCGGTGAGCCGGGCGGCGGCCGTGTGGGCCACGGCCGCGACCACCATCATCCCCACCCCGGCCAGCAGCAGGAGCCGGCCGGAGTCCATGGCCTGCCACGACGGCAGCCGGTCGTCGGCCTGGCGCGTCGACACCCGGTCCTCCCGCTCTCAGTAGCTCTCGATGACCCGCAGCGGCGCCGTCGGGTCGTCGTGGTCCTGCGCGGTCACCGTCTGCCGGTCGACCGGCAGCTGGGCCCGCTCGGGCAGCCGCCATCCCTCCCGGTGCAGGGCGGCGATGAACGCCTCCACCAGGGCGGGATCGAACTGGGTGCCCGCGCCCTTGCGCAGCTCGTCGATGGCCTCGCTCATCCGCCGGGCCGCCCGGTAGGACCGGGTCGACGTCATCGAGTCGAACGCGTCGGCCACCGCGATGATCCTGGCGAACTCGGGGATCTCGTCGCCGGCGAAGCCCATCGGGTAGCCGGTGCCGTCGATCTTCTCGTGGTGGTGCATGATCCCGGCCAGTGCCTCGTTGAGGAAGCCGATCTCCCGCACGATCTCCAGGCCGCGCATCGGGTGCAGCTGGATCGAGGCGAACTCCTCCTCGGTCAGCGGGCCGGTCTTCTGCAGCACCTTGGTGGGCACGCCGAGCTTGCCCACGTCGTGCAGCATCCCGGCGTACTTGATCGCCTCGGCCCGGTCGGCCCGCATGCCGATCTGCCTGGCGATCATCCCCGCCCCGCGCGACACCCGCTCGCTGTGGCCGCGGGTGTAGAAGTCCTTGGTCTCCACCGCCTGGCACAGCGCCGCCATCGTGGCCGCGTACGCGCGCTGCTGCTCGGCGAACTGGGCCATGGCCCAGCGGGCGACGAACAGCGGGACCAGCACGAGCGCGGCGGCGAACGCCCCCATCACCGTCCACAGCGCGGCGATCACTAAGCCCAGCGCGGCGTATCCCAGATCCGAGGCCAGCAGCAGCGGCACGCTCGACTCGAGCTGGATCCGGCGCGGCAGCGGACCCTCGTTCCTGGTCAGCTGCAGCACCCCCCACATCAGGGCGAGGTTCACGACCACGTGCGCGGCGGCCGCCGCCGCGAACGGCCAGACGATCGCCGGGAAGTCGTCCGGCTTGGGCAGGCCGACGCGGCCGCCGAGCGCGACGAACGTCTCCCCGGCCGCGAAGCCCGACACGGCGTACATCCCGCCGTTGAACACCCGCTCGGCCACGTGCAGCTTGCGCCGCAGGCTCAGCACGGACACCGCCCCGACCAGCGCCGCGCCGACCGGCCCGAGCAGCACCACGGCGGCCAGGGTGGCCGACGAGCTCGGCGACCAGGCGGACTGGCGCGCGGCCAGCGGGGTCGGGGTGGAGTCACAGATCAGGAACAGCAGCATGATCACGCCGAGCGCCGTCCACCAGCTCGCGCTCATCGGGCGACCGGAGAGCCTGGGCGCGACAACGGAGGCGGCCGCTATCACGACCGCCGCGATGTAGATCCACGCAGCGCGCGAGACCCTGCCCATGACCGACCCTCAGCAAGCTCGACTGACGTGCCCAGACGATCGGCGAGGCGCAGTGGCGACATGCGCTCCCGGCCGGGCGCCGGCACTCAGAGTAACGCGGGCGAACGCCTCCGCGAAGGCCTCCGCCACAACGTGCGCAATATGTACACGCCGCGATGCAAGGCGTAATCAAAGCGTGACCGGCGGCTGCCGACAAGTCTCTTGAACGCGAAGCAAGCCGCCTAATCGCGGCGGCCATCGGTAAACCGGCACGGATGCTCGCGAGCCGGGCGCCGACGCGCTAGCGCCAGGCCAGCCCGCGCAGCTGAAGCCTGCCACTGGTCCCGCCTTACGCAGCCGGGGGCCAGAGTGCCTCACGCGCCAGCGCTAGTCGACCCGGAACTCGGAGATCTCGAGCTCGGCGCGCACCGCCTGGAGCCGGGTCATCACCTTGACCCTCAGCTCGCTGGGCGCGGCCTCCGCGCCGCAGCACTTGTGCACGAGCCGCTTCACGGCCTCTTCCAGGCCGTATTCGCGAAGGCAGGGACCGCACTCGTCGAGGTGCACGCGGATCTGCTCGTAGCCCTGATGCTCCATCTCGCCGTCGAGGTAGGTGTACAGCCGCGCGAGTACCTCGCTACACGGCACCTCATGCGGCTTGCCGCAACTCATCCCGCGTCCCTCCCGGACTCCTCGCCCGATGGCGACGCCTCGGTGGGGGCGGTCTGCGCCGCCCGGACCAGGCCCTCTTTGGCCGCGTAGTCCTGGAGCATCTCCCGAAGCTGCCGGCGCCCGCGGTGCAGGCGCGACATCACGGTCCCGATCGGGGTGCCCATGATGTCGGCAATCTCCTTGTAGGCGAAGCCCTCGACATCAGCCAGATAGACGGCGATGCGGAACTCTTCGGGGAGAGCTTGCAACGCTTCCTTGACATCGGAGTCGGGGAGCCGCTCGAGCGCCTCGGCCTCGGCCGACTTCAGCCCGGCCGAGCTGTGCGAGGCTGCCCTGGCAAGCTGCCAGTCCTCGATCTCCTCGTTGCCCGCCCGCTGCGGCTCGCGCTGCCGCTTGCGGTAGGTGTTGATGAAGGTGTTCGTAAGAATCCGGAACAGCCAGGCCTTGAGGTTGGTGCCCTCCTGGAACTGGTGGAAGGACGCGTAGGCCTTGGCGAACGTCTCCTGCACCAGATCCTCGGCATCGGCCGGGTTACGGGTCATCCGCATTCCCGCGGCGTACAGCTGATCCAGGTACGGCAAGACATCGTGCTCAAAGCGCTCGCTGCGCTCTTCGAGTGTCTCTGGGACCGGACTCACCCCCTCCACGATCGTCGGCTGCGACGGGCCGCTCAGCCACTTGCCGCCATGCCAACCGTCTCGGCGGGAGGATACAACGCCAGGCCCTTGGAACTCGCGTCCGATTACCGTGGCGGCGCCATCAAGCGCCGGAAGGTGATCGCGCGGCGGGCTGCTTGCTATCGGCACAGGCGTTGCAACACGCTCCGCTGTGGCTTCATTCCGGCATGGCCAGCCGCGGTGCGCTCAGCGCCGCAATCGGTCCAGTTTGCCCTGGCACTTCACGCAGCGCGCCGCCTCCGGCTTGGCCTCGAGCCGCCCCTCGGGCACGCTCGCCCCGCAGTCCACACAGGTGCCGTACGTGCCGAGGTCGATGCGGCGCAGGGCATCGAGCACCTGCGAGCGCTGCCTCCTCGCGGCGGCCAGGATGGCCTCGCTGCGGTCGGTCTCCGAGAGGTTGGCCCCGGCGTCGGCCGGATCCTGCGGATAGTCCCGGGAGCGCTCTTGTTGCTGCTGATCGCCCTTGAGCACCGAGATGGACCGTTCCAGCTCGGAGCGGATCTCCTCCAGGCGCTTGCGAGCGGTGGTGGTATCCATCTGACACCTGCCCTCCTATCCGCTAAGGCCCGGCAGCGCCGAAAGGGTGTTCCTCGCTGCCCGGCCGGTCTAGCACTGGCCTTACAGCAGCTTGTCGGCAACGCTGCCCGAGGTTCCCTGGGATGCCGCGCTCCTGGCCCTGCCGGAGCGGGAGGCCGGTGCGCCCGGGTCACCGCCCGGGCCGAGCTCGACCCGGCTGATGAGCTCCGGGCCGTTGTTGCGCACCGAGTTGACCATCGTGGACACCGGATACGAGATCAGCCCGCTGGAGGCCGCCGGGGCCAGCAGCGCGGCGAGGTCGGCCGGGTCGCCGGCGTCCGGGTCGAGCCAGTCAGCCCAGCGGTCCGGCTCGATGACCATCGGCATCCGGTCGTGGATCTTGCCCAGCTCGTCCGTGGCGCTGGTGGTGATGATCGTGGCGGTCCACAGCCACGCCCGCTCGTGATCGTCGGGCAGCGCGCGATCGCGCCAGAGCTCGTAGAGGCCCGCGAAGGCCAGCGGGCCCCGGTCGCCGCGGCAGATGAAGAACGGCTGCTTGGCGGCCTTCCCCGGGTTGTCCGCCTCGGTGCCGTCCGGCCGCTGCCACTCGTAGTAGCCGTCCGCGGGCAGCAGGCACCGGCGGCGCTTGAACGCGTGCCGGAACGCGGGCTTGACGGCGACCGTCTCGGCCCGCGCGTTGATCAGGCGGCTGCCGATCTTGGGGTCCTTGGCCCAGAAAGGAACCAGGCCCCAGCGGACCACCCGTAGTTCCCTGGCAACCCCCGCCGGCCCCTGGGCCGGGGCGGGGCGGCCATCCGCGCCGTCCGCGGGCTCGCCGGAGGACTCCGACGGGCCGGCGTCCCTGGTGACGACCGCGTAGACGCGCTTGGTCGGCGCGACGTTGTAGTCCGGCTCGAGCGGCTCGGAGACGCGGTCGCGCTGCACACGGAACTCCTCAAGGAGTTCCATGCGCTTACGCGCGGACGCATACCGGCCACACATGTCCTCACCCTGACGCTTCGGGGGTCGCCCGGGGACGCCTCTCCCCAGTTTCGCTCTCCCGCGGCTGCGGGGAGCGCAGATTGTGCCAGTTCATAGCCAACATCCGGGTTTGCCAAACCTCGGGTCAGGCATTTCCGGCGCTGGTTTCGTGATCAGGGATTCCCTTCCCCGCCAGGCGCGGGCCATGCACCCGGGCACGGCCCGGCGCGCCGCGGCGCTCCGCGGGCCCATCGTCGGCCAGTACGCTCGCAGCATGCAACACGCCGCGCCGCCGCCAAGCGGGCCCGCCCCGGACTGGCGGGCACCCGCCGCGAGCGGGCCGGTGCGCGCCCGGGTCCGGCCGCCCGGCTCGAAGTCGGTGACCAACCGCGCGCTGGTGCTGGCCTCGCTCGGCCCCGGCCCGTGCACGATCGCGAATCCGCTGCGGGCCAGGGACACGCAGCTGATGGCCGGGGCGCTGCGCGCGCTGGGAGCGGTCATCGACGAGGCCAGCCCCGGCGCCGAGCCCGTGACCTGGCGGGTGACGCCGGGGCGGGCCGGCGGCCGGGCGGTGGTCGACGTCGGCAACGCGGGTACCGTGCTGCGGTTCGTCCCGCCCGTGGCGGCCCTGGCCGCGGGCGACGTCGAGTTCCGGGGCGACGCCAGGGCGTCGAAGCGCCCGGTGGGCCCGCTGCTGGCGGCGCTGCGCGCGCTCGGCGCCGTGATCGACGACGAGGACCGGGGCGCGGTCCCGTTCGTGGTCCGCGGCCGGGGCGGCATCGGCGGCGGCACCGTCACCCTCGACGCCTCCGGCTCCTCGCAGCTGGTGTCCGGCTTGCTGCTGGCGGCTCCGCGCTACGACAAGGGCGCCGAGGTGTGCCACCAGGGCCCGCGGATCCCCTCGGCCCCGCACATCGCGATGACCGTACAGATGCTGCGCGACGCGGGGGCGCACGTGGAGTCCTGGAGCGCCGCCGGCGACACGGCCGCTCCCGACCGGTGGCGGGTGCACCCGGGCGGGCTGCGCCCGGCGGCCGTGGTGGTCGAGCCCGACCTGTCGAACGCCGCGCCGTTCCTGGCGGCGGCCCTGGTCACCGGCGGCTCGGTGACGATCGCGGGCTGGCCGCGGCGGACGCTGCAGCCGGCCGGCCAGATCCTGGACGTGCTGACCCGGATGGGCGCCGGATGCTCGCAGGCCGCCGACGGGCTGCGGGTCACCGGAACCGGCCGGGTCCGCGGCATCACCGCGGACCTGGCCGACGTGAGCGAGATCGTGCCGGTCCTGGCCGCGCTGGCCGCGCTGGCCGACTCGCCGTCGGTGTTCACCGGCATCGGCCACATGCGCACGCACGAGAGCGACCGGCTGGCCGCCCTGGCCGCCGAGATCGGCGCCCTCGGCGGCGACGTCGCCGAGCGGGCGGACGGCCTGGAAATCCGGCCACGGCCGCTGCGCGCGGACGGCGCCGTCTTCGCCAGCCACGACGATCACCGGCTAGTGATGGCCGCCGCGGTGCTCGGCCTCGCGCTGCCGGGGGGCCTGCCGGTGGGAAACGCCGCGACGGTCGGGAAGACGTTCCCCGCCTTCACCCGGGCGTGGTCCGCCATGCTGGAGCGCTCCCCCTGAGCCGGCCGGTCAGTCACCTCGACGAGGACGACGTCCGGGTGCGGCCGGGCCGGGGCTCGCGGCCGCGTACCCGGCGCAGGCCCGCCCACGAGGACGCGGCCGAGGCGTTCGTGACCGCCGTCGACCGCGGCAGGTACACCTGCGTGGTAGAAGGCCGGGAGGCCGCCGGCCAGGAGATCACGGCCATGCGGGCCCGCGAACTTGGCCGCAGGAGCATCGTCGTCGGGGACACGGTCAGCCTCGTCGGGGACGCCTCCGGCGATCGGGGAACGCTGGCCAGGATCGTCCGGGTCGCGCCCCGCCGGTCGGTGCTGCGCCGCTCGGCCGACGACACCGACCCGCTCGAGCGCGTGATCGTGGCCAACGCCGAGCAACTCGCGATCGTGACCGCGCTGGCCGACCCACCGCCGCGGCCCCGGCTGATCGACCGGTTCCTGGTCGCCGCGTACGACGCCGGGCTGGACCCGCTGCTGCTGCTGACCAAGGCGGACCTCGCAAGCCCCGACGACCTCCTCGCCACCTACGCGCCGCTCGGCCTGCGTTACCTGGTCAGCGGGCGCCCGCTGGCCGGGGACGTCCTCGACGAGCTGCGCGGCCTGCTGGCCGGCCGGGCCAGCGTCCTCGTCGGACATTCAGGCGTGGGCAAGTCCACCCTGGTGAACGCCCTGATCCCGGAGGCCAGCCGGGCGGTGGGCACGGTCAGCCCGGTGACCGGGCGAGGCCGGCATACCTCGTCGTCGGTGGTCGCGCTGCGCCTGCCGGGCGGGGGCTGGATCATCGACACCCCGGGCCTGCGCAGCTTCGGCCTGGGCCACATCTCGGCCGACCGGGTGGTGCAGGCGTTTCCCGACCTGGCCGAGGGCGTCGCCGGCTGCCCGCCCGGCTGCAGCCATCTCGGCACGGACTGCGCCCTGGACGCCTGGGTGAGCGAGCACGACAGCGGCGGGGCGCTGGCCGCCAGGCTGGACTCGCTGCGCCGGCTGCTGCGCAGCCGCGAGGCCCGCGACGAGTGAGCCGGCCCCCTCACCAGGCAGCCGCCGGCCCCTCACCACGCGTACGCCTCGGGCGCCGGACCACCCGGGCCCGGGAAGATCTCGTCCAGCCGGCCCAGCGCCGCCTCGTCCAGGGTGACCGACAGCGCGCGCAGCGCCCCGTCGAGCTGCCCCAGGCTGCTCGGCCCCACGATCGGCGCGGTGACCGCGGGCTGGTGCAGCAGCCAGGCCAGGCCCACCTGGGCCGGATCCGCCCCCAGATCGGCGCAGAACGCCTCGTACGCCTCCACCTGGGGGCGCAGGCCTGCCAGGGCATCGGCGGCCCTCCCGCCGCCGCTGCGGCCCGCTCCGGGCTCCTTGCGCAGGACCCCGGCCAGCAGCCCGCCGTGCAACGGGCTCCAGGGCAGCACGCCCAGGCCGTAGCCCTGGCAGGCGGGCAGTACCTCCAGCTCGACGGTGCGCGCCGCGAGGTTGTACAGGGACTGCTCGCTGACCAGGCCGAATGCCCCGCCGCGGACGGCTGCCTCCTGAGCCTGCGCGATGTGCCAGCCGGCGAAGTTCGACGACCCGGCATAAATGATCTTGCCCTGGGCGCGCAACACGCCCATGGCCTCCCAGATCTCCTCCCAGGGCGTGTTCCTGTCCACGTGGTGCATCTGATACAGGTCGATGTGATCGGTGCCCAGGCGGCGCAGCGAGTCCTCGCAGGACCTGCGGATGTTCACCGCGGACAGGAAGCTGTCGTTCGGCCACTCGCCCTTGCCGCCGTAGAGCTTGGTGGCCAGGACGATCCGGTCTCGCCGCTGCCGGCCGCCGCTGCGCAGCCAGTCGCCGACGATCTGCTCGGTGACGCCCTCGGCGCGCGGGCGGCCGTAGGTATTCGCCGTGTCGAAGAAGTTGATCCCCTGCTCGAGTGCCCGGTCCATGATCCGGCCCGCGTCGGCGGGTTCGGTGAACGCGCCGAAGTTCATCGTGCCCAGGCAGAGCCGGCTGACCGAGACGCCGCTGCGTCCGAGATGGGTGTAGTCCATGCCGCACACGGTACGGCCGCGACCGCGGCCGGCGGCAGCTACCTCGGGACCGGCGGCGGCCCGGCCGGAGCAGAACCCGGCGGGGCCAGGAAGATCCCGGTCTCGATCCCCCGGCGGGGCCGGCGGTGGCTGGCGGGTATTGCCGCCGCCAGCGGTGCCCGAGCCGCCCGGAGTGCTGCCACTATGGATGCGATCGACCTCGCAGCCGGCGGGGAGACATCACGACCAGGCTCTCAGGCTCCCGAGTTAGGCTCCCAGAACCATGGCACAGCGCTCTGACCTCGCAAGAGACTGGTCGGACGACCTGCGTTTCGCGCACGTCCTGGCCGACGCGGCGGACGACATCACGATGCGCCGGTTCCGGGCGCTCGACCTGCGGGTCGAGTCAAAGCCGGACCTGACCCCGGTGACCGACGCCGACCTGGCCACCGAGGAGTCGCTGCGCCACGTGCTGAGCCGGGCCCGGCCGCGCGACGCGGTGCTCGGGGAGGAATCCGGAAAGACCGGCGTCGGGAACCGGTGCTGGGTGCTCGACCCGATCGACGGGACGAAGAACTACGTCCGGGGCGTCCCGGTCTGGGCCACCCTGATCGGGCTGATGGTCAGCGGCGACGTCACCGTCGGCGTGGCCTCGGCGCCCGCGCTCGGCCGCCGCTGGTGGGCGGCCCGGGACGGCGGCGCCTGGACCGGCCGCAGCCTGACCAAGGCGACGGCGTGCCGGGTCTCGGACGTGGCCAGCCTGGAGGACGCCTCGCTGTCCTACTCGGGCCTGACCGACTGGGAGCGCCACGGCAGGATGGAAGGCTTCCTCACCCTGGCCCGTACGGTCTGGCGCAGCCGGTCCTACGGCGACTTCTGGTCGCACATGCTGGTCGCCGAGGGCGCCGTCGACGTCTCCGCCGAGCCGGAGGTCTCGCTCTGGGATCTGGCCGCGCTTCAGGTCATCGTCGAAGAGGCGGGCGGCACGTTCACCGACCTGACCGGCAAGCCCACGCCGGACGGCGGCAGCGCGGTCTGCACCAACGGCCGCCTGCACGCCGGGGTGCTCGAGCTCCTCGCGGCACGCTAGCCGGGGCCGCGGGCCGCCGCCGGGATCCCGTGATCGCCGCGGGGCCGGCGTCCGCGATTAGGGAACGACCTTTATTGCCCTGCCGTCCTGCCCGAAACCCGCGCATCCCCGAAACCGCCCCCGCCGGTTGCCCGCCCGCTCGGCAAACCCGGGCATATGACGCATAATTTGGCAGATCGCATGTCCGGGCCGGCCAGGCCAATGACGTGAACTGTCCAACGCAGCGACTGTGTTAGCAGCGTTGGGACAACCACGTCATTGGGGGACGTGTCCGGAAAGGCCGGGGCGGCGGACGGCGGATCGCGGTGGCCCGCCCGAAAATTCCGGTCCGGGCCGCATGGCCTGCCCCGCCCCGCCGGGCCGCTACCGAGAACCCCTACGGGGCCACGAACAGCCCCTACGGGTATTGCCGAGTGCGGTGAGATCACCGATGCTGGACAACATAGCTGTCACAAGTGCACAAGCAGGAGGGAGCGATCATGAACGTACGCGACGGGATGACCGACCTGGTCCTCACCGTCGGTCCCGCGCATACGCTGCGCGAGGCCTCCCGCCACATGTCAGCGCGACGCGTGGGCGCGGCGGTCGTCACCGACCCCGAGCATGCCGGGATCGGCATTCTCACCGAGCGAGACATCCTCGACTCGGTCGGCGCGGGCGAGAACCCCGACGCCGAGCTTGTGGCCGACCACCGCACCGAGGACGTCGTGTTCGCCTCGCCCGAGTGGACGCTCGAACAGGCCGCGGCGACGATGGTGCGCGGGAACTTCCGCCACCTGGTCGTGATCGAGGATCACGAGGTCATCGGGCTGCTCTCGATGCGCGACATCGTGCGCTGCTGGTCCGGCGCGGGATCGGCCGCGGCCGCGGACCGGACTCGGGTGGGCGCCCGGGCCTGACCGGCGGCCCGGCCTCGACCGTCGCGGCCTCTTGCTCGAAGCCGTCGGTGTAGCGCCCGATTTAGAGTGATTCAGGCACTCGTTTTGAATAATTCGAATAATTCGAATAAGCAGTGCGGAGCCGGCACGGCGAGATGCGAGAGTTGACGCGTGACCGCGACCGTGCCGCCCGGCCCCAGCGCGATCCGGGATCCGCAGCGCCCGGGAAGGTTGCTGCGCGCCGAGCACGACGGCCTGCTCCCGATCCTGCGCCGCACGCCCGGGCCCGCCTTCGACCTGCCCACCGGGTGCCCGGCGTGGTCGGTGCGCGACGTGCTTGCGCACTGCGCGGCCGCCCTCACCAGGGTGGCGACCGGCACCCTGCACGCGTTCACGCCCGAGCTCAACGAGGCCGACGTGGCCGAGCGGCGCGGATGGCCGCTGCCTCGGCTGCTGTCGGAACTGGCCGGCGGCTACCTGGCCGCCGGCCCGGTGATCGCCCGGGCGGGCGGTCCGCTGGACGTGATCGGACTCGGCGAGTGGCTGCACGGCGGCGACGTGCGCGCCGCGCTCGGCGAGCCGATGGCCTACGCCAGCGACGGCTTCGACGACGCGTGCGTCCTGCTGGCCGAGCACGCGCGCAGGCGCCGCATACCGCTGGTCGAGGTCAGCCTGCCGGGACGCAGCCTCCGGCTCGGCGTCGGCGTCCCCGGGCGCCCGGCGGCCGCCCTGCGCACCGGCCCGGCGACGCTGATGAAGATCTTCGCCGGACGTCCCGCCGAGCCGGGCGAATACCGGCTGGCCGGCGCCAACGCCGGGGAGCTCGTCGTGTTCTCCTGACCGCCACCCGGCGGGCCGCCGGTCCCGGCTCAGCCGCGGGTGATCGCGGCCACCTCGTCGGCGGTCAGCTCGATCGAGGCGGCGGCGACGTTCGACTCGACGTGCCCGGGTGACCCGCTGCCGGGGATCGGCAGTATCCGCGGCGACCTGGCCAGCAGCCAGGCGAGCACGATCTGCCGCGGGCTGGCGTCATGCCGCTTGGCCGCGGCGTCAACCGCGGCGTTGCCCTCGGCCTGCTGGATCGGCGCCCAGGGCAGGAAGGCGATCTGCTCCTGCTCGCACAGGTCCACCAGCGACTCCGACTTGCGGTCTGCCGCGTTGTACCGGTTCTGCACCGAGACGACGGGCGTGACCTGCTGCGCCGCGCGCAGCTGGTGCTCGGACACGTTCGAGACGCCGATGTGCCGGATCTTGCCCTCTTCCTTCAGCTGCACGAGCTCGCCGAGCGACTCGGCCAGCGGCACCCTGGGGTCGGGGCGGTGGAACTGGTACAGCGGGATCTGCTCCAGCCGCAGCCGGCGCAGGCTTCCCTCGCACGCCGCGCGCAGGTGCTCCGGCCTGCCGTCCGGGTCCCAGCGCCCCGGGCCGGGCCGCACCAGGCCGCCCTTGGTGGCGATGACCAGGTCGTCGGGGTAGGGATACAGGACCTCGGCGATCAGCCGCTCGCTGACCTCCGGGCCGTAGGAGTCGGCGGTGTCGATGAAGTTGACCCCCAGTTCCAGCACCGTCCGGAGCGCCGCACGGGCCCGGTCCAGGTCCGGGGGGTCGCCCCAGACGCCGTTGCCGGTGATCCGCATCGCCCCGTAGCCCATCCGGTGCACCGTGAGGTCCCCGCCGATGTCGATGGTGCCCGCCGCCGCCGCGTTTGCCGAACCGGTCATGATCAGCCTCCCCGCGCTTGCCTGCCGCCTCAGTCTCGCAGTCCCGGTTCCGGCGCGCTCGCCGGGGACCGCGTCCTCGCCGGCGGCGATCAGTCGGCGCGCCGGGCCGGCCTGGGCTTGCTGATCAGCGCGCGGGCCCGGGCCACGCGTACCGCGTCGGTGAGCGTGCCGAGGTCGTAAGCCCCGTAGTGGCGCCTGCCGTTGATGAAGAACGTCGGCGTGCCGGAGACGCCGCTCAGGTCGGCGGAGTCCACGTCCTCGGCGATCCGGCCCGCCCCGGCGTGCCTGGCAAGATCGGCGGCGAACCGCTCGGCGTCGAGGCCGAGATCGCCCGCGTACCCGGCCAGGTCTTCCTCGTTGAGCGCGCCCTGGTGGCTGAGCAGCTGGTCGTGCATCTCCCAGAACTTGCCCTGCTTGGCGGCGGCCTCGGACGCCTCCGCGGCGAGCTGGGCGTGCGGGTGCACGTCGGTCAGGGGCAGGTGCCGCCACACGTAGCGCAGGTCGCCGTAGTCGGCCACCAGTTCCCGGACCACCGGCTCGGCCTGGCCGCAGTACGGGCACTCGAAGTCGCCGTACTCGACGAGCGTGACCGGGGCCTTGGCCGGGCCGCGCACGTGGTCGCGGCGCGGGTCGACCGGTACCAGCAGGTCGATGACGCTCTCACCGGCGCCGAGCAGCAGGCGCAGCCGCAGCCGCTTGGGCAGCAGCGCGGTCAGCCGGAACACGAGCCAGGTGAGGGCGGAGGCGCAGACGGCGGCGGTCAGGACGCCCAGCTTGGCCTCGGCGAGCTCGGTGCCCCGGAACGCCAGCGTGGCGATCAGCAGCGACACGATCAGGCCGACGCCGGCGATCGTTCCCGCGCCGGTCACCGCCGCCCAGCCGACCGGCGGGCGGATGCGGCCGCGGGTGACCCGGGTGATCAGCCAGGCGGTGCCGACGGTGCCGATCGGCTTGCCGGCCACGTAGCCGACCAGGATGCCCAGGGTGACCGGCTGGGTGAAGGCGTGGGCCAGGAAGCTGCCGCTGATCACGATCCCCGCGTTGGCCAGCGCGAACAACGGAACGATCAGGTAGCTCGTCCACGGATGGAAGATCTGCTGGAGCCGGTCGTTCGGTGAGATCGCCGTGCGCACCCCCTCGCGCGCGAACTCGGCGAGTTCCGGCGTCGGCTGCTCGCGGAACCGCAGGAACACCTCGGACGCCCGCTCCAGATCGCTGCGCACGGCGGGGTACGCCGGCGCGACCAGGCCCATCACGAGGCCGACCAGGACCGGGTCGACCCCGGAGTCGAAGAACGCGACCCAGGCCCCCACGCCGAGCAGCAGGTACACCACGCCGCGGCGCACCCGCGCGGCCCTCGCGGCGACGACCAGCGCGAGCAGGGCCACCCCGGCCCCCAGCGCGGCCAGGTCGATGCGGCCGCTGTAGACCACGGCGATGATCACGATCCCCACCACGTCGTCGACGATCGCGAACGTGAGCAGGTAGGTGCGCACCCGGTCCGGGACCCCGGAACCGACCAGGGCCAGCAGGCCGAGCGCGAACGCGGTGTCGGTGGACATCGCCGTGCCCCACCCCGAGACCGTCGGCCGGCCGAGGTTGAAGGCCAGGTAGATCGCGACCGGCACGGCCGTCCCGCCCAGCCCGATCATCAGCGGCAGCGCCAGCCGCGAGCGCTCGCGCAGTTCGCCCATGTCGTACTCGCGGCGCGCCTCGAGCCCGGCCACCATGAAGAAGAACGCCATCAGCCCGGAGTTCACCCAGCCGTGCAGGTCGTCGGACAGCCCGGCGTTGCCCACGCGGATCGACGCCCGCGTATCCCACCAGGACGTGTACGACGAATGGCTCGCGTTCGCCCAGATCAGCGCCGCGACGGTGGCGACCAGCAGGACCGCGGCGCTGCCGGTCTCGGTGCGCAGGAACTGGCGCAGCGGCGTCTCCCGGCTGCGCCCCCAGATCGTGCTCAGCGAGAACTGCCAGGCGGGCTGCTCGGATGCGGTCATCGTGGCTCCGGCATCAACGCGGGCTGCCGCACCCGGCCCGCAGCGCCGAGGCAAGGCCGGCCACCGGCTCGGTGTCCGTGCCGGCGAACAGGGAGCAGACCGGGCCGTCGAAGTCCAGCAACAGCTGCCGGGTCCGGCCCAGGATGTCGTCGAGGGCGGGCTCGCGTTCGGTGTTCATCCGTTCGGCCTTCGGCTTGGCGATCTTGAAACACGGTACCAGCGGCGCGGGAAACCGGCCCGGCTCCCCTCACCGGGTGACGGCGTCCCTGGTCCATCCTCGCTTGGTCCGCGTCAGCCCGAGGAAACCGGACGCGGCAAGGAACGCGCGGTAATCGTCGTAGTCCTGGCCGCTGTCGTCGCGCCCCTGCGCGTAGGCGTAGTCCACGAGCCGCTCGACCTGCGCCACGCGCTCGCGCTGCTCCGCCACCAGGGTCAGCCGGTCGGCCACCCACGGTCCGGTGAGGAACTCGCGCGGCTGGCGCTCCAGGTCGCCGAGCACGGTGCTCACCGACACGCCCATGCCCGGCACCACGGCCGCGGCGTGCGCGTTCACCAGGTCGGCGAGCTGATCCCGGTCGTCGCGGCGGAAAGGTCGTACGTAAATCGGGGACATGGGCCCTCCTCGAGACAAGTCAAGGACATCGAGACAACAGGGCCCGCTACCGGTGCGGTACGCGAGCACCCTAACACCCGCCGCGGGTAGCGGGCGGATGCGCGGACGGGGCGTAGCGTGCCGTGAGAAGGCTGGCGGCTACGGGGCTGGCGCCGTCGCGGGACCGCCCCGGCGGGCGCGGGCATCGCGCCCCGGTTGGCCGATTGCCGGGCCGCCTGTCAGGATGACCATGGTAGGAAGCGGTGCAGGCGGAGGGGCCCTATGATTCTCACCCTGGTGGCGGCGATCGCGGCCATTGTGATCGCCACCGGGGTCATCATCTTCTGGCGGCGCGGGCTCGATGGCTTCCGGCGCGGAAGCCGCGAGGTCCGCCCCGAGGGCCCGAACCGCGGCGACGGGCGGGGCGGGCCGGTCAGCCTGGACGCGCTGCCGAACACGGCAAGAGTGATGAGCACCACAACGCCACCGGCGCAGGCGGGACTGGGCAAGCTGCCGTCGATCAAGGCGCCGCCCGCCGGCCGGGCCGACCGGACCGAGCGGAGCGAGCGCCGCGCCGAGCGGCGGCGCGGGCTGCTCCCGGCGGACGCCGTGATCACCTTCGCCGACGAGCGCAAGGCCGCGGCGATCGACGATGTCTTCGCCGCGCTCGACCGCGAGCTGGTCGGCCTGGTTCCGGTGAAGAAGCAGGTGGAGGAGATCGGGTCGCTGCTCCTGGTCGACCGGGTGCGGCAGCGGTTCGGCCTGCTGGCACCGCGGCCCAACCTGCACATGTGCTTCACCGGCGCCCCCGGCACCGGGAAGACCACGGTGGGGCTGCTGATGGCCGACCTGCTGCACCAGCTCGGTTACCTGGAGCGCGGGCAGCTGGTGCACGCCATGCGCGACGACATGGTCGGCGAGTTCGTGGGGCAGACGGCGCCGAAGACCCGGCGGGTCCTGGAGAAGGCGATGGGCGGCGTGCTGTTCATCGACGAGGCGTCCGCCCTGTACCAGCCCGACAACAGCAAGGACTTCGGCCTGGAGGCCATCGAGACCCTGCTGCAGGTCATGGAGAACGAGCGGGACAAG
>Ga0335073_10007266_pt1 | contig 15529 bp, 6 predicted proteins | sample Lox_Sample_22_FD_207093 | JGI IMG/M metagenome (GOLD analysis project Ga0335073, IMG submission 207093) | Soil microbial communities from Loxahatchee National Wildlife Refuge, Florida, United States - Lox_Sample_2.2 | ecosystem: Environmental > Terrestrial > Soil > Wetlands | place: USA: Florida... | reverse complement strand
GATGGTGCCGGCCGTCGAAGTTCCGATGGTAGCGTTGGGAGCAGCGAAGTTCACATTGTTGAAGGTATTAAAAGCCTCGCTGCGGAAGGTCAGTTTGTAACGATCCGCAAAGCGGAAGCTCCGAAACACCCCAAGATCGGCATCGAAGTAGCCCGGGCCGGTCAGAATGCCGGTTCCCGAGTTGCCGTAGGTGTACTGCGCGGGTGCAACGAAGTCGCTCAGATTGAACCAGTTTTTGTAGCTTCTCTGACTCGATGGCAAGCTTCCGTTGCCAATCCGGTTGGGGCGTTGGGTTCCGCCGCCGGAAGCATTGGAAACATTCGCCGAAAGGAATACCGTGAAGCGGCTGCCGCTGTAAGCGCTCCAGATGCCGTTGATGCTCCAGCCCCCCAAAACATAGGCAAGCGGACCGTGGTTGAAATACTTCTGTTGGGGGCCAAAGGGCAGATCATAGACATGATTTACCGAAAGCACGTGTTTATAGTCGTCCGGAGTTGGCCCCCAGGCGCAGGCAATGCACTGGTCGTTCTGATAGTTGGCATTGCCGCCGCCGTTGGGATTGCCTGCATCGGACAGGTACATGGAATAGGTATAGGAAACGCCAAAGGTCAGGCCTGCCGAGTAGCGCTTCTCGAAGTGCGCCTGCAGCGATTCGTATTTTGAGCCGCCCCAACTAGTCACGTAAGAAATATTCACCAGGTTGGGGTTGATCGTGTAATACGGACGCCGCGGCCCCACAGCTCCAGGGCCGGCCTGAGCTTCGTTCATATTGACGCTGTTAATCAAGATCCGGTCACCGCGCGTGCCAACATAGGTTATATCGAGCATCATGCTGTTGCTGAGTTGCCGCTCGACTCCAAGGCTCCATGAGCCAGTAAGGTCTGGCTCCAGGTTCATATTCCAGGCTTCCGGACTGCCCGTGGAAAGTTGGGCAGCGGTTTCCCCAATGGGCGCCGTGGGAACGGGCAATCCCTGGTGAAGGAATTGCGTGGGCACGCTGTTGGTGCTGGTGGCAATCACCTGGCTGCTATAGTAGGGCAAGTTTTTGTAGAGTTCGGCGCCAATCGCATCTTCAAAGACAAAGGAGAGCCCGGCACCGGCGCGAATCACAGTCTTGGGATCGAGAGAATAGGCCAGGCCCAGCCGCGGGCCAAAGCCGCCCTTGTAAAAGTTGATCAGACTGTCGCTGGCGCCGTTCTGACCGGCAAGTTCTAGTTGTCCGGTGGCAAGGTTAAGGTTGGCCCAGTGATTGTGCTTCTCGACATACGGCGAATCCAAATCCCAGCGCACTCCGGCATTCAGCGTCAGGCGCTTGGTTGCGCGCCAGTCATCCTGCACATAGGGCGAAAGTTGCCACGCGCGCAATCCGGCGGTTCCATCCAGGTAGGCACGGCTCCCGGCGTCCATGGCGCCCATGGCAAAGTCGGCCAGTGCAGTCGCCGTGCTGGAACTGTTCAACTGGCTAGTGAACTCGCCGTTGAAATCGAAGGTGCCGCGGTCGGGGAATCCGGAAAAGGCATTGAAAAAGTGGCGAAGCGCCACCACTCCGAACTTGACCGTGTGCGGTCCATGAATCCAGGTAAGGGAAGAGTCGGCTTGGATGCTGGTCTGGGCGCTATCTTCAGGGTAGGTGGTGTTGTCGCCAATCTCGGAAAGGCTCGAGATTGTGAATGCTGGCATGCCGCCCGATTGTGTATTGAAGTTGACGCCAGGCATTCCTAGCGCGGTCGCCGTGTTGTACTTCATGCCCTGCGGCGTAATTTGCGCATGCCAGCGAATCATGGCAAGATGCGATTCGCTGACCATATTGCTATTTAGCAACCTGGTGTAGCCCAGGGTGGCATCCTGATTGAACAGGGGTTCAGCGGTGCCGCCGTTGGCGGTAGTCGAGAGGTAGGGGCCGATGGGAATGGTGCTGTTCTTGGGCGAGGGAATCGCGCCGGGGATTAAGAAGCTGCTCTTGTCGTAGTCGTAATGAATGAAGAGATTGTCAGACGAACGCAGGGTTTGATCGATGCGAACATCGAACTGGTTTGTCGACTGCGTCTCCGTGCCATTGTACGTATAGTTGTTTGCCGCGCCGGAAGTTTGCGGTGCAGGCATCAAGGCCGCCACCTTAGCCGCTACCGGATCCAGGTATGTGGAAGTAATCTGATTTCCGGGGAAGGCGTTGCGAGTGGTCGTGGTGCCCACCGTGGTGCTGGAGTAGGGGTTGTAGATGGTGGAAGGAAAGGCGCCGAAGTTCCCGGTTTCCACCATCTGATCTTCCGCCAAGGTCGGTATTGTTGAAGTTGTCGTCAATGGCTGAGCGGCCCGGATGCCTTCGTAATCGGTAAAGAAGAAAGTTTTGTTTTTGCGGATCGGCCCCCCCAGCGTGAACCCGAATTGATTGCGGTGAAACGCCGGCCGGGGAATATTGGCCAGATTGCTGAAAAAATTGTTGGCATTGAAGTCGGTGTTGCGGACAAACTCCCATGCATCTCCGTGGAACTCGTTGCTGCCGGCCTTGGTGGCCACTTCCGTCACCGAGCCCGCGGCATTGCCATATTCTGCGGAATAGTTGCTGGTCATGACCCGGTATTCCTGGATGGAGTCCACAACCGGCACGATCACCAGCGTGTTCAGCCACAACATGCGATCGAAAACGCCGTCGACAAAGTAGCTATTCCCGGCTGCCGCCGAGCCGTTGACGGAGTAGTTGTCGCCGCCGCGCAAAGAATAGCCGCTGCCTCCGGCCGCCAGATTGCTGGCGGTTCCGAGGTGGGCCCCCGGGGTGAGCAGAACAAGGTCGGTAAAGTCGCGACTCGCAAGTGGGATGGCCAGCATTTGCCGGGGATCCACCAGGCCAGACACCGTCGATGTCTGCGTCTGCAGCAACGGTGCCGCCCCAGTCACATTCACAGTTTGCGTCGCCGCACCCACGCTCAGTTGAAGATCGACGTTTACGGTGGTAGCGACGGCCAGTTCAACATCGGTTCGCTCCAATTGCTGGAATCCGGATTTGGAAACCGTGATGGTGTAGCCTCCGGGCGGAATAGCCGAAGCAATATATTCGCCGCCGGCGTTGGTCTTTACGATGCGGGTAAACTGTGTTGCCTGGTTGACAAGTTTCACGTCCGCTTCCGGGACCACCGCGCCGGTCTGGTCGGTTACCGTTCCGGCAATGCTCGCGGTCACCTGTGCGTGGATGGCTACATTGGGAAGAAGCATGCCAATCGCGGCCAGAATGGCCACCTGCACTCCCCGCTTGAACAACAGTGCGGCGATGCGCCCAGCTCCAAATTTGCTCATATAAAGCCTCCTGATCTGATTTGTTCACTTGGGTAAGGGGTTAAATGTCTGTCAGCCCGGACCAGGGATTTATCCCGGGACCTTCCCCATGTTGTCGGCTTCGCTGTGTCCCCGCAGCGAGGGTACATTTTCATGCGGAGGATGCCACGCCAAAAGCTTTTGGCGGAGTTCGTTCTCCTTGGCCTCGTATTCTTTTTCGCCGGCCCGGTTGTGGACTTCTTCAGGATCGGAGCTGAGGTCGTATAGCTCGGGGATGTCGTTCTCCCAGTAGGTGTACTTCCAATGCCCCTCACGGATCATCCACTTGGGCTCGTGGCTGCTCAGGCCGTACTCGGCGAAAACCGGCGCATGAGCCGCCGCCCTTTGCGGTTCCCTGATCCAGGCCGCAATGCTTGTCCCATCATTGGGCGCAATCTGCTCCACTCCGGCCAATTCAGTAAGAGTGGCTGAAAGCGCGACCAGGCTCACCGGAGCATCGCAAGCTGCCGCCTCGCGGCCGGGAACTCGGATCAGCAGCGGCACCCCACAGGATCCTTCGTAAAACTGGAACTTCTGCCAAAGCCCCAGGTCGCCCAGCATTTCGCCGTGATCCGAGGTGTAGCAAATGATTGTGTCGTTCTCCAGATTCAGCTCTTTCACGGCGGTCACAACCTTGCCCAAGCAGTCATCCATCTGCGCCAGGCTTGCGTAATAAAACGCAATGCGCTTGCGCGCATCTGCTGGATCCCTCAGCTCGGGCGTCGGAGCATTGAATTCGATTGATCGCACTACTTCTTTCGGCAGGCGGCTCTTGTCGGCCTTGCCATAGCTTTCCGGAAGCCGCATTTGCTCCGCATCGAACATCTGCGCGAAGCGCTGCGCGGGCATGAACGGATCGTGCGGCTTGAGAAAAGATGAAATGAGAAAGAATGGCTGGTTAGCATTGCCAAAGTTGTGCAGAAATCGGACCGATTCCCGCGCTACGAAGCTCTCGAAGTGATCCTGCTCGTCGAGCAGTGACACGCGCCCCACGGCAACCGATCCTTCACGGTTGTCCAGGGTGCGATGACCCCTCCACGGATCGCCCTCTTCGCGCCACTCGTCGTCGATTTCCGGCAAACCGGAACCGGAGTTGGAACGGGCTAACTCGTCGGCATAAATCTGCACCTTGGGGCCCAGATATTGGAACCAGTCATTGAAGTCGAGTTTGTATTGGAACCCGTGAGTTTGAGCATCCACAAAATGCATCTTGCCAACCAAGGCGGTCATATAACCCGCCCGATTGAAGGCGTGAGCCATCGTCAGATGCGTAGGCAGGAACGGCATGCCATTGTTCTGCGTCTCCAGATGATGGCTATACAATCCTGTCATCATTGAGGCGCGCGACGGCGCGCACACGGGATTGTTGCAATAGGCGCTGGTAAACCGTACAGACTGGCTTGCCAGGGCGTCCAGGTTTGGCGTCTTCGCCACCGAGTCGCCATAGGCTCCCATACAGCTCCGCTTATGCTGGTCCGACATCAGTAGCAGGACATTTGGCCGCTTCCTCGCCGTCGTTTCGGTCGCCACTTGCGTTGCTGGATCATGAACTGCGCCCAGCGCCGACTTTCCCATTGTGGCCAGCAGCGACGCCAAGGACGTGCCTGCAAGAAACCTCCTCCGATCCATCCAATTCTCCTGTTTTTCTTACTTTCCGTGGGCGGGCAAGTGCGATCAGAGCCCGTTCAGAAGGGTGGTTGCGGTCATCACGCCTTGTAAAGGTGGAAACACGGTTGAGGGCCGGATTAAGCGCCGGTATTCGCGGTAACATTTTATGAATCTATGGGATAAATGGTTCGGCAGATTCGAGCTTTACACGGTGTAAGGCCCTGCTATCAAAGCTTGATGTGCTCGTTTGCCTAGTCTGATTCTGCGTGCTAGACTTCCGTCCTGAAAAGGTCGGGAACCGAATCGCCGCGGAGTTTGAAATGACTTCGGGATTGGCCCAGAAACGAGGGATCGTCATACGCGAGCCTGACGAACTCAGCAACCCGAGGCAAAAAGTTGTGCCCAGCCCAGAGACTGAACTCATCAACCGCATCATTACCACCGCAGCGTTCACACGCTCAGCTTTTCTTACCAAGTTCCTGCTTTACATCTGCGACCGAAAATTTAGTGGGCACGACGAAGAGATTACTGAATATCAAATCGGAATCCACGCTCTCGGACGCCCCGACTCTTACAATCCGGGCGAGGACAACATTGTGCGTAACTACGCACGGATCTTGCGCAAGCGTCTTGAGGAATACTTCGCCGGCGAAGGATATTTTGAATCACTGCGGGTCAGCATCCCGGTTGGCCATTATGTTCCGATATTCGAACCCAATTTCCACGCGGCAAGCGCAGTCTCCAATGACAACCAGGACCTGGCTTCTTCTACTTCCGCCTTAAACTCCGAGCCAGAGGCACAAGTTGCGAAGACATCACGACGGCGGAAGTGGTGGCGGGTCTGGATTCCAGCAGGAGGATTGCTTATCGCGGCCATCGTCCTGCTTTTCAATCATCAAATGCATCGAGTGGCGCCGAAGAACATCAACCAAGTATTTTGGGAGGAGGTCTTCAATCACAGCCGCGCGACGTACTTGGTTCCCGGTGATAGCGGCTTGGCCATGATGCAGGAGATTACGGGTAAAGAGGTCCATTTGAGTGACTACATTGCCGGTGATCTGGATGAAAAGTTCCATGACTTCAATCTGGCGGCAGCACGCAAAGGGATGGCATATGGCTTTGACCGCGTGTCCAATTTCACAAGCAAGGCAGACCTTTCGATCGCAACTCGAATGGCAGAGTTCGCGCAGCTTTACGGCGGCCAGCTCAAAGTCTGCTACTCGCGATACATGAACATGGAGAACTTTAATGGTTCCAACGTTATCCTCGTTGGCGGCCCGCGCGCCAATCCATGGGTTGAACTATTCGAACCCGAGTCGAATTTTCGTATGATTTTTCCAGAGCGCACGGACGGCATTCACTTCGACCCTCGCGACTTCATAAACAAGTACCCCCGAGCCGGGGAGCAGGCAAACTATATTAGTCAGACTGACGGTTACCCGTCTCGCACCTACGCACTGATCTCATTTCTGCCTGAGCCGACTGGCTCGGGTCACGCGTTGCTGCTTCAGGGGCAGGGTATGGCAGGCACACAAGCAGCAGGAGACTTCCTGTCGGATCCCCATGAAATGGAGCCAATTCTGAGGAAGGCGCAAAGCCCTGACGGCAGCATCGGCCCTTTTGAAGTGTTAATCGAGGCACGCATCGTTGGTAGTAATGAAATACAATCGCGTGTCGTCCTCGAGCGGTTCGGAATCACAAGAAATTCCCCATAGAAACGAGCTTTGGCTGTTCTCAGTTCGATGCAACTCTAGATTGCGTATTGCCAACTCGTATCGATTTTTCCTTGGTATGACCTGCGATTCGCAAGAATGCCATCAGGTTTCTGGATACGGCGCTTATCTGTTCATGAGTTGCCATTAGGATCAGCATTCAGCTTTGGGCCGCGTCTGTGCAAGTCAGGGGAATGGTCGTTGCACAAGGGGGCGGCGTGAACGCGAACACTGCCGCCAACATTCTTGTGTCCAGACCGTGCTCAGGCTTTCGCCTAATAGGCATCACTCACATCCGGATTTCGGACAGCTTTCCTCCGGTTCACCCTCTTTCGCGGCGCACTTCCGGTACACCGGGCGCAACACGATGCCAGGAGAACCTCAATCAGACGGCCTTAGCCGGCTGCGCCATGAATTTTGATCCTCCTTGTCCGCCAATTAGTCATCACTTGGCTTTGTATCGGTGACCAGCCCAACCCAATCGCCAGACCGAGGCATTTTTCTCTCAGGCTGTTGCACGACGGGCGGTTTCCCGGCCAGGAGTAACTCGAAATTCTTCAGTTGAGGATCAGAGGTTCTTTTCATATACGCAAGAAGGCGGTCCTTCATGACTTTTACTTGCGCTTGATGCTCCTGATCATCATTGACATTGACTCGCTGTGCGGGGTCCTTCTCGAGATCGTAAAAGGCTAAAGGAATTCCATATACTTACTGCCGTACTCGCGCAGCGATTCGAGGATCCCTTTCGGCAGCCACCGTAAGAGCCGGAAATGTAAGTCCGATCATCGATTCGATTCTGAGCTGGAACTTTCCATCGGACCAGGGTGTAAATACAAGCGAGTATCGTTGATTTTGGATGGCGCGCATCGGAACCGCGCAAAATAGTGTGAAACACACTCCGGCCCCGCAAATTAAATGATGGTGAGCATCTACTCGATTCGATCGCATAGGCCTCAACTGTCATTCCGTGTCGACGGTCTTATTGAGGTTTCACTTCGCGCTCGGCGACTATTCTTACCGCTTCGGTTGGACTAAACGGAGGGATGCAGCTCGGTAAACACCACGGAACCATTTTCCATCAGAGCACCATTCTCGAGTTGGTTTCGCTGTGCTCCAAGCCTGGACAGTCCTTTGACGTGGAATCCGCGAACTGGCGTGTGCACAGTGGGCGTTTCAAAGCGGCCGCGAATGTCCTGTCCATTGAAGTCAAGGGTTGAACTGCCCTTCAGCATCAGCTTTCTGCCTTGCGCGACGAAGCAATCAAGAAAATCGCTCGGCAATGGTGCGGAGGGATAACCTGTGTCCCAGATCGATTGTGCCTTTGCGTCCAGCTCGAGTTTACCGTTGATGTCCCACGCGTAGCGCGATGATGCGCCGGAAAAACCAGTTGATGAGTGCGGACGCCCGCTTTTGCGCGCGATGCGGCCGATATCGCCGGCTATTTGGGGAGTTCCTTGCGCGGCAGCCTTTGCGCGGCAGCTTTATTGACGGATAGAACTCGACCTGCCGATCAAGACGGGAATGGCGATGGTGGCAGTGGGTAGCCCTTCGGCCCGTGCGCGCACTTTGATGACACCCGGATGATCGCCGGCGCGCACGAGTAGCATTGCGAGGCCTTGAAACGCTTCGCGCTGCGGCGCAGAAACTAACTCATGGCTCGCGGGATCTCCGTTCTCGGTCCCAACGAAAGCGCCGCTGCCGGACACTTCGAAGTGGATTTCGTTTTCGGAAGTGGAGACGATATTTCCCGAGGCGTCAACGATGGCAACCGCAATCGGCGCGATGTCTTCGCCGTTCGCGGTGAGGCGAGGAAGTTCGGCGGTGAGCAGCAAAGAAGCCGGCGCACCGGGAGTAGAAACGATGTCTTTAGCGACAACGCGGCCCGCATCATAACCGAGAGCCGTCAGTTTTCCGGGAATGTAGGGCACGTGCCAATCGAGATATCGATCACCGGGAACTTCGCGAACGCCGAGGCTTCTTCCATTCGAGATCAATTCGACACGGCCGCAATTGGAAAATACCCGGACGAGGATATCGGCGCCACGCTGGTCTGGTGGGAAGTCCCAGCCTGTGGAAACAAAGACCGACGGTTTCTGCTGCCAGACCGCCTTCCAGTAGTAATAGACGGGCTTGGGAAATCCGGCCAGGTCCATGGCTCCGGTCTGGCTGGTGACTGCCGGCCAACTGAAGGGGTTCGGCTCGCCGCGATAATCGAAGGCAGTCCACACAAACTCGCCGGCGACGAAAGGGTTTTGCGCAACCGGAGTCCACGAACTCCATGGGCCGGAACCGAGGTTCTTGTCGCAACCGTACTCTGAGCAGAGACCGAGCGGTTGCGATGTCACGAGGGTTCCGCGTGAAGTTTTGGCATTAACGTCCTCGCTTCCGTAGATCATCAACGGCGGGAAGTTGCGATGGACAGCGGCGAATTCGTTGTTGTGGTAATTCATTCCAAGGATATCCTCCACGGCGATAAATCCTTGCGTGTTGTACCCGCCGTTGACGGCAGCGGTGACCGGACGCGTGGGATCGATTTGATCGATGGCCTGCTTCATGGTTGCAAAAAGTTTTGCGCCGTGGGGCGTCTTGCCTTCGCCTTCTTCATTGCAAAGAGACCACATGATGATGGAAGGATGATTGCGCAGGCGGAGCACCATGGTTTTGAGATCGTCAAGATCGGAATAGGACGTCGCAGATGAAGCTTTGGGAAAATAAGTGTCACCCAGGTGACGGTTCTCTGCCATGACCAGCATGCCCATGCGGTCGGTGTCATCGTAAAAGGAATCGGAAACGGGATTGTGCGCGGTCCGATAGGCATTTACGCCCATGGCCTGAAGCTTATGAATGCGCCATTGCCACAAGTTGTCAGGAGCCGCGACACCGACGCCGGGAAAATCCTGATGAACGCACATACCGCGAATCTCAATGCGCTTCCCATTCAGAAAGAAGCCGTGATCCGGATCGAACCGGAGCGTGCGGATGCCGAAGCTGGTGGTCATTTCGTCTTGCGCCGCGCTGTCCACGCGAAGCGTAGACAGCAACCGGTAGAGGTTGCGATGCTCGAGAGACCAGAGAGCGGCACCGGCAACGGTTGCCTGCTGGGTGAAGGTTGATTCTTCGCCGGCTGCGAGCTCTTCAACCGAGGAACTGGTTGCCACCTGCTTTCCCTCAGGGTCGACGATCCGCGAGATCAACACGAAGCGGCGGGCGGCGGTTTCATCGTTGCGAACCGTCGTCTGGATGCTGAGATGTGCGGCGGCACGATCACCCAAAGAGGAACCGGCATGAATCGCGCCAGGGATGCGCGCATCGACGAAGGTTCCCCAGGGCGCGATGTGAAGTTTGCCGGCAAGGATCAAATGCACGTGGCGATAGATGCCGCCGCCTTCATACCACCAGCCTTCGAACCATCGTGGATCGACAAAAACGGCGATCTGATTGCGGTCTCCAAAACGAACCGCCGCGGTAATGTTCAGTCGGAACGCTGTATAACCGCTGGCGTGCTGCGCGACGAACTTCCCGTTGACGAAAACGGCAGCGTCGCGATACACGCCGCCGAAGTCGAGCCAGACCGTCTTGTCGCGGTCGGCCTCGGGCAAGACCAGATCCCGCTCGTACCACGCGGGATAGAGTGGCAAGTAGCCGTGGCCGCCGTAGTTGTTTCGTCCGGGCCGGTTCAATGCGCCGGGATGACCGTCTGTCGGAGGCTCCGCGCCAGGCGGTTCGCATTCTCTTCCACCAAGCGGGCAGATCGCGCCGCCCGCAAGCAGCGAGGCATTCGGATCCGGCGAGAAGGCTCCACGCACAACATAGTCATCGGGAAGGTGAACCGGAGGGCCGTCGTTACCAGGCGCCGGGGGCACTAATTGATTGATCTGCTCCTGGCTGAGCTGTGCTTCCGCTGGCCAGGATGTGAAACCCGGCAGGGGATAGAATTTCCATCCGTCATCGAGCAGGGTTACGGTTCGAGGCGAGGTGTTCGAAGCGAGGGCGCTCCTCGGCGCGGACGAAGGCGCCTGGGCGGCGCAGATACACTGCGGCATTGCGAGCAGAAAGGGGAAAACAATGGTAAGGAGTCGATGCATTTTTTTCTCCCGGCTCAAGCCAGATCAAAGTGTCTCGTGCAAGGATTCAGATCGCAGCAAGCCGCCAGCTCGGTTCTTTTTTTATCGTGCGCCCGGAGCCGAGTTGCCCGGGCGATGATCGGCAGTCTTCAATGTATCGTAGAGCGGCTGTGCCGGTTCGACCTGAGGCTGCTGGCGCGCTACGGAGATTGCGAGAACCCGAATCCTATCGTCGTTGGGCAGAGTCAGCGCGTCAGCATGCGGTGGAAGCGCGATGGAATAAGCAAAGAGATAGCTGTACGCATACGGCTCGTTGAGCCCATGCGGCGTATGGTAGTGGTCCGCGTACCAGGCCAGGTCGGCGCGCTTGATGAAGCCGGGCTGGAGCCCGAGATAGTCTTCGGGATTACGCGGCGACCAGGTGGGCGAACCGCGATATTCAAGATCGGGCCATGCGGCGTGGTGTGCGGAGACTGCCCAGTCCTTACGAAGAGGTACCTGCCGGCCGTGCTCAGTGACGAAATCAGGCTCCGGCTTCCAGAGCCGCGTATCCCACTGCCCGATGAAGCCGCCCCAATCCTGGATGGTGAGTGTGACCGGATGGCCGGCCACTGTGAAGGTTGCGGGTTGATCACCGTCAGACGAAGCGGCGAGAAAATAGATGCGATTGAAATCACCCTTCGGCAGCGAAATCGACTGGCCGCGAGCGATGACCGCATCCCGTCGGCCGGTGGCCGCGGCTGCGAGATGAAACGTGATGCCGTTGAATGCAATGACAGATGGCAGCATCTCAGCGGGCAGCGCATCGCCTTTGCCGTCAAAACCCGATCCCGATTCTGTATCGTCATTTGAAGCTGCCGCCAAATCGTAGTGCAGCGCGACCGGCTGCGAGTGGACAGCGCGAATCATCGCCGGCGGAGGACCAATCAGCAGCGCAAATGTGCGTGGTTCGTAAGGAGAGAATGAGGTGTCAAGGATACCCTCGGCAACAGTTGCTGGGCCCACCGGCTGCTCCTGCCCGTCTACCTCACGAGCGGCAATCACCGGTCCAGCGAATTTGATTTTCACGCGAGGCGCCGGCTTGCCGTCCTGCTCAACGAGGCGAATGACGATCTCGTTGCTCAGTTCGGCTTTCTTGAGCGCCAGCACGCGGATGTGCGGATTATCCACGCTCATCAGCGAGAATGTGCGGCCCAACGGCCCGGGGTGCGACGTCGTGGTAAAGGCAAGCAACGGAGTGCTGAGCCGATAAGCCTGCCAGTCGGTTTGGCCCTGGCGCCAATCGCCCTTATGTCCTGCCAGGCCGTAGATAATTTCGTGGTGCCCCCAATCCTGGTTGAGCTGATCGGAATATGGACTACGAGCCGGTTTGCCATCTTTGCCGGGCGGCAGCCCGGGCGTGCGAATCAGCGTAAGCCGGATTGTATGGTCGTCGCGCTTGTCGGACCCATTCTTCACGTCCGTCAGAATCGTGGCCCCGTATGCGCCGCTCTTGTCGGTAAGATCGATCCAATAATGCGAAGCCACTTCGAACTGACGAGGCTGTGCGGTGGGCCGCTCGATGGTGCCCACCTCCCAGTTGTAGGTTGCGTCAGGATTGTCGGCACTGAGAGGGAATACCGCCTTTAGGTTCGCCGATAAAGTCCGCCAGTCGACGGCATCGTGAAATTCGACGCGATCTCCGGCGTCACCGGCCGAAAGACTGACAGTTTGCACAAAGCGCGAGCCCTCAGTCTGACGCGATACTTCAATCGCCACGCGGACCGGCCCCTGCTCGGCGATGCGAATCCGCGCCGGGTCGCTGACGTAGGCGCGGGGCGCGGCCTGCTCCTGATCGAAGTCCATGTTCCATGCCGGGTACTGACGTGGCGCATCGTTCGAAATCGCCAGCCGGATCGGCGCAGAGAGCAGTTCCCCGTTGACCGCCTTATCGAAGATGCTTGCCACGTCCCCGTCGGCGTTCAGCGTCACCCGGTAACGAGCATTCTCAAGCGACGACGAGGTAACCTTCAACTGCGACGACTTCTGCGCTGCGCGGTCATGCCCGCGAGCAGGGAGCACATCGTAAACCGAGTAGCCTATCGACGGCACGGTAGCGAGAAACAGGACCTTGCCGCCTTCGATTTGCGATGGAACTTCGCGGCGATCTGGCCCAACGACGCGCACCGCTGCAGGCATGCCGCCGGGGAACGATATCCTGGCCTGAACTACGTCCTGCCGCGAAATATTGAGCGGGTTGTAAACCACCACAGGAATTCCGCTGGTTCGCGTATCGAGCGCGGACGACACCGCCTGCGTAGCGCTCTTGAGTACGCGGGCGAACTGGTTCAACGCAATGATGTCGTCATTCCATACGAATTGATACGCTCGCGGAGTCGCGGTCCCGGCGGCCACATCGTGAAATTGACCGCCCAGCACGAGCATCCACGCATCGTTCAGCCGCGCCTGCGGATAGTTGCGCCCTCTCATCCAGAACGCGGCAATGGATGCCTTCTCCGCGGCGTCGGCCAGAATTTCATTCTCGCGGTTCCAGCGCTTGTGATAGGCCTGCGAGGTAAGCGAGCCGGCCGAATGGTTAATGAGTTCCAAATCTCCCTGGTAGACCGGCATTCGAGCCGTCATGTCCGGCTTGATGTCGTTGAACATCTGGTCGGCGGCCGAAGAGATCACTCGCACAGGGCCGTCGCCAACGCGGACCTCTTCAGCAGGAGGCGGAGGCAAATCTGCGTCGGCAGGCAGCTTGATCTTGCTTCCCGTAGCGATAGCTTCCAGCATCTTTACGGTCTCTTCGTCAACCGCGCCGCCGTTGTCGCCGATTCCGATGTAGTGATAATCGGCGTAAACGCCGGTGACTTTGCCGTTCAGCTCAGTGCGCGCGACCCAGTCCTGATGATCCAGCTTTGCACGCTCAATCTGTGCAGGCGTCAGGTGATCGGCGAGAACGAGGGCGGGCGGCGTCTTGCTCAGGTCGTAGCGGATGCGGCTGCCATAGCGTCCGGGATTAAGCGCGGCGATCACGGAACTGCCATCCGGTCCCTTCCACCGGCCCACGTTGAACGGAATTCCTTCCGGTGTGTCCTCAGCAGACGCCGGGCCGCCCACCAGCGGGGAAGGCTGCCAGCTCGCGTTCAATTTTTGCGTAGAGAAGCCTTTGATGCCTGCATGATGCAGAATAGTCGGCAGCGAGGCCGGGAACCCAAAGCAGTCGGGAAGCATGTACTCCGTGCTCGCCTTACCGAACTCACTGCGAAAATAGCCATTTCCATAGAGAATCTGCCGGAAAAGGGATTCGGCACTGGGCAGATTTACATCGCCCTCTTCCACTGACGAGCCGGCCGGGAACCAGCGCCCTTCTCCGATGTACTTCTTCATCTTCGCGTAGTCGTCAGGAAAGTATTCCTTCATTAGCCGATATCGGTTGGCGCCCGTCCAGTTGAAAACGTAGTGCGGATACTTATCGATGTAGTCGAAGTTCACGCGCATCGTCTTCAGCAGATATTCGCTGATGGTTTGCTGAAAATCCCAGCGCCACTGCGTGTCGAGATGCGCATAGGGTACGACAAAAAGCGTGGGCTGTTTTGTGATGTCGGACGCCCGCATCACTTGTGCGGGGGCGCTCACCGCAAGCACGCCGCACAGGGCGGCCAGCATCCCGTTCCGTAATCCCATTTCATTCCCCTAATATCTATAGAATCTTTCTGCTACTTACGTGTGAATGCGTCGAAGACGGTGATCACCGGCAGAACGTTGCCATTCTGTTCAAAGTAGCTTCGCCCGGTCAGCTGATGCCCCGAGGGCACGGCCGGTTCCCACCAGAACAATCCGGCGCCCAGATGCTCCGGGGTTTCCTCGACGATCTGATTCAGCGCCTGCAGCCACGCCTTCTGCCCCTCGGGCGTCTCCGGAAACGGCGCGGCGTCCGGCTGCTTCTGGTATGGCTCCCATGGATAGGAGACCTCTGCGAGAACGATGGGCTTGTGATACGTGACAGCCATCTGATAAAGGTTGTCGCGCAGATCGTTCAGGCTGCCCTGCCACCAGGGATGATACGACTGCCCGATTACATCGAAGCGCACTTTGGCGGCTGCGAGATGATCGAAAAAGTCTTTCGTCCGCGCCCAGTCTCCGCCGCGGTCGATGTGGATCATGATCAGCGGCCGCGGTGTATCGCCGTGGCCGGCATCCACGCCGTTGATGCCGGACTTGAGCAGGTCGGTAAAGTTGCTCCAGTTTTCCGGCAGCTTGCCGTCGGGCCACAACATGCCGTGGGTAATCTCGTTCCCGATGGCCACCATATCGGGAAGCACGCCGGCATCGCGAAATGCTGCAACGGTATCGCGTGTGTAGCGGAATACCTGGTCGCAAAGCTGGTCGTGCGACAACTTTGCCCATGCCGCGGGTGTGCGCTGGTGGCCAGGGTCAGCCCAGGTATCGGAATAGTGGAGATCGAGCAGGATCTTGAAACCCGCGGCTTTGGCCATTTTGGCCGAGGCAATCGCATAGGCCAGGGTATAGGGCCGCTCCGTAGGCTCGACGAAAAGGCGCAGACGCACCCAGTTATAGCCATGCTCGCGGAGAATGTAGAGGACCGGCTTCGGCTGGCCGTTCTCCTTGAAGACCTTTCCGGAATCCTGCGCCTGCTTAAGGTAGCCGATGTCGGCGCCAATGATGTATTGCGCTTGCGCCACACCGTACGTGCCCAGCAAGAGTGCGGCAGCGACGGAGCGGCGCAGGCAGTGCAGCCAGATTCGAACTTGTCCCATTTTCGGATAATCTCTCGCGGCCATAATCTGCCGCTTGTTGTGCCGAACCGGTTAAAAAGTGAACTTGGCCGCG
>Ga0335073_10007263_pt1 | contig 15532 bp, 12 predicted proteins | sample Lox_Sample_22_FD_207093 | JGI IMG/M metagenome (GOLD analysis project Ga0335073, IMG submission 207093) | Soil microbial communities from Loxahatchee National Wildlife Refuge, Florida, United States - Lox_Sample_2.2 | ecosystem: Environmental > Terrestrial > Soil > Wetlands | place: USA... | reverse complement strand
CGAGACGAGCCGATCGCTTTCACCGACCGGGAAATCGAGATCGTCAAGACCTTCGCCGACCAGGCCGTCATCGCCATCGAGAACGCGCGGCTGTTCGGAGAGGTGCAGGCGCGCACGAAAGAGCTCGCCGCTTCGCTCGACGACCTGCGCAAGGCGCAGGATCGCCTCATCCAGTCGGAAAAGCTCGCTTCGCTCGGCCAGCTCACCGCCGGCATCGCCCACGAGATCAAGAACCCGCTCAATTTCGTCAATAATTTCTCGGCGCTGTCGCAGGAGCTCGTCGGCGAACTGGCCGACGTGATCAAGGCCGCGCCGCTTGGCGACTCTCTGCGGGACGAGGCGGAGGAGCTGATCGGGACCATCGCCGGCAATCTCGACAAGGTCGTGAGCCACGGTAAGCGCGCCGATTCGATCGTCAAGAACATGCTCCTGCATTCGCGCGAGGGCTCGGGCGAGCGCTCGGAGACGAACATCAACGCGATGGTGGAAGAGGCGCTCAATCTCGCCTATCACGGCGCGCGGGCGGAGAAGCCCGGATTCAACGTGACGATCGTCAAGTCGCTCGACCCCGGCGCCGGCAACGCCGAAGTCTACGCCCAGGAGATGACCCGCGTTCTGTTGAACCTGATTTCGAACGGTTTCTACGCGACCATGAAGCGCAAGCAGGCCGAACCAGACGGAGCCTACGAGCCGACGCTGACGGCCACGACGCGCGATCTGGGCAAAAGCGTGGAGATCGCCATTCGCGACAACGGAACCGGCATCCCCGACGCGGTGAAGGAGAAAATGTTCAACCCGTTCTTCACCACCAAGCCGGCTGGCGAGGGGACCGGACTTGGACTATCGTTAAGCCACGACATCGTGGTCAAGCAGCATGGGGGGACGCTCGAGGTTTCGACCGAGCCTCGCGCCTATTCCGAGTTCAGGATCACGCTGCCGCGGTCGGGAGGCGGAAAATGAGCGACTTTCCCGAATTGCGCGGCGAAATCGGCTGGCTGAAAGCTCCAGCGGGTCTCTCGTGACGGCAAAAATCCTCGTCGTCGACGACGAGCCCGACGTCGAAGAGCTGGTTCGCCAGAAGTTCCGCCGTCAGATCAAGGACGGTTCGGTCGCCTTCGGCTTCGCCCGCGACGGGGTCGAGGCGCTCGGGCTCCTCGACGAGGGCGGCGATTTCGACATGATCGTTTCCGACATCAACATGCCACGGATGGACGGGCTCACCCTGCTCGCCAGACTGCAGGAGAAGACGACCAAGTTCTCGACAGTGATCGTCTCGGCCTATGGCGACATGGCCAATATCCGCACCGCCATGAATCGCGGAGCTTTCGACTTCCTGACCAAGCCGATCGACTTCGCGGACTTTGACGCCACCATGCGCAAGACGATCGCCCATGTCGCCTACCTCAAGGAAGCGCGGGCGCGCCAGGCCGCGGCGGAGCGCGCGCACGCGTCGCTGTCGCGCTATTTCTCGCCCAATCTCGCGTTGAGCCTCGCCGCCGACGCCAACGCGCTCGCGCCCGGCGGCGAACGGCGCGAGATCGCGACTTTGTTCACCGACATCGCCGGATTTACGCCGCTTGTTGAGTCGCTCGACCCGAGAGAGCTCGCGAGCCTGCTCAGCGGTTATCTCGAGGGCATGACCGAAATCGTGTTCGCGCATGAAGGCACGGTCGCCAAGATCATCGGCGATGCGATCCACGTCCTGTTCGGCGCCCCCGCCGAGCAGCCCGACGCGGCGAAAAGGGCGATCGCCTGCGCGCTGGCGCTCGACGAATGCGCGGAAGCATACCGCCGCGACTGGATCGCGCGCGGCGCGCCCCTAGGCGTGACCCGTATCGGCGTTCACGCGGGACCGGCGATCGTCGGCAATTTCGGCGGCGGGCGGCTGTTCGATTATACGGCCTATGGCGACACCATCAATACCGCGGCGCGGCTCGAAGCGGTCAACAAGCAACTTGGCACCCGCATTTGCGTCAGCGCCGCCGCCGCGGAGCGAGCGCCGGGGTTCGTCGGCCGTCCAGTCGGAGACCTCAGGCTGCGTGGCCGGAGCGAGCCGTTGCGCGCTTACGAACCGCTGGCGGCGGAAGACGCTGGCAGTCCGGCGGCCAAGGCCTATGAGGACGCCTTCGCCAAGCTCGAAACGCGCGATCCCGCGGCGGTCGCCGCCTTCGCAGCGCTGGTCGGGCTGAACCCGGCCGATCCCCTGGCGCAATATCACCTCAAGCGGCTTCTGAATGGCGCGAATGGGACGGAAATCGTCACGCAGTAGCGGTCGCTTGTTTACAGACCCAGTTCGGTTAGCCCCGGATGGTCGTCGGGACGTCGGCCCGCGGGCCAGAAATATTTGCGGTCGGTCTCGGCGATCGGCAGATCGTTGATGCTGGCGATGCGCCTGCGCATGAGCCCGTGCTCGTCGAACTCCCAGAGCTCGTTTCCGTAGGACCGGAACCATTGCCCGCTGTCGTCATGCCACTCGTAGGCGAACCGCACCGCCATGCGGTTCTCGCGAAACCCCCAAAGCTCCTTGATGAGTCGATAGTCCAGCTCCTTGTTCCATTTGCGGGTCAGGAACGCCCGGATCGCCTCGCGGCCTTCGAGGAACTCGACCCGGTTTCGCCATTGGCTGTCGACCGTATAAGCGAGCGATACCCGCGCCGGATCACGCGTGTTCCATGCGTCCTCGGCGAGACGGACCTTTTGCGGCGCCATTTCCGGCGTGAACGGCGGCAGCGGCGGCCGATCGGTCGGATCCACTCTGAACATCCCTTCGCGGACTGCGATGACGCCCGATGCCTCGTCTCGACTGATCAGCCGAGCTCCCGTTCTATTGCGCCGCCTGGACGTTAGGAAAAGCAATCTCGATGAGCGTGCCCTGCTCGCGGCGGCTCTTGATCGAGAACTCGGCCTTGTTGGCCTCGACCAGCGCCTTGGTCAACGGCAGGCCGAGGCCGGCGCCGCCTTTGGCGCCGGCCTTGCCAACCCGGCCGAACGGCGCAAGCGCGAGCCCGACTTCGTTCTCGCTCATGCCGACGCCGGTGTCGCGCACGCGGATCACCGCCTGTCCGGCGGCGTCGACAGCGGTCGAGACGATCACCTGGCCGCCCGGCTCGTTGAACTTCACCGCATTCGACATCAGGTTCAGCATGATCTGCCTGAGCGAGCGCTCGTCGACCATCACGCGGGGCAGGCGGTTGTGGAGCGAGACGCGCATGATCACGCGCTCGCGCGCCGCCTGCGGCTGCATCAGCGACACACACTCGCGAATGACGCTGTTGGCGTCGACGGCGGCGAACGCAAGCTCGAGCTTGCCCGCCTCGATCTTGCTCAGATCGAGCAGGTCGTCGGCGAGACTGGTCACATGGCTGCCGGAAGCGTGGATGTCCTTGAGATAGTCCTTGTAGCGCTCACTGCCGACCGGGCCGAAACGCTCCTCCATCATCACTTCGGCGAAGCCGAGGATCGCTTGCAATGGGGTGCGGATCTCATGGCTGACCTGGGCGAGAAAATCGGTCTTGGCGGCGCTCGCCGCCTGGGCGGCGTCGCGCGCAACGATGAGGCGCCGCTCCGCCTCGCGTTCGCGGGTGAGGTCGCGGACGAGGGCGCAAAAATGCGGCGCTTCGCCCAGACCGATCCGCGCCAGCGTCAGCGCCAGCGGAATCGAACCGCCGCCGCGGTCGCGCCCGAGCGCCTGCAGCGGTCGAAACGCCGCCTCGGCCTCGGCGCCCCGGCTCAACGCTTCGAGCCTCGCGGTCGTCTCGGGGTGGCTCTGGGGCGCGAGCAGCATGAGAACGCTTTCGCCGGCGATCTCGTTCTGGTTGTAGCCGAACAGCCGTTCGGCCGGGTCGTTCAGGGACAGGATGCGGCCGGCGGCGTCGAGCGTGACCGCGCCGTCGGTCGCTCGGTCGAGCATCGACTGAAGATCGCTCGCCGAGCCGTTGCGCGTCGGCGCCCCGCGCTCGCCCGCGCGCAGCCTCGCCTGCAACTCAGCTTCGGGCGAGCGGCGCAGCGCAATCAGCGTCGCCGGGGCGCCGTCCCACGCGATCGCCTGAGCGCGGCCGTCTACGGACACGATCTGGCCGTCCGCCCTTACGATCGCGACTGAGCCCGCATCGTCTTCCGCCATCCGGTGCGGATCGCGGTCGCGAAACATCGCGGCAAGCCCGCCCTCCGCCTCGAAATGCGCGAAATCGCGATAGCCGATGAGATCGAGGAGCGTCCGGTTGGCGTAGAGCGGGCGCGCGTCGCGGACGATGAGAACGCCGATCGGCAGGCGATCGAGAACGGCGCCTGCATTGCGCCGGACCTCTTCGTTATCGGCGCCGCCAGGAGCGGCAGGCTCTCTCTCCCGTCCCAGCGGCGGCTCGGCGGAGGCGACGGTCCCAAGCTCCGTCCGTCCGCCCGGACTCTCGTCACGCGAAGCCGGCGCCCGGCCAACCAGAGCGCGCGCGATCTCGCGGAAGGCGTCGCGCTCGCTCCGGGTGAGTTCGACGTTCTCGGCGGACGAGCCGTGCCAGGGGTCGCGGGGGCTCAGCCCGTCGAGCGCGCCGGGACGGATCGGAACGATGTTGGACGCGGGCGGAAGGGCGGGCTGGCGGAGGACATAGATTTCGGCGGTGCGCTCGGCGAAGTCCGGCGCGGAACCGTCGGCTGGCGGAGCGTCGGTCTCGCCCGCCTCGGGCAGCGCCGGAACGGACTCGCCGCCGTCCGCCTCGAGAGCAGCCTCGGGCGCGTCCGCCGCGGCAGGCGCAAAGTCCGTTCCCAGGGAATCCGCGCCGATAGGCGCGCCGGCGGCCTCGACCGCCGAGGCCTCGGGGGGTTGAGGGCATTCGGCCAGCGCCGGCGCCGGCTCCGTATGGTTCGAAGCGGCTGCGTCGGTTTCCTCGCCGAGGACGCCAAACCCGCGATAGCCCAAGAACTCCCGATCGCGGCCGAACAGCGGCGCGGCCGAAAGCGTGACCGGCCGGCGCCGATCGGAGTCCGCGAGCGGCCAGCCGACGGTGATCCCCGCAAATGTTTCTCGCCCGGCGAGAGCGCGAACAAGCTCGTCGCCTCCGTCGAGGTCGGCGCGGCGGAGCAACGCCTCGATCGACTCGCCCTGGCGTGGCGCGTTGGCGCCGACCGCGGCGGCAAGCATAGGATGAGCCCCGCCAAAATGGCCTTGTTCGTCAAGCGCCCACAAGAAGCGCGAATTCGGCGGCGGCGGTCCGCCCGCATCCGGCGCCGGGGCTTCCTCAAGCCGCGGAGCGGCGCGGTCGCCGGATGGCCGGGGCGGATCGGCGGGCGCCGCGCCCAGGGCGGGAATCGACGCAAATAGCCAAGTCGCGCCTCCGGGCGCCGACATGCGGACGCACCGCAGATTGACGTTCATCGGCCGCCGGTCGACGACAAGACGCATGCCCTCGAGCCGGGGCGGCTCACCGATGAGCAGGTTCGCGGCCAGATGCCGAAGGCGGCGCGCGCTCGGTCCGTCGCCTCGCAGCAATCGGGCTTCGAGCCCATCGGCGTCGCTGGCGCCGAACATGGCGAGCATCGCTGGACTCGCATCGACGATTCGGCCCGCGGGAAAGGCGATCGCCAGTCTCGCATTGTCTGCGAGCCAGTCCGCTGGCGCGAGTTCAGGATCGAAAGCCGCGCCGGCTTGTTCGGCGGCGGACGACGGCGGCGATTGGGTCAAAGTCGGCGCTCGCGCATGACGGTGCGATCGGCCCGGAACGAGAGCCCAATCGGGCCGACGACTCGGGCTTTAGAGTTAGCGAAAGCTTAACGCGACCGACGCGATTTCACCACGGCGTGAGCACCCCCGATTAGGGGCAAGGTTAAAATTATTGGGTGCGGCGCAGAATTATGTTGCACTGCAGCAAAAGGCCCGCTATATGGCGCCCAAACAGCGGGCGCCGATTCGCTTCGGAGCCGAAAGGGAAGAAAATGTCCAATTCGCCGTTTGAGATTCCAAATGAGTTACGCGACTTCGCGGAGCGCAGCGTCGAGCAGGCGCGCAAGGCGTTCGAAGGCTTCCTCACCGTTGCCCAGCGAGCCTCGGGCGTGGCCGGCGACGCAACCCACACTTCGCAGAGCGGCGCGAAATCGGTCAGCGCGCATGTCCTCGCCTATACCGAGCAGAACGTGAACGCCGCATTCGATCTCGCCCACAAGCTGGTGAAGGCAAAGGATCCCCAGGAGGCTCTGGCGCTGCAGAGCGAATATATGAAGGCCCAGCTCGCGGCGCTGCAGCAGCAGGCCAAGGAGCTCAGCGCCATCATCCAGAAAAGCGTGACGCCGGGCTCGACCTGAGCGCCGTCCCCGTCATGCCGCAAGTCTAGTCATCGAACCGTATGTCTATCGTCAACATCAAACGTCGAGGTTTTGTCATGGCTGCCACAAAGAAGAGAGGTTTCGTCGCACCGAAGAGAAGCGCTGCGTCGCCGAAGGTTTCCGCAACCGCGCCTGTAGAGGCTGCTGTTGCAACGATTAACGCCGTCATGCCCACGGCCCCCCAAGTCGCCGCCCCGGCCGAGGAGATTCAGCAGAGCTTCCGCAGCGCGCTCGAAAAGAGCGTCGCCGAATCGCGCGCCGCCTTCGCCAAAGCCAAGACCCAAGCCGATGAAGCGGCGAGCGCCTTCGAGGTCAGCTTCACCGCCGCCAAGGACGGCGCGCTCGCCATCAACGCCAAGGCGCTCGAAGCGCTCCGCGCCAACGCGGACGCGAACTTCGACTTCTTGAAGTCGGTGTTCGCCGCCAAATCGCTCTCCGACGTGATCGCGCTTCAGACCGAGTTTGCCCGCAAGCAGGTTGAAACGATGACCAGCCAGGGCAAGGACATCGGCGCGCTGACCCAAAAGGCGATGGCCGACGCGGTGGAGCCGATCAAGGAACAGGTGGCGAAGTCCTTCAAGATCGCTGTCTGATCGGGACTTGCCCCTTTGGCGGCGCGCTCCTCCCTCGCGCTGTCAACGGACGCCGTCCGCAGTTGCGGGCGGCGTCCGCTTAACGCTTGGCGGCGGGCCGCTCCTCGGCCCGCCTGTCCGGGGTTCAGACAGATGTGAGACGGCTCGCCGTCAGGCGAATCCCGGCCTTGCGCGCCCTCCGCTTTGACACTAGTTTCCCGGCCGCCCCGAGCCCGTGCCGCCATAGCTCAGATGGTTAGAGCGCTAGATTGTGGATCTAGAGGTCCCCCGTTCGAAGCGGGGTGGCGGTACCATTATTGAAGTCCATCCCTGCGATGATGCCGTCCTGGTTGTCCTTGAGGAGTCGCGTCAGCGTGTTGGGTCGGCGAGCCGTTCGGCGTGACGGCTCCGGCGCCTTGAGGAAGGCGGCGCGCTGCGCGGCGAAGCAGGCCCGAAACTCGGCAGGGATGGCGAGGTCGGGATGGAAATTCCGGGCGCGTTCATGGGGTCAGTCCCCTTCTTGATGTCGCGAGCCTAAATCGCGAACTTTTTCACGGCGGCCTCGTCCCATGCGATTCCTGCGCCCGGCCGGTCGGGAACGTGAATCGCGCCGTCGCGTATTTCGAACGGCTCCGCCAGGATCGGATTTCCCCAGTCGGGCCATTCGAGCCAGTCGGCGGTTTCCGTAACCCGCATCAGGTGGGCGGAAAACTCGGGATAGAGATGCGTCGACAGAGGCAAGTTTGCGGCGCCGGCGATCGCCGCGGACCTTAGCCAGCCCGTGACGCCGCCGATCCGTCCCAGATCGGGCATGTAGCAGTCCGCCGCGCCAGCTTCGACCGCCTGGAGGAAATGCCTGGGGCCATAAATGTTCTCGCCGATTTGCACTGGTGTTTTCAGCTCGCTCGCAAGCCGCGCGGAGCCTGCGAGGTCGTCGAAGACGATCGGCTCTTCGAACCATTCGAGTCCCTGATCGTCGAGCTGGTGCAACCGGCGCTTGGCGGCGCTGAACGACAGCCCCTGGTTGAAGTCGCTCATCAAAACAATGTCGTCGCCCGCAGCCCGGCGCACTTCCGCGATCGCTTTGAGGTCGTCTCTGAGGGCGTCGCGCCCGAGCCTGATTTTCAACGCCGTGAAGTCTCCCTCGGCGATGAGCGCGCTTGCTTCATCCGCGAGTCGGTCGATCGGAGTGAGCCAAAGTCCGTTCGTATTGTAGGCTCGGACCGGCCCAACCGCGCCCCCGAGCAGCACGGCCAGGGGTAGCCCCGAGGCTTTGGCCAAGGCGTCCCACATCGCCATGTCCAGCGCGGCGATGGCGACCAGCATCACGCCCTGGCGGCCCATGAGATGCAGCGAGCGCATTGCCTCTTCGAATCGATCGAACGGAGCGACCAGCTTTCCGCGCTGCTCTTCCGCCATGTCCTCGATGAGCGCGACGACCGATCTGGCGGCGGTAACCCGGTATGGCTCGGCATAGCTATGGCCGATCACGCCTTCTTTCGTCTGCACATCGATCAGGATGAACGGCCATTTTTTGAACTCGCCGATTTTGGCGACGATCGGGCGACGCAACGGAACCTGGACGACGCGCACCACGACCTTGTCCAGCGTCAGCCGCGCCTTGGGTGGCGCCTTCATTTGTCGAGACCTCCCGAAATCAGTGTTTGAATTGCATGTTTCATGTAAAGCTTCCCTTTGAACTCATGCCCTTAGCTCGCGATACGAAGAAATTCGCAGGGTTCCTGCGCTCTGAAAAGGTTTGAATCGGCCATCGGCGGGTCTCAAGCCGACAGGGCGCCCAGTCTGTGGTCTTCAACGACATGCGTTCTTAAGGCCCAGCGCCGTTCCTGGTTTCATCGCTTTCCATGAGCGCCTGGGCTGACGCTGGCGTTCCGGGCGGCTCCATTGTCCACGTGAGTCGCCTGCGCACGGGAAAAACGTGGAGATCGAAACGCTCAGCCAAGGAGCCCCATAAACCCCTTGGGAAGAACACCATCGCCGCGATGGCGACGGCGCCAAGCAGAATTAAATAGCCGGCTCCAAAGTCGGACAATTGCTCCTGCAGAATGAAGAAGACGAGCACCCCTACGAACGGGCCCTCAACCGTCGCCACCCCGCCGATGATTACGATGAATAGAATATACGCCGTCCAGTCCAGGACAGAGAAAGCGGCGTCGGGCGAAATGCGCGCCTTCTGCAGATAAACGAGCGCGCCGACCATCCCCGCGCCAAAGGCGCACAGAACATAGACCATCAGTCTGAGCCGGAACGGATCGACGCCGAGCGAACTCGCGGCCGATTGATCGTCTCTGATCGCGGTGAGACCCAGGCCACGACGCGACCGCAGCAGCGCATAGACGAGAGCCGTCGATAGAATGACGAGAATTAAAGCGAGCCAATAGGCGGCCACGTCGCGCGCCGCGGGCGCGCGCATGCCGGTTGCATCGACGATCGCCTGGGTCAGCGCCGCCCGGTCCGCCACCGCCTTTGACAGCGAGGCGCCGGTTCCCCCGCCGAGCGGCTTGATCTGCGCCGCGATGAGCCGAAACACCTCCGCGAGAACCCACGTTCCGATCGCAAAATAGGCGCCCTGCAATCGGAAGATCAGCCAGGCCGACGGCAACGCGACAAGCGCGGCGAAAAGCCCGGCCAGAGGCACTGCGAGAAGAGGATCGATTCCGGCGAAGGTCGCCGCCGCGAACAGAAAATATCCGCCAAGCCCGACGAAGCCCTGTTGTCCGACCGAGACCAGACCCGCGTAGCCCGCGAGCAGGTTCCAGAATTGCGCCAGCGCCAGCATCGTCATCGCTGAGAACAGCGTCTGGATCAGACCGCGGTCGGAAAAAAATGGCAGCGCAGCGAGGAACAGGACGAGCGCCGCCGCGCATGCCGCAACGAGCTTCAGGCCCGAGCCGCCCGTCCCCGCCGAGAAGCGGCGGGCCGGCGGTCGGCCGTCAGCGCGCCGCTCCGCGATTATCGAGTTCGTGGTCATGCCGCGTCGCGCAACTGCGGGAAAAGCCCACGCGGCCGCACTACCAGCATGGCCAGAAAGGCGAGATGGCCAGCAAGAAGCTGCCATTCCGGATTGATCGAGGCGCCGGCGACCTGGGCAAGGCCCAGAATGATACCGCCGGCCAATGTTCCCCAAAGGCTGCCGAGTCCTCCGATGATCACCGCTTCGTACGCAAGGATGAGCCGCCCCGGCCCGATGGTCGGATCAAAGTTGGCCCGCGCCCCGAGAAACAGCGCGGCGACCGTGCAGAGGGCGAGCGCCAGACCCATGGCGACGCCAAAAATCCTGCCGTTGGAAACGCCCATCAGCTGCGCCGTGGTCGAATCGTCCGACACCGCGCGAAAAGCGCGGCCGATCGCGGTGGCGTACAAAAACCGGTTCAGGAGAAAAATGACCAGGACGGCCGCCGCCAAGGTCATGAGGGGCAGGACCCCGATTGGGAAAGGGCCGAGCAGCAGCGAAGCATTCTCCAGGCCGAAGGCCGGCAATCGTCGACTGTCGGCCGAGAACAGGGCCAGCGCGCCGTTCTGCAGAATGATTGACAAGCCGAAGGTGACAAGCAGCGGCGGCAGGATATCGTCGCCAAGCACGCGATTGAGGAGAATTGTCTGCAGCGCGTAGCCGATAACGAACATCAGTGGCGCAACGAGGACGACCGCAACAAAGATGCTCAACCCCAGACGCTGGGCGGCGATGAGAATGAAATATGCGGCGACGACGATGAGGTCGCCGTGGGCGAGATTGACGAGCCGCATCACGCCGAAGATCAGCGACAGCCCCGCGGCGAAAATCGCGTAGAGGGCGCCGATCATGATCCCGTCGATCACTATGTTGACGAGACTGATCACCAAGGGAACCGACCCTCGGGGATTCTTTCGGAGCGCCCCAAAACGCGCGAAGGACGCCGCAGCGACGCCGGCTGCCCCGATATCGCGGTCGGATTGGACCGATCTCTGCGCTCAATGTCCAAAATAGGCCTCGTGAATTTGCTCTCTTGTCAGATCATTCGCGGGCCCGCTGAGGGCGACGCGACCTTCCTGGAGACAATAGGCCCAATCGGCGACAGCAAGCGCGCGCGAGACGTCCTGCTCGACGACGATCAGGCTCACGCCGGACGACTTGATTGCCGGCAGCGCCGAGTAGAGCTGGCCGATCGCAATCGGCGCCAGGCCAAGTGAAATTTCGTCGAACAGGAGAAGACGCGGCTCAGAAGCCAAGGCGCGAGCGATTGCGACCATCTGCTGCTCGCCCCCGGAGAGAGCCGCGCCCTGAGCGCCGCGTCGCGCCTTGAGCGCCGGAAAGAGCGCGTAGGCTCGTTCGATCGCAGCCTTTACCCGACGCGGCTTTGTCCAGGCGCCGATGGCCAGGTTCTCTTCGACGGTCAGGGAAGGAAACATGCGTCTCCCTTCCGGCGTCATGGCGACGCCGAGGCGCACAATTTCGGCCGGCGAGCGCCCGCCGATCGGTTGGCCGTCGAAGAGGACGGATTGCGGTTCGGCGGTGAGAAGCCCAGTGATCGTGCGCAGGAAGGTCGACTTTCCCGCGCCGTTCGCGCCGATCAAGGCGATCGTCTCTCCGAGGTTCACCGTCACGTCGACGCCGAACAAGGCTTGAAAATCGCCGTAGAACGCCCGCAAGTCTTTGGTGACCAGCAAGGGTTTGCCGACGGCGCGGATCACTCGAGCGCGCCGAGATAGATTTCGCGAACGCCGCGCGACGCCATCACGGCGCGCGGCTCGCCTTCCGCGACGACCTGTCCGAAGTTCAAGACGACGAGCCGCGTAACCACCGCGAGCAGTGCATGGACAATGTGCTCGATCCAGAGGATCGCAACGCCCGAGACGGCGATCGCGCGGATCATGTCGACGAGGACCGCGCACTCGCCCTCCGTGAGGCCGCCCGCGATTTCATCCAGGAGCAGAACGCGCGGCTGGGTCGCCAACGCGCGTGCGAGCTCCAGACGCTTGCGGTCTAGCAGCGGCAACGCGCCGGCGAGCTTGTCGGCGTGGCGCAGCAATCCGGTGCGCTCGAGAACCGCGCCGCAAAGATCGACTGCGTCCTTCTCGGATCGCGGCGTTGCGAAACAGGCCCCGACCAACACATTCTCGAACACCGTCAGCCGGCCGAACGGGCGTGGAACCTGATGCGTCCGCGCGATTCCGGCGGCGCATCGCGCTTGCGGCGAGGCGCCGGTGATGTCCTTGCCGAGGAGACGCACGCGTCCGCGATCGGGCCGCAGCGCGCCGCCAATCAGGGAAAACAGCGTCGTCTTTCCGGCCCCATTCGGGCCGACAATGCCGAGCGCCTCACCCTCAGTCACCCCAAACGAGATCGCATCGGCGACTTGCAACTGGCCGAAGCGCTTGGAGATGTCATCGAGCTCGAGGATCATCCGCGGACAGCGAGCCAGGACTCATCCGAGCGGCTGCATGTTTCCGCCGACCGGCACCTCTGGCGCGGTCTGATTGTCGACGACGATGATCGTGTATTTTCCGTCATCGCCGAGTCGCCATTGCCCGCCGACGAGGGGCGTCTTGGCGATGTTCCTTCGCGCGAACGGCGGCAGCTTGTCCGAGCCGAAGGCGATCGGTCCAACGATGGTCGGCAGGTTGGTCTTGCTGATCGCCTCGACCACCGCGGCGGACTTCGTAGGATCGCCGCTGCGCTTCAGAGCGTCGACCGCAATCTCGAACAAGGCGTGCCCGAATCCGATCTGCTGGGTCCATTGTTTGCCGCTCGCCTGCTCGTAGCCCTTGGCGAGATCGCCCGCGGAAACGCCCGTCAGCGACGACTTGAAGGGATTTGTCGGCGTCCACCAGACCTCGGTCGAGAGATTGTTGCCGCTCTTGCCCAGGGCTTCGAGCGCGGAGGGAAACAATAGCGCTTTTCCGACAGACGCAACCTTGGGCTTGAAGCCCTTTTGATTGGCCTGATTCCAGAAGGTGGTGAAGTCGGGCGGAATCACCACGCCGGTCACGATCTGACAGCCTGCCTGCTTATAGGCGGCAATCTGCGCGCTGAAATCGTCGTTGAGATCCTGAAAGCGCCCCGGGTCCACGAGTTTGTAGCCGAGCTTGTCCAGCACCGGCGGAAATCCGACGACCTTGTCGCCCCATGCATTGCCGTCGCCGTCATTCGGAAAGAGACCGCCGACAACCTTATTCGTCTCGACCTGCCCCCACATGTTCGTGTAAGCGGCAATGATGTCTTCCAGGCCCCAGAAGAAATGGAACGTGCTGTCAAAAGGCTTCCAGCTTTTCGGATCGCCTGGATTGGCCTGGCGGCCGATGAAATAGGGTTGCCAGGGCGCGACGGTCGAGATGCACGGAATTTCCTCGATCTCGCACTGCGTCGACACCGGATTGGTGGTCTCGGGCGTCGAGGCGACTGTCATCAGGTCGACCTTGTCGGTGACGATGAGCTCCTTGGCGACCTCGGCCGCCCGATTGGGATTGGACTGGCTGTCGCGGACGATGATCTCGACCGGATAGGTCTCGCCGCCAATCTTCAGGCCGTCCTTCAAGACGGCCTTTACGCCGGCAAGAATGTAGGAATCCGCCTCGGCGAACCCGGCGAGCGGCCCGGTCTGCGGACTCACATAGCCAATTTTGAGTGTGCGCGCCGCGCGGGCGACGGATGCGCCCAAGGAGCCGCCGATGGCCAGCGCGCCGACCGTCGCGCCGCCCTTGACGAATTTCCGCCTGTTGATTGCACCCATCGCCTCCTCCCTTGTTCACCCGCTCTTCGGCGGGACATATGCGTCAGCCCGCGCGACACTTGCGCCAGGACGGCAGTCACCAGAATTCTGGAACAGGGACGCGCTCGCCCTTTATAGCCGCGAGAGCGCCAAACGCGCTTCGGTGATAAATGAGCGGTGGGCGATCGCTCACATCCATGTGAAGGATGACGCCGACGAATAGTGTGTGGTCGCCGCAATCGCATTCGTTGACTACGCTCGCGGCGATGTGCGCCACGCAATCCTGCAGGACCGGCGTGTCCTCGAAGCGACGGAACCGCGCTTCGACATCGAGGGACTTCTTGCCCGCGAAAAACAGGGCAAGGTCCTCCTGGTCGGCGCCGAGGATATTCACGCCAAATCGGCCGGTTTGCCGGATCATCGGATGCGTGTGCGCGCGCTTGGCGATCGAGATCACGCAAAGCGGCGGCTCGAGCGAGCCGGACATGAAGGCGTTCGCGGTCATGGCGTGGATTGCGCTGCCGGCGTCGACCGTGACGACCGTGACTCCCGTGGCGAAGGCTCCCATCGTGCGCCGGAAAAGCGCCGGATCGACTTGGGAAGTCTGAGCGGCGGAAGACGCTTTTGACTCATGACGCATGGGACTTGGCGTGATAGCTGAACTCGCCGGGGTCCGTGAGATCCGGCGCGCGCCACCCGTTCAAATCATATTCGGCCATGCACTCCTCGGCGAAACTCTTGAACTTCTCGGCGTTGCCCGAAGCCAAGGCCCCATAATAGTTGAACAGCCGGATTTGTTCGGTCGCGCCGCCGTAGTTGATCTCATAAAGCTCGTGGCGGCCGCCGAACTCGGTAGCCAGGCTGTCCCAAAGGAGCTTCATCAACTTTACCCGCTCCTCAGCCTTGTAGCCATTCGAGCCGCGCAAATAGCGATCAAGATAGGGCCGGATCTCAGGACTCTTGAAGTCGAGCGCGTGGCTGTTGAGATAAATCAAGCCGGAAGCCACGATCTGCTCGATGATATGCTTCACCTTGGTGTACGCCATCGTCGAGATCACCTGGTAGGCGTTGCCAGGATCGGAGTTGGGCTGAACGTAGTCGCCGATCCATGGCCGCGGATCGCGCACCATCGCGTCGCTTAGACCCCAGAACAGATTGCGCCAGGCGAGAACCTCGCCAATGTTGACCTGGACGCCGCGAAAATCCTTGCTGCCCATCGCCTCGGTCGCCTTAAGCAACAGGCCGGCGATGAAATCGAGCTTGACCGCCAGGCGCGTGCAGCCATGCACGACAAATCGAGACAGAAATCCGGTTCGGGGAAAGAAGTTGTTGGCCTTCTCGACGTCGCCATAGACGAAGACGTTCTCCCACGGCACCAGCGCCTTATCGAGGACGAAGATCGCGTCGTTTTCGTCGACGCGCGACGAGAGCGGATAGTCGAACGGGCTACCCATTACGGTCGAGGTCATCTCGTACGAGGTGCGGCAAAGGAATTTGACGCCCTTGGCGTTGGTCGGAAGGATAAAGACGGCGGCAAAATTCCTGTCTTGGACCGGAAGCTGGCCATGATGGGCGACGAACGTGTAGTTGGTGAGCACCGAGCCGGTCGCCACAACTTTGGCTCCCGAAACGACGAGCCCAGCATCGGTTTCCTTTTCGACGTGGACGCACACGTCGCCGATCTCGTTGGCCGGCCTGTCCCGGTCAACCGGGGGGTGAATGATCGCGTGATTGACAAACGGCACCCGCTCCTGACTGAAGCGGTACCAGCGTCGCGCGTTTTCCTGATACGGATCATAGAAATCGGCGTTGGCGCCGAGCGTGGCGAGGAACGCGGCTTTGTAATCCGGCGCACGGCCGAGCCAGCCGTAGGTGATGCGCGCCCATTCGGCTATCGCGTTGCGACCAGCGATGAGATCGTCCATCGACTTCGGCGCT
>Ga0335073_10007262_pt1 | contig 15535 bp, 9 predicted proteins | sample Lox_Sample_22_FD_207093 | JGI IMG/M metagenome (GOLD analysis project Ga0335073, IMG submission 207093) | Soil microbial communities from Loxahatchee National Wildlife Refuge, Florida, United States - Lox_Sample_2.2 | ecosystem: Environmental > Terrestrial > Soil > Wetlands | place: USA: Florida... | reverse complement strand
TCTTCGTGGCCTGCGATTCGACCCCAAGCCTCCTCTTAATGAACAACCACGACGGAACATTTCGGGAAGAAGCATTGTTGCGCGGCGTCGCGGTCAGTGATAACGGCAGAGAGATGGCCGGCATGGGCGTCGGGATCGGCGATTACGACTGCGACGGACGCCTCGACATTGTGCGCACGCATTACATGAACCAAGCGACCGGCCTTTACCACAACATCGGCAAAGGAGAATTTGAAGATGTCACCGCTCAGGCCGGGCTCATTCGCGAGCGACGATTCGTGAGCTGGGGAACTTGCCTTCTGGACCTCGACAACGATGGTTTCCCAGATATTTTTGTCGTCACCGGCCAGGTGTATCCCGAGCTTGAGGCCGTCCTGCCTAAGTATCCCCGGCGCGGTCCACGCTTGCTTTTTCGAAACCTCGGGAATGGCTCATTTTCGCAGGTTGATGATGCCTCCCAACCCGCTCTCTCCGAGCGCCACGTAAGCCGCGGCTGCGCCTTTGGCGATTTCGACAATGATGGCGATCTCGACATCGTGATCATGAATCAGAATGAGCCGCCCTCTCTGCTGCGCAATGATGCGCCCCAACAGAACCACTGGATCAAGATCAGGCTCTATGGAGTCAAAAGCAATCGCAGCGCTCTCGGTTCACGGGTCACAGTTCGTTTCGGTTCGAAAGTCCAGGTTCAGGAACTAATGAGCCAATCCAGCTATGTCTCTTCCAACGATCCTCGTTTGCACTTTGGCCTCGGCTCGGCTGCAATCGTCGACATCGAAGTGCGCTGGCCCCTGGGACTCGTAGAAAACTACAAGAACGTTGCGGTAAACCAGCTTGTATCGCTTCGCGAAGGTACCGGGCAATTGAAGGAAGAATCGCTAACAGGCATTCGATCAGTTCGACAGCCTCGCGCCACCCCATGAGACTCATAACCTGTTTCCGTTGCCTCTACAGCTTAGGATCCCATTAAGGGCAGGAAGGCATAATGCAGAAGAGTAGGCTGGGCAGCAGTCCGCTTGCAGTTTCAAAACTGAGTTTCGGGACATGGCTTACTGTTGCCGGTGGAATTGAGCGCCCGCAAGCGATCCGATGTATCCACGCAGCCCTGGATTGCGGAATCAACCTCTTCGACACAGCCAACCACTATGGCGCTGGAGAGGCCGAGCGCGTGTTGGGCGAAGCGCTGAAAAGAAAACCTCGCGAGAGCTTCTTGATAGCGACGAAACTCTATTTTCCTGTTGGCAACGAACCCGATCACGGTCTTTCGGCGAAGCAGGTCGAGAAACAAGTGGAGTGCTCGCTGCGGCGTCTCAAAATGGAAACGATCGACCTATACCAATGCCATCGCTATGACCCAGATACCCCGCTGGAAGAGACCCTGGTCGCACTAGACAAGGTTATTCGCGACGGTAAGGTGCGGTCTTTCGGCATAAGCGAATGGAGCGCTAAACAGATTCACGAAGCCACAGACTTAGCAGGGGCGATGCATCTGACCGGCCTGGCATCGGTCCAGTCGCAGTACTCGCTCTTATGGCGCAAACCTGAAGCGGCGGTGTTTAGAGCTTGCTCAGAAAATGCGCTTGGATTTCTCGCATACTCACCTCTGGCACATGGAGTATTGAGTGGAAAATATGAGCCGGGACGATTGCCGCCGACTGAGAGTCGCGCTGCGAGTAGCGAGATGAACAAATACATGGAGACGTCGGGCCGGCACTATCGGTCAGACAATGTCCTGCAGGCAGTTACCGGCCTCAAGCCAATTGCCAATGACTTGGGATTGACAATGGCTCAACTCGCGTTGGCATGGATTCTCAACCAAGGCGCAGTCACGTCCGCAATCATCGGAGCGTCACGCCCTGAACAGATCATTGAAAACACGCGCGCGGCAGGCATTTCACTGCCAGTGGATTTGATGGCTCAGATTGGCTCTGTTGTGGAACCTGCAGCAGTGTATTGATGAGCGCTTCGTTCACAACAACCCGTTGTAGCAAATTGTCGTTCAGCCGGTCGAATCCAGAGAGGCCGATATTGTCGGCTGGCTACTCGTCTTTCAGTCTGCCTTGGCGGCCAATATCACCGATTGCATCTCGTTGGCATTAACCAAACCTCCGCTACCTGTAGCCCGCGCCCTCCTCCTCCTATGCCGGCTGGTCGGGTCCACTTCAAATCTAAAGTCCCTCCCCGTGTTGCATCCCGCGGAACATCGAACTCAATCATCTCAGGGTTGGATTTGCGGAGGCGCGGGCCGTGAATCAACAAGCGGTCGTCGGCCACAAGAGAGACCGGCAACGTGTAGTCCTCACCCGCATAGACGACCCTCAACTTGTAGGTCTCTGCCGGATTCAGCCCAGTGTAGTACAGCTCAAGTGGATGATCGTAAAAGGCTCCTGCGTAAGAGATCTGTGACAGCTTCCATCCCTCGTTGGGTGTTCTGTCGGCGATTCCATCATGCGCAGTGTGAAAGAACGCGGGATCGGTTGGGTAGCCGGGTCCCCTCACCAAATGTGGCTCATCGAGCGGGTCACCTAAGTTGTCGTAGAAACCGTCGGGGCCCGCATCGCCCCAATGTGTGACGGCAGCGATTGCACGTTGCCGCTCGATCTCGGACGGCATCCTTCGGATCTCAACAAATTGATTATTCAGCCAGGCACGGTCGTTCAGATCGACGTCCAGCGTATCCAGGCTAGCGCCGCGATCGATGGCGGAAGCGCCGTATTTCATGCTGAGCTGGATACCGATATCAGAAAAAAGTTCGCCAGCGAGTGTTTCAATCCTCCCACGCAACGGGCGCAACTGACCAGTCTCGGCAGCCGAAGGCATCAAAGCCTTCTCTGCCTGTTGCATTGCCGCAAAACTGCCCACCTTTTCAGCCCGGGCAAGAATTCGCAGAGCCGTTTGCTCCTGAGCATCTTCAATCGCAAGGCGTTTCTGTTCGTAAGCATCGGTCAATGCCCGATAGAGTGCCGCTTCGAATCGCCAGTTTCTGGCCTGATCCTGGTTGGCCGTCTTCTCCATCGCCTGGAACTCGCGCGCGGTGTCTTGCACATGGAGGTTCGACCGCAAGGGTCCTTTCCAGTTCATTTCGAGATCACCAACTGCGCGAGCAAATGCGCCGGACGGAAAGCCTGAACTGCCGACAAAATACCTCGCGTATTGGCGCAAGGTCTCCGCGCTGTCGGTGGCGGCCGACCAACCCAACGCACTCCAGACGAATTTATTCACGTCGTCATTGACGCCTTCCGAGTAGGTGACGAAGCCATTCATGTATCGCGCATAGTGACGAAATATCTCGGACTCAGCTGCAGGCCGGGGATTGACTACCTCCCGGCCTTCTGTGAGCGCGAGGGCCTCGTCCCATTCAGGCACAGGAAACTGACTGTGCATCGAGTGGGCGATGTCTGGATAGAAACGAATCGGAATGTCCGTATCAATGTTGGCGCGCTGAATGATCAAATCATCGCGTGACTGTGGACCAACAACGACTCCCGTGAGCCACGCAGGGCGCGCGTTCACGAGCGAATAGAAGCGCCGCATCTGGTCGGCATTGAATCCTTGAGCAGAAACCCACACACCTGCATTGGGATGGAACCGATGCAGCACGACGGCCACCTTGGCGAGAAAGGGGAACAGGACCGCCGGGTCTGTGTGGCCAGGATCGCCGCCCGGAACAAAGAGGTCATCAATCTGAGGCAATTGACGAAAGACCGAACCCCATTCATGGAGTTCGGAATCAACTGTCGCTGAGTTCGCGTAATCCTTGGCCATCGCCGGGTAGTAAACCGAGCAACGAAGCCCGTACTTCTGAACTAGTGCCGACAAGCGGATCATCATCTCCATCGCAGGCAATGGGAACAATGGGCTCGATCGCGCATCGTCAGTAATCGGTGGAAGAATTTCGATCGTATTGGTCCCAAAAACAGCCAGGTCCCGAATGTACTGCTCAAATCGCTCGGGTGTCCACGCGTCGTAGGTGTTGTTCTTGAAGCGATATCCCAGTTGATGACCACGAATGGCAAACTCGGGAGCCGTCGCGGCGTGCATCGGTCCTTGAAAAGCCGCTCTCCCTCGCGCGAAATCGAGGTGGCGCAGGAGGTAACCAACGCCGTAAAGAACGCCGCGATCGTCTGAGCCATCGATGAGAACGACTGCACCGGCGCGGGAATGCACAACGTCGATACGAAAAGACTCCGCATGAGACGGAGGGCCATCGATCAAGTGCAGGCTTTTGTAGAAAGTCGATCTTTCCAACTGATCGTGTCGCTCAATCAGGATACAGGGAGTGCAGTGGGCAGAATCTTCTATGCCTTCCCGCATAACCTTCCACGCCGAACCATCTCTCTTTGCCGCCTCGTCGACCAGCATCTGCAAAGCAGAAACTTCGGGCAGGCTATCTGCCGGATCAGTAAGCACCACGGCGTTTGAAAGATCGATGCCGATTGAGTCCAAGGCCCATCCGGCACTCGGCGTCAACAAGAGTGCCAATGAAATCCAGAAGACTGCAAAATGCGCGCAGGGTGGGGACACCTGCGATCTCGGTACCGGCACTTCGCACCTCTATGGGAGAATTGGATTCGGCTCGCGTCGCGATTCAGTCAGGGGATCAACTTCCCCATGGTCATTGGCGCAATTGCTCGGCGATCTTCGCAGCGATTACCTGCAACCTGTCCAGCATCTTCTTCAGGTTTGCCTGGTCGGTAGGCATTCGCGAAGTGGGCATCGACAAGCTCAAGGCGGCTTCAACCTTTCCGGTTGCCGATTGAATGGCGACTCCAAAGCACGAGCCGCCTACGGTAGTCTCTTCAGAGTCCGTTGAATAGCCTCGCTCACGAATGCGACGGAATTCATCTTCGAGCGCGCGCTCGTCGGCAATGGTATTTTCATTGAAACGGGTCAGTCCATAGCTTTGCAGAAGGCGCTTACGCGTTTCAGGATCCTGATGGGCGGTAATCATTTTACCCATGGAGCTGGCATACGGGGGCAGGATACGGCCAACAATATTGGTCATGCGGATTAGGTTGTCGCTCTCGACTACGTGAACCACTTCTACGTGATTCAGCATGAGCATGGCGAGGCTGACTGTTTCACCGTAATCCATGTTCAGCTGGCGCATCGGCTCTCGGGCTGCGTTGATTAACTTGCTCTGTTGCTGCGCGGAAACGACGCCGGCGCGCTCGGAGCGCGGAAGATAATGTCCTTCTTCATCGCGGCGCAGATAATGAAGTGCTTCGAGTGTCTGCAATAAGCGAAATGCGGAGCTCCTCGTCAACCGGGTGCGATTCGACAGATCAGTGAGGCTGAGTGCTTCGGACGATCCAGAGAGGATCTCGAGCATTTCGAGAGCCTTCCCCACAGCCCTTGAAAAGTAGCGATTCTCTGTGGTGGTGCCCGCTTCCGGCACATGTGCATCCACCTTTGTCCCATTTTTTTTGGTCAGCTTCGATTGCGGCATATGGACCCTAGTTTCACCTTCCGCAGGCAAGAATTTCATATTGCACACATTCTTTCAATCTTCTCGCGCATATCCGCGTGAGTCGTGGAATCAGCTGAGAGAAATGGCGCCGTCAATGTGCTCTTACAAATTCCGATTAACTCCAGTCCGAGTTTCAGCCCGCGCAGGTAACTGGACTCTGCCTCCCCGATGCCATAGAGAAGTTCTCCCAATTGCTGAACGCGGTTCTGCAGCGATAGGGCTTCGCTGAATTGGCCGGCTCGCACATGGTCATAGATTGATACGAAGAGCTTGGGCAACAGGTTGGCCCCACCGTTCACTCCTCCATGAACACCCATTCTCAGACTGTCTAAGAGCAGTTCCTCCGGGCCTTCAAGCACCGCGAATTCCGGGTGATCTTTCATTTGGCTAACGATGGTCTGCAGATAGCCGATGTCACCGGAACTATCCTTCATACCCCAGACATTAGGAAGTTCGGCGGCACGGATCACAGTCCGTGGCGCGAAAGATGTTTTCGTGAGACTTGGCATGTTGTACAGATAAAGTGGCAGATCAATCCGCTGCGAGAGGCTCTGCACTAGCCGGAACAGGTCTCCCTGGCTTACGGCAAAGTAAAAGGGTGGGGCGGTAACAACCCCATCAGCTCCGGCCTTCACCGCATGAGAAGCAAGGTCGCAGGCTTCCTCAAATGCTGTGTCAGTGATATTCACGAGGACGGGGATGCGGCCAGCAACCTGTTCGCAAGTCCGGTCGATCAATTCACGGCGCAATTTGTATGTAAGTGCAGGTCCTTCGCCAGTTGTTCCCAAGATGAACAGGCCGTGCACGCCGCCTGCAATCAGATGCTCGATCAGCCGTTCCAACCCGAGATGGTCTAACGCACCCACTTCATTCAACGGAGTCACCATCGGGGGGATGATGCCGCGGAGTGGACGAGGGGTGCCACTGGTATACGTCATTTGCGACAGTATAGCGGCAAAAGCTTCACAAAATGAAATCATATTAATATTCTGAAACTTGAGCTTCTGATTTTCGAGGTATGATCGGGACTGAAGGTTAGCGTCTCGATCTCCCGAGGGGTGTTTGAGATGGGTAGAAATCGACTCCCCATCGAGAGCAGGTCAACTGCATCTGTCTTCTTTCGGGTCCTTGATTATCGGTGGCGCCTGGTTTGCATGTTGTGGATCGTCGGCTTTCTTAACTACGCTGATCGGCAAGCCATCTTTTCGGTTTTTCCCTTGCTTCGGACCCAATTGCATCTCAGCATGACCGAACTGGGATTGGTCGCCTCGGTATTTGCGTGGGTTTATGGAGTCGCAGCGCCGCTGGCCGGATATCTTGTCGACAGGATCCGCCGCACGACTGCAATCATCGCTGGACTGCAATGCTGGAGTTGGGTTTGCACCGCAACCGCTCTCTCAAGCGGCCTCTGGAGTCTTGTTTTTATGCGCTGCGCGATGGGACTCGGTGAAAGCCTCTATTTCCCCGCTTCCATTTCAATCATGAGCGACTACCATGGCCCGCGGTCGCGCTCGCGCGCGCTTTCTCTGCACCAGACAAGTGTTTACGCCGGCACGATCGCAGGCGGCTTCCTCGCCGGTTGGATCGCGGACAGCTTCGACTGGCGCTGGCCGTTCGTCTGCTTTGGAGGGGCCGGGATTCTTTTCAGTCTGTTTCTCATGCGCTTCCTGATCGAACCTGAGCGCGGAAAGGCTGATCAGCGCATCGGTGCGAACAACTGCCCCTCTCAGCCCATGCCCTTCGGGGCATTTGTCTCGTTTGCCGCAAAGAGCCCCGCAGTCTGGCTGCTGATGCTCGCATTTGTTTGCGCCAATTTCGTGGCTGTCGTCCTGCTGGTCTGGATGCCGACCTATCTTTACCAGACATTCCATTTCAGCCTGGCGATAAGCGGGCTTACCGCGACGGCATTTGCACAGATCGGCTCCATCGCTGGCACCGCGTTCGGCGGGTGGCTGGCAGATCGCCTGACCCGGAAGCGGTCGGATGGCCGGGTCCTGGTGCAATGTGCCGGCGTGGTGATGGGAGCGCCATTTGTCTTTCTCTGCAGCGATCTCCGCTCCATCCCCGTCGTTCTAGCCGCCCTGGCAGCGTGGGGATTCTTCAAGGGACTCTATGACGCGAATCTCTTTGCGGCGCTCTACGACAACATACCCATCTCTGTGCGCGGAGCGGCCACCGGATGGATGAATACCATGGGTTGGCTTGGAGGGGGAGGATTGGCCCCTCTTCTGGTTGGAATCGCAGCCACCCGATTTGGACTTGGGACCGCAATGTCCTTCGTATCAATCGTTTATCTCGTCGCAGCAGTCTTCCTCATCGCCGCAGCCAGGGCACAATCCAGGACCTTATTGCCCTCTATCCCAGATTTGCCGCGGAGTACTTAACAGGTCGACAGCACGTGAAGCAGATTTTCAATCAATGATTATAGCTCGTACATTTTGATCATTTTGTTTCACAAAAATCAATAAATTGCAAAAAACAGTTGCACTTTCACTTTTTGAGTACTACGATGGGGCAATTCTCAAGGAATGGCGCAGTTCCCCAACGAGAGCGCCGCTCGGATTGTCCGGAGTTTATAGAGTCGGTTCAATTGGCCTAATTCACCGTTTCGGTTCGAGCCCGAGGAATGCTGGAGGACTCAATGACGCGGATCAGGAATTTTATAGCTCTCACCTTCGTAGCCGTGGCCGGAAGCGGCATTCTGGCAGGCCAAACCATCACTGCAACCATTAGCGGCACAGTCACGGATAAGAGCGGTGCCGTGATTGTGAACGCAGAAGCGACTGCAATCAATACGGCGACTCACGTTTCCACTTCGGCGAAGACTAACGCACAGGGCATTTACAGCATCCGCTTTCTACCCGTCGGTCAATACACCGTCAAGTTTGAGGCACCCGGCTTTAGCCAGCAGATGACACGGCCGATTGCACTCGAGGTGGCTCAGGAGGCTCGAATCGATGCAGTTCTCAAGGTGGGCTCCGACACTTCGACGATCAGCGTTGACGCGGGAGCGACTCCTATCCTGAACACAACGAATGGAACGGTAAGCACGACCATATCTCAAACCATGGTCAATGACCTGCCGATCAATGGACACAACTTCACCGAGCTCACGCAAATTATGCCGGGCAGCAGTGTCGCGGACGGGAACCAATGGAACGGCGCCGGCCAGAGCAGTCCAAACAATTCCGGCGAGCGCGTGCAGAGCTTTGCGACCTTGCCGAACATTAACGGCAACCGCACTTATACTTCAAACTTTACATTGGACGGTATCAGCATTGTCGATACCGGAGCGAACCTGAGCAACGGATTTGGCACGCCCGCATACAATATTGCTCCGGAGGCCGTTCAGGAAGTCACGATCCTTTCGCTTGTTCCTCCGGCCGAATACGGCGATGGGGCGACGCAAATTGCTGTTGTGACCAAGAGCGGAACGAGCAAGTACCACGGAAGCGCGGGCGCATATCTCCAGAACTACCTGCTGGACGCAAATCTTTTCCAGAACAAGCGGGTGTTTCCGGGCACAGCATTCACACCGCGATCGAAATACACACAGACCAATTACAACCTGACATTCGGGGGCCCTGTTCCCCTGATCAAAGACAAGCTGTTCTTCTTCGCCGATTATGAAGCGTACCGCAAGCCTTCGGCAGGGGCAGCCAAAACGAATGTACCGCTCAACGCATGGCGCGGGAACACCACCAGTAGCTCCAGCACCGATTCGAGCGTCTCCCCGCTGGCCGGCTACGCCTATTTCGGCTCCGCGGTACCCCAGCTTTACGACTCGCAGAACGGGTACGCGCCGTTCAATCAGACCATCAACGGTGTGTTCTATCAAAACCTCGTTCCCATCCGGAATCCGGTCGCCAAATACCTGTTTGCCAATACTGGTCTGCTTCCATTGCCCAACTCAGCACCCGCGGTTGCGCCTATTCAGGCAAATTACCAGGGCGTTGTCAAATCCCTCCAACGCAACGACCAGGGGGACATGAAGGTCGATTGGACGCCATCTGCCAAAGACCGGATCTCGGGACGTTGGTCGCAAGGAGAAGCAGGTGACTCGACCACACAGACGATCACTCCTATTGCATTTCCGACAACCAACAGCTTTCCGTTCAAACAGATCGGTTTGTTCTATACCCGCGTCATTTCGCCAAGCATTGTCAATGAAGCGCGTGCAGGCTTCACACGCATGCACTACGATTCATTCGCGCTTGACCTGACCGGGAAATTTGGCAATGGCGAGTCTCTCGTCGGGATTCCCTGGACAAACGATGTTGCCGGGTTCAGTCTTCAGCACTTTGGCCAGAGCACCAATAGTACGGGCGTGTCGGATTTCGGCACGGCAGGAAATGCCAATCTGGCTCTCGACAACCAGTTCACCTATGGCGACAACCTCACCTGGCAACATGGCAAGCACATTAGTAAATTCGGAGCACAGCTGTTCCGAACTCAGAACAACTTTTATCAAAACAACGCCGGCGGCCTGCTTGGGAGCTTCAACTACACCGGCGCATTTACCGGTGACCCCGCATTGGGCCAGACCGTTGGGTATGACTTCGCCGATTTCTTGCTTGATTATGTGTCGAGCTACTCCGTTTCCTTGCAAACGGGAGACGTCGGGTTGCGTCAATATCGCTTCGCGGCTTTTGCACAAGATGATTACCAGGTGCTGCCGAATCTCACAGTCAACTACGGTGTACGGTGGGAATACGACCAGCCCATGTATGAGGTCAACAACAAGCTTTCCAACGTGAATCCAACCACAGGTGCTCTGGAGTTGGCCGGCGTCGACAGCATAAGCAGGTCCATCTACGATCCAACCTACTCTGAGATTGATCCGCGGCTGGGTTTTGCCTGGAACCCGGACTTTTTGCAGAAGCGGTTTGTCCTCAGAGGCGGCTTTGGAGTCACAAGCTATATGGACTACAACCTTCTCCACAACCATGTCGGAAATGCTCCGTTTCACATCGGAATTGCGGCAACTGCCAACACACCCACATCCGGGTCGTCCGGCTCTCCGTTTGCCGTTGAAAACGGATTCGGGACATCAGGAGCAAATCCAGCTGGCGTATCGTTCAACGCATGGGGAAAGCTGAAACCGATGTGGGAACCACAGTTCACTTTGGTTACCGAATTTGCCATCAACAACAAGCAGAGTGTGAGTGTGGCATACGCTGGCAACATCGCTCAGCACCTTGGCGATATTCGCAACATTAACCAGGAGACACTGGTGGGTACGCCTTCGAGCGCAGCGTTCGATTCTACCCTGATCGCGACTCCAACAGGAAATGTGACGATCGGCACCAGCGCGGTAGAACTCTATGAATCGGAAGCCTATTCGAATTTCAATGCAGGCGAACTGACGTACAGGATCAGGCCCTCCTACGGTCTCGAGTTTCAGATGAACTACACACTCTCGAAGGCATTGGGCGATACTTCAGGTCCTGTGGCAATCAATGACAACAATGTCGCCGGTGGAAACCCGCAGGACAGCTTTTGTCTGAGGTGCGAGTATGGTCCTTCAGGCAGCGATAGCCGCCACATGCTAAATGCAAACTGGGTTTACGATCTTCCATTCGGGCAAGGAAAGCAATTCGGTTCGTCGATGCCGACATGGCTGGACGAAATCGTAGGTGGGTGGAGGTTGTCCGGGAGCGCGGTCCTCTTCTCGGGACAACCCAATACCATCACTGCCAATGGCGGAACGGGTGCGACCGGTACGGGAACACGCCGTGCAAACCACTATCGCCATATGAAGATCCGTGGACGTATTGTTGACGGTTGGTACGAAACAACCGGTGGAGGATCCTATGCGCCTGATCCGGGGCTGAACGGTTCTTTCACCGCGCCGAATACGATGGTAATCGCGGGTGCCTGGGGTGAAGACCCTTCCGCAACCCAGTCCGGAAACGTGGGACCAGGAACTTGCGGAACCGCTGGATACGATGATGGAGTGTGTGCCTACGGTCAGCCGGCGGTTGCTCCAACCGGTTCGGCTCCCATCTTTGGTACAGCGCGAGTTGGATCGGAGCGGGCGCAAGGCTTCCGGCAGATTGACGGCTCCCTGCAAAAAACTTGGAAGCTGCACGAAACCCACCAGCTAATGTTCTTGGCCAATGCATACAACATGGCCAATATCGTCAGCTACAACAATCAGGGGCGCACCACCGGGGGCGGCAGCACCTGGGGTTACGTGCAGAGTACCCGCTCTGAACCTCGCCAGATTGAACTTGAACTCAAGTATCAGTTTTGAGGAGACACCGCTTTCAATCAGTTCTCCCATACCGGGCTGCGCTTGCGGCCCGGCATCTTTTTGGGCCAGCTAAGAATTGTATGGAATTGCAATCGGATCGCGAGCGGCCGCGCAACGTAGAACCAATGCTGCTGATCGCATTGCAGGCGAGTATAAGATATGACGCGATTGGCATCCCATACCAACAAGGTCTGAAAAGGATGAAGCCCGCATTCGATCTCGTGGAAGGATCGTTGAGCAATGCTAATCGACCACGGGTGCGAAATGTGAGCGGCAAGGAAATCCAACCCAGCCTGATTATGCCGCACTTCAACGAGGTCGACGAATCTGCAGGCCTCGACACCGGGTTTGGCGTGCACTGCGACTTGATCCTTCTACCACTCTTCATGACATCCGCTGGGGCGAAGAGTATTGTTCCAGCGAAATTGAGGGCTTCAGTTAGTTGTTCCAAATATCAGGGGCGGCTCCGCCTTGCCACTTTATCGACGGGTATCACAGTACCATCAGCGACCGGCAGCCTCCCTATACTTTCGCCTCGGCGGTGGAACCCTGAAAGGGATATGCCGGCCCAGTCCAATCGTCTGAAGCCGCGTCTTCGTTGAGGATGGTTCACTTCACCCCGATATCGGAGTTGCTTACGTTGTATCGCTTCCACTCGAAGAAACTATGCGGCGTTGACACCGGCTACGCCGCAATAGCCTACCACTCATGTCAAGTTGCGCGGCATATCGCGCAATCAACTCATGGCCCGGCTCCGATCCAATCACATCAATGTGACTTATGTACTCGACAACACCACTGCGAAAAGGGCACTCTCTGTCAAGGCCGCAATGATGGATGAATTGAGTATTCGGGTTCATCTCTGCGGAGAGATCGACAATATTGGCACCTTTGCACACTGATCTCAACAAGGATAGGCAATGTGGTGTCGCCCCCCGGCGAAAGTTGCTTCGATGAAGGCTCCGTTCTTTGTGCCCGGTATCGGCTTGCCGTCGAGTGAGATCGAATCCTTTCCGTCGATCCTGTACAAACGAAGTCTTGCTGTCACATCCGCGGGCAGTGTGCACGCGATGGAGAGCACGCCGTTTTGATTCTTCGACCAGTCCATCTCCACGGGGCCAAATTCAGTCACCGCAGTCCCCCGAGCCCACGAGAGGCCCGAACAACGAGGCTCCACCACAATCGTCCGCAAAGAGACGGGCCCCATACGTCGGGCTCCGAGAACTGCCGTCGTCAGGAAATATCCCGGCACAAGCCCGTAGACGTGAACTTTCGATCCGCCATCATCTTTCAGAGATTCCCAGGTCGTTTGCCAGGGAGAATCTACTTGATTCTTCCATCCGACAATCATGCAAGCGAGCACTTCTCTGTCGCGCTCTTCCTGTTCCATCTGGTAGAGTGCATGGAACAGATAGTAGTGAGACATGGGTCCTTCCACACCGTCTAAATGCGAAAGCACCCATTGCCGGACTGAGGCTATTCTTTCCTCTGGAACAACCTCACTGTAGAGCGCGAACAACGCAGCCTGCACGGTGGGCTTGTAGTGGCCGTCAATAATCGGGCCGGAAAACATGCGGCCATTCAGCTGCTCGGCCGTTTTCGATCCAGGACCAAACAGTGCGCCATCATAAGTCCCTTCGCCAGGATTCCAGAGCAGTTCGTTGAAGTCAGAGAAGAGACGGGCAGCCTCGCGCGAAAGAATCTTACTTCTGTCTAATTCACCGATCTGCTCACCGAGATATGCGGAATCGCACAACGCGCGATAGACCAAGGCATTTAATCCTGCGCCCTCACAAACTTGATAGCGCAGAGGGTTGTCCCAGACCTCCCACTCTCTTGCGAGGATTAGTCCGCGTTGTGTCCGGTGACGGAGGAACCACTCGATAAGCCGATTCAGCGCAGGCCACATTTCGCGCACGAATTGGCGATCGCCGGAAGCTTCAAAATACTCGCGAAGTTGCACCACCCAATCGCAGGATCGGTCCTCCATGATCGCGTGGATGTCCCATCTCTCCGAGCAACTATGCGCTTTCATTTGCCCGTCAGCCACCTGGGTCAGCGAAATGCGGCGTAGAAGCGCTTTAAGCAGTCGGCTATCGCCCCAGTGCTGTCTCTCCTCCTCGTCGGGGCCACGCATCATGACTCGCGTGCAATCGAAAGCCGGAGGTGAATCGTCTGTCCACTCAACACGCTCCCGGTCTGCGCAATCTACATAAGAATCCTCGCTCAGTATTTCAAGCGATCGGGCACATACGGTCCAGAGCTGGTTCAGAAACGGCTCGCTGCATTCAAAAGCACCGAGACGTTGGAATGGGTACCGCACTTCGACCGCAGTGGCCGACCTGACGGTAATTTTTCCCTTGAGGAGCCTAATCGAAAGTCGATCAAAGGCAAAAGTGTCGCCGCCGATATATCGTTGCAGGCCGGCGCGCGCGATGTAGGTGCTCCGCCCACTTCTCTCCCCTTGCGGGAGCAGGTAGCTGATTTCAATTTCACTTCCCTCCCCGGCATCGAATGAGATGTCGTGGTATCCCTGGATGATCTCGGTCAAATCGAACGTCTGTTCTTCACCGGGTTTCAGTGCCTGCTGCGCGGCCATTTGCTCATCATTCCACGCTCGTTGGACTTCGATCTGCAGAGGCGTGGTCCGGGGCCAGATGGGAAAGAAGTCAGGCCCTCCAACCAGGACCGAGGCAGGCCAGCCTGCAGGTGCGAAGTCGGGACTTGTAAGATCCAATCCCTCGCGGGCGTCGATGTGCTCTTCGATGGAGGACCACGCCTGGTCCCTCGGTCCAAAAGATCGCTCTGGCATGGATCTCCAACTCGGGTTCGTGCTGATGCACGTTGCCGACCCACCATCTCCAAGTACGACAACCGCTGCCAACCCTGGCTCATGATTCATGATTCGACCCGTCGGGGCATCGCGATGCACAAGCACAGCCACTACGTTCCTGCCTCTTCTGAGAAATGCCGCAATGCTTCGCTCATCGTACTCCGGTCGCTGATTCTGAAACCGGCTGGGGCCACGGCCACAATAAATACCGTTTACGTACAGTCGATATCGCGTGTAGCAAAAAAGGCGGATCAACGCTTTTGACGGCAGCGTATCCAGATGAAACTCCCTCGCAAACACAGCATGCAGATCCGAAACCTCAATTGCCTTGTGTCCCGCCGAAGAAGAGGCAATCCTTGAAGCCGGCCCATTGGTCTTGAGAGGGATTGGGACCACCCCCGCGTTCCAGATCATTTGAGCAGTCAGCAAGTGGGGCCGCGGGCTATTCGCCGACTCAAGAGTTCGCGCGGCAAAGTCATAGTCACACAAGAAGCCGCACATAATGGCCGCGACCCCGCCCTCAATGAAGGTGCGCCGTTTCATCGAACTACCTCGCCATCTGAACTCAAATAGTCGGAAACCAGTTCTGGATCCATTCGTCATCACGGCTCTAAGTTATCTTCAACTGCGGATACGCAGCACGTATGCAAAGTCATTAGGCCTTTTCTTCGGCAGAGATACTGCGAGACCGCCAACATCCTGCTTAAGTTCAAGTACACCCTCGTGACCAAGCAGCTCTACGCAGGTAATCGGCCGGGGATATTCGCGCAGACCACGCTTCAAAGTCCTAATCTTGAGGACACCAGTCTCAGGCTATCCCAACGCCGTTGCTTACAAAACCGTACCCTTAGTGATAAAGCGAATATCCTCAGCCGTGTATGGACGCCCGGTCGATTCATTGAAGCCCGAAGTTTTGGCAACATAAGGCAAACCTTCACCAAAAATGAAAAAGGGTTGAGAACCATGTATCGGCTCT
>Ga0335073_10007261_pt1 | contig 15536 bp, 11 predicted proteins | sample Lox_Sample_22_FD_207093 | JGI IMG/M metagenome (GOLD analysis project Ga0335073, IMG submission 207093) | Soil microbial communities from Loxahatchee National Wildlife Refuge, Florida, United States - Lox_Sample_2.2 | ecosystem: Environmental > Terrestrial > Soil > Wetlands | place: USA... | reverse complement strand
GGGCCGTAGCGGCGCAGGGCACCACGGTGCTGTTCGCCACCCACTACCTGGACGAGGCCGACGCGAACGCGAGCCGGATCATCGTGGTCGGCCGTGGCCGGGTGCTGGCCGACGGCGCCCCGGCCCAGATCAAGGCCTACACCTCGATCCGGACCATCCGGTTCAGCACGCCGGAGCCCGACACCTCGGTGCTGCTCAGGTTGCCAGGCGTCAGCGACGTCTCGGCCAGCGGCGACGCCGTGACCATCCGGTCGGCGGACGGCGACGCCACGCTGCCGGCGCTGTACGCGCTCGGCCGGCCGGTGCGCGGTCTCGAGGTGGGCGGGGGCGGCCTCGAGGAAGCCCTGCTGGCGATGACCGGGGACGACGACGACCGGCTCTTTGCGGCGGCCGCAGACCGCGCCGGCCACGCCACGGCCGTCGCGACGAAGGCGGGCAGGCTTTCATGATCCCCTTCCTGCGTTTCGAGCTCGTGCGGACGTTGCGTAACGTCCGGTTTCTGGTAATGCTCGTCGCGTTCCCGGTGCTGATCTACGTGATCTACGCCAGGCAGCGCGGCGTGTCGGAGGGCCTGACCGTGGCCAAGCTGCTGCTGGTGTCGATGGCCGTGTACTCGGGCATGGGCTCGGCGATGTTCGCCAGCGGGCCACAGCTGGCCAGGGAGCGGCAGAACGGCTGGATGCGCCAGCTGCGGATCTCGCCGATCAGCACGCCCGGCTGGTTCGCCGCCAAGCTGGTCCAGGCCATCCTGATGATCATCCCCGGGCTGGCGGTGCTGATCGTGCTGGCCCTGACCTATGGTCACGTCCACCTGACCGCGCCCCGGCTGGGCGTGCTCGCGGCCGTGCTGGTGCTCGGGGCAATCCCGTTCTGCGCTCTCGGCCTGGCCATCGGGCTGATCTTCGACGGCCAGACTGCCCAGGTGGCGCAGATGATCACGCTGCTGGTGCTGGCGTTCCTCGGCGGGATCTTCATCCAGTGGAGCAGCCTGCCGCACGGCATGCAGCTGGTCGGGAAGGTACTGCCGAGCTACCACCTCGCGCAGCTGGGCTGGAACGCCGCGGCCGGGCGCCCGCTGGGCATGGCGGACGTCGCGGTGCTCGCCGCGTGGGCGGCCGGGCTCGGCCTGATCGCGGCCCGTCGCTGGCGGAACGAGAGCATCACCTCGTGACCCAGCCTCGTTCCGGCGCGACCGTCCCGGCCACGCACGGCCCGGGCGGCCCACCCGGGCGCGGCAGGCATGATGTGGGTATGCGCGGCGTGAGCGATGCTCCCCTGGACGGCACGGCCGAACGGCCCGTGCAGCCGGGGACGGCGCGCCGGGCGGAGATCACGTTCGCCGACGACGCCGACGCGGAGCTCACGTCCGATCCGTGGCTGCGCGGCCGGTTCATGCTGATCCGGCTCATCATTGCGTTCTTCCTGGTCGTGCCGTTCTTCTCCAAGCCCAGGCCGGGCGCCGCGCAGGCCGCGTTCCTGGCCGTGGCCACGCTCATCCTCATCGTCCTCGTCAACCGCTATGTGGTCGGCTTTGCCCGGCCGCTGCGTCCGCCGGGCCGCGCGAGCGCGGCCTGGCTGTCAACCATCGTCGTGCTCGGCGTTTCCATCCTGGCCGTGGGCGGCCTGAACTGGGTCGGTGCGGTCTTCGTCGCCGGCGCGGCCGCCGGCCGCCTCACCCGGTCCGCCTGGGCGGCAACCGCCGCCGGGGCATGCTGCGCCGCCGGGGGGCTGGGGGTCGGCCTGGCCAACGGCGCCGGTCTCGGCGGGGGAAGCCTGGAGGTGACGCTCGGTCCCCTGCTGGCCACGTTCTTCGCCTACGCCGCCGCGCGCCGCAGCGAACTGGTCGACAAACTGCGTGAGACCCGCGCCGAGCTGGCCCGGATGGCGGTCGCCGACGAGCGGCTGCGGATCGCGCGGGACCTGCACGACCTGCTCGGCCACAGCCTGTCGCTGATAACCCTCAAGGCCGAGCTCGCCGGGCGGGTCATCGACGGCGACGCGGATCGCGCGGCGCGGGAGATCGCCGACCTGGAGACCGTGGCCCGCAGGTCGCTCGGCGAGGTCCGGGCCGCGGTGACCAGCTACCGGCAGCCCAGCCTGGCCGCTGAGCTGGCCGCGGCCCGCCAGTTGCTCAGCGCCGCGGGGATGGAGTGCCGGGTCGAGGCGCCCGCGTCGATCGAGTTGCCGCCGGACACCGGCGCGCTCCTGGCGTGGACGGTGCGGGAGGGCGCCACGAACGCGGTCAGGCACTCGGGCGCGCGCACCGTGACGATCACGGTAACGGCCACCGCCGGCGAGGCCGCCGCCGAGATCGCCGACGACGGGGCGGGCCCGGCCCGGAAGACCGGGGGCGCGGCCGGCGAGCACGGGTCGGGGCTCACCGGGCTGACCGAGCGGGCCCGCGGCGCCGGGGCCGAGATCACCGCCGGGGAGGGCCGCGGCGGCAAGGGCTTCCGCCTGCTGGTCCGGGTTCCCGGGCCGCGACTCAGCGCGCGCTGATAGGCGGCACCGAGATCCGGCACAGATTCGCCTGGCCTACTGGCCGGAGCGGGCCGAAGACGGCCCGCCACGGGGTGCCTGGGCCCCGGACGCGACCAGCAGGCAGAGGAGAACTGCATGAGGAACGTTCGACCACTTGTGGGCACGGCCATCGCGGCCGGTGTCCTTGGCGGGGGGCTGGCCCTGGGCCTGGGCCTGGCCAGCGCCAGCGCCAGCACCTCCACCGGAACGCCGGCGACCAGCGCCTCGGCGAGCAGCGGGTCCGCGGCCCGCGTGGCGACGGCGGCCGCGCGCACGTCGGGCACCCGCCCGGCTGCCCCCACGCCGCCGGCGGCGGGGGCTAAGCACAAGTGCACCCACATGTCCGCCAGCGGCAATGCCAGCCCGGGCGGTGGCGCTGGCGCCTAAGCGACGCTGGCCGCCGGCCCCTCAGGCTGGCCTGGCCGCGGGCTTCAGCTGCGCCGGCGGCTCACGAGCAGCTTGTGCGGACGCGGGCGGGCCCAGCGCGGTGGGCCCGCCCGCCATGATGGTCATATGAGCGTGCGCATCCTGATCGCCGAGGATCAGACGATGGTCCGGCAGGCTCTGGTGGCCCTGCTGGAACTCGAGCCCGACATCACGGTGGTGGCCGAGGCGGCAGGCGGCGACGAGGCGGTCGCGATGGCGCGCAAGCATCAGCCGGACGTGGCGGTGCTGGACATCGAGATGCCCGGTCCCGGCGGGATCGAGGTGGCCCGGCTGCTCACGGCCTCCGGGTTCGCCGGGAAGATCGTGATCGTGACCACGTTCGGGCGGCCGGGGTACCTTCGCGCGGCGATGGCGGCCGGGGCCAGCGGGTTCCTGCTCAAGGACGCCCCGGCCGCCCAGCTCGCGGACGCGATCCGGCGGGTGGCGGCCGGCGAACGGGTCGTCGACGCCGATCTGGCCACGGCCGCGCTGACCGAGGGCGAGAGCCCGCTGAGCCAGCGCGAGACCGATGTGCTGGCCGCCGCGGCCGGACACGACACGATCGCCGAGCTCGCTTCCCGGCTGAGCCTGTCGCCCGGCACGGTCCGCAACCACCTGTCGGCGGCGATCCAGAAACTGGGGGCGCGCAACCGCGCCGACGCGGCCCGGATCGCCGAGGACAAAGGCTGGCTGTAGCCCGGCCGGGCGCGGGTGCGCCGGTTCGGTCCACGCCTCCTGGTCAGGCAGAATCGCTGTGTGCTGCTGAGCGAGCTTGCCGAAGCGTCGGGCGACGTCGCGTCCGCCTCGGCTCGCGGCGCCAAGATCGGCCGGATCGCGGCGCTGCTGAGCCGCGTGCCGCCTGGCGAGGTGCCGGCGGCGGTGGCGTTTCTGTCCGGGGAGCTGCTGCAGGGCCAGATCGGCGTCGGCTACGCGGCACTCAGCCAGATGCTGCGGGCAGCGGACGCGGTTCGCGCCGCCGCGGACGCCGGCGCCGGCGCCGCCGCGGGTCCCGGGGCGGCGGTCGCGGCGCTCACCCTGACCGACACCGACGCCGCGTTCGAGGCGATCGGCGCGCTGACCGGGCAGGGTTCTGCGGCTGCGCGGCGCAGGCTGCTGACGGAACTGTTCGCCCGGGCCACGGACCGGGAGCGAGAGTTCCTGATCCGGCTGCTGGCCGGGGATCTTCGCCAGGGCGCCCTCGAGGGCGTCATGACCGACGCGGTGGCCCGTGCCGCCGGGGTTCCGGCGGACGAGGTACGGCGGGCGCACCAGCTCGGCGGGTCGCTGCCGGAGGTGGCGGCCGCCGCGCTCGGCGACGCCGCGGGCGGGGTCACGCCGCCGGCGGACCGGGCGCTGGCGGCGCTGCGGTCCTTCACGCTGCGGGTCGGCCGGGCCGCGCGGCCGATGCTCGCGGCCTCGGCCCCGGACGTCGCCGCCGCGCTGAGCCGGATCAGCCCGGCGGCGGCGGAGTGGAAGATCGACGGCATCCGGGTCCAGGTACACCGGGCCGGTGACCGGGTCGCCGTGTTCACCCGCACGCTGGACGACATCACCTCGCGGGTGCCCGAGATCGTCGAGGCGGCGATGTCCCTCCCGGTGACCGCCACGGTGCTGGACGGCGAGGCGGTCGCCCTCGCCGCGGACGGCAGGCCGCGGCCGTTCCAGGTCACCGCGGCCCGTACCGCGAGCCAGGGGGACGTCGGACGGCTGCGAGCGCAGACCCCGCTGACGCTGTTCCTGTTCGACCTGCTGCACCTGGACGGGACCGACCTGATCGACGTCCCGGCAGCGGAGCGGCAACGGCTGCTCGCCGAGGTCGTGCCGGACCCGCTGCGAACGCCCCGGATCGTCACCGCCGGCCTGGCGGAGGCCGAGGCCTTCTTCGCCGACGCGATCGCCCACGGCCACGAGGGCGTGGTGGTCAAGTCCCTGGACGCGCCGTACCGGGCCGGGCGCCGCGGCGGCGAGTGGATCAAGGTCAAGCCAAGGCACACGCTGGACCTGGTCATCCTGGCCGCCGAATGGGGGCACGGCCGGCGCCGCGGCCTCCTGTCCAACCTGCATCTCGGGGCGCGAGACCCGGAAACGGGCGGCCTGGTCATGCTGGGCAAGACCTTCAAGGGCCTGACCGACGAGATGCTCGCCTGGCAGACGGACCGGCTCCTCGGCCTGGCGGACCCGGCGGCGGCCCGGCCCGAGGGCGAGGACCGCGGGAACGCGCACGGGGTGGTGCGGGTCCGCCCAGAGCTCGTCGTCGAGATCGCGTTCGACGGCGTGCAGGCCAGCCGCCGTTATCCGGGCGGGCTTGCCCTGCGCTTTGCGCGGGTGCTGCGGTTCCGGCCGGACAAGAGCCCGGCCGAGGCCGACACGATCGGCGCCATCCGCGCCATCTGGTCGGCGGGACAGGCCGAGGCCTGAGCCGTCGCCGGCGGCCGCGCCGCGAGGGCATTCACCCGCGCCGCGAGGGCCTGGCGGCCGCGTGTAAAGGCCAAAAAACGCGGCCGTAAAGCCATATTCCTATCGAGGTAAAGATCGCGTCAACGGATCATTCTGAGGCCGGTGCTAATCGATTTCTTCGAGTAATTTCAACAGACGGAATCCTCGGTAGCGAGGACGTATGAGCGTGGCGGGAGACGGCGCGGGCAGGGTGGCGTGACGACAACCACTGGACCGCTCCCCCTGCCTCGGATCGATCTTCCGGCCAGGCCGGCCGCGCGGCCGACGCGTTCGGGTTTCCTCGGCTGGATCTCGGCGGCGGCCATCGCCGCCTCCGTGTCGCTCATGATCGTGGTGCTCGGGGCCGGGCCGACCGCGGTGGTCCCGCCGATCCGGCGGACCTGGCCGTTGCCGCCGTGGTGGCTTCACCTGACCCCGTCCCAGGTCACGGTGACAACGCTGATCTACACGGCGATCGTCCTCGGGGCGGCCGGCGTGGCCGGCGGCCTGATCGCGGTCCGGCGCGGGGCGCGGCCGAACTTCCGGCTGCTGCTGGCCGGCGCGGTGATCGCGATCGCGATGCTCACCGTGCTGCCGCCGGGCGGGTCCACCGACAGCCTGAGCTACGCGGCCTACGGCCGGATCGCGCTGCTCGGCCACAACCCGTATGTGATGACGCCCTCGCAGCTGCGCGCGACGGGCGATCCGATCGGCTTGCAGACCACGCACAACTGGGCGGCCGACCCGTCGCTGTACGGCCCGGTGGCGATCGTGGCCGACTGGACGGCGGCGAAGCTGGGCGGCACCTCGATCGCCCACATCGTGTTCTGGCTCAAGCTGATGTTCGCGCTGTCCTTCGGGGTCATCGCGCTGGCGCTGGACCGGGTGCTGCGCTCTGACCCGGCGGCGCGGACCCGGGCGCACCTGCTGTGGACCGTGAACCCGCTCATGCTGTGGGCGGTGATCGGCGGCGCTCACATCGACGGGCTCGGCGCCGGGCTGGCGATCCTCGGCCTGCTCGTCGCCCGCACGGCCACGGCCGGGCCGGGAGCAAGGATCCCGCCCGCCCGCGCCCTGGTGGCCGGCCTGCTGGTCGGCGCCTCCATCGCGGTCAAGGCGCCGTACGCCCCGCTCGGGCTGGCGCTGGCCTGGTCGTGCCGGAACTCGGTCAAGGCGCTGGCGGCCGCGGCCGCCGGCGGGATCGTCGCCGTGGTGCCCGGGTACCTGATCGCCGGGCACGCCGCGCTCCATGACCTGGTCTGGCGTAGCAGCAACCTGGTCACCTTCGACAGCTTCTGGCGGCTGTTCTACCCGCCGTTCGGCTACACCAGCATGCCGCGGGGACTCGAACTGCTCGCGGCGGCGGGCTGCGCGGCCGTGGCCGCGCTGCTGGCCTGGCGTCTGCCGCCCGGGCCGGCGCAGCTGCCCGCCATCCGGCCCGCGGTGGTGCTGATGGTCTCCTGGCTGCTGGTCTGGCCGCTGCAGCGGCCGTGGTACGACGCGATCGCGTTCTGCCTGCTGGCCGTGTACACCGCCTCCCGCCTGGACTCGCTGATGCTCGTCCGCGCGGTCCCGGCGGCCATGGCCGTCGCCACCGGGGCGGGCGGCCAGCGACATCCGCTGTGGCTGACACACATCGTCTTCTTCGTGGGCAACGATTTGTCACCCTGGGTCCGGCTGGGTACGGTCCTCGCAGCGGTCGTACTGTGCGTGCTGGCCGCCTGGACTCCGCGCTGGCCGCGGCACGGAGGCCATACCTTGGAACTTGCTGTCCCGTCGTAACCCGGAGGGCCCTCGATGAAGACGGTCTGGCTGGGCGACGACGGTGCCTGGCATACCACGCTGCGCGGGCGGCAGGTCCTCGCAGACCCCCGGATCAACAAGGGAACCGCGTTCAGCGACGAGGAGCGGCGGGACCTCGGCCTGATCGGGCTGATCCCGTCCGGCCACATGACCCTGGACGGGCAGGTGACCCGGGTATACGCCCAGTACCGGCGGCAGACCACCGACCTGGGGCGGAACGTGCTGATGAACGAGACGCACGACCGCAACGAGGTGCTCTACTACCAGTTGCTGACCCGCCACCTCACCGAGATGCTGCCGATCGTGTACACCCCGACGGTCGGGCAGGCCATCGAGCACTACAGCCACGAGTACCGCCGACCGCGCGGCGTCTACCTCTCGGTGGACCAGCCCGAGCTGATCGAGGACTCGCTGCGCGCGCCCGGGCTGAGCCCTGGCGAGGTGGACCTGATCGTGGCCACCGATGCCGGAGCCATCCTCGGCATCGGCGACTGGGGCGTGGGCGGGATCGGAATCGCGGTCGGCAAGCTCGCGGTGTACACCGCGGCGGCCGGCATCGACCCGAACCGGGCCATGCCGGTGATGCTTGACGTCGGCACCGACCGGCAGAGCCTGCTCGACGACCCGCTGTACATCGGCAACCGGCATCCGCGGGTGCCGGCCGAGGACTACGACCGGTTCATGGACGCGTTCGTGTCGTCGGTCGGGAAGCTGTTCCCCGGGGCGCTGCTGCACTGGGAGGACATCGGGGTCAGCAACGCCCGGCGGCTGCTCGACCGGTACCGCTACCGGACGCTCTCGTTCAACGACGACATCCAGGGCACCGGCGCGGTGAACCTCGCCGCGGTGCTGGCCGCCGCCCGGGCAACCGGGATCGGGCTGCCCGAGCACCGCATCGTGATCTTCGGCGCGGGCACCGCGGGGACCGGCATCGCCGACCAGTTGTGCGCCGCGATGCAGGCCGACGGCCTGACCGAGGAGGCGGCGCGGTCGCGGTTCTGGGCGGTCGACCGGTCCGGCCTGATCACCACGGCCACGCCGGACGCCGGACAGTCGCAGCGCCGGTACGCGCGGCAGGAGGCCGAGATCGCGGGCTGGCAGCGGGACCGGGCGCTGGGCGGGCCCGGGCTGGCCGAGGTGGTGCGCCGGGTGCGGCCCACGATCCTGATCGGCACGTCCACGCGGGCCGGCGCGTTCACCGAGCCGCTGGTCCGGGAGATGGCGGCGGGCTGCGCACGGCCGGTGATCCTGCCGATGTCCAACCCGACCTCGCTGTCCGAGGCGGTCCCGGCCGACCTGATCCAGTGGACCGGCGGGCGCGCGCTTGTGGCCACCGGCAGCCCGTTCCCGCCCGTCGACTACCGCGGCGTCAGGTACGTGATCGGCCAGGCCAACAACGCGCTGATCTTCCCGGGGATAGGGCTCGGCGTGATCGCCGCCCGGGCCACCCAGGTCACCGACAACATGCTGGCCGCCGCCGCCCACGCGGTCTGCGGGCTCGTCGACACCGCGACGCCCGGCGCGCCGCTGCTGCCGCAGGTCGAGGCGCTGCGGGAGACGTCGATCGCGGTCGCCGCCGCCGTGGCCCGGGCCGCCATGAACGACGGCGTGGCGGGCGCGCCGGCGGACGGGGACCTGCGCGGCGCCGTCCAGGCGCTGATGTGGCGCCCGGTCTACCGCCCGGTCCGGGCCGCCTAACGATCGAGGAAGCGGGCTATGGCCGCCGTGAGCGCCAGCGCAACCTGTTTCTGGAAGCCGGGCGTCACCAGTAGCCCGGCGTCGGTGGCGTTGCGCATGTTGCCGCACTCGATCAGGACCTTGGGCACCGTGGTCAGGTTGAGCCCGGCCAGGTCGTCGCGCGGCAGGATGCCGTTCACGCCGGTGTAGTCGCTTTCCGGCATCGGCGTCCCGGCGAGCAGCGCATGCCGGACGTCGGCGCCGAACCGCTCGGAGGCCGCGATCACGCCGTCGTTCGGGCCGTCGGCGACCGGCTCAAGGATCGTGAACCCGCGGCCGGACGGGGGCCCGCCGTCCGCGTGAATATCGACCGCGACGTCGGCGTGCGCGTCATCGATGATCTTCGAGCGGGTGGTGACGCACGGCCCGACGCCGTCGTTGCTGGTCCGCGTCATCACCACGCGCGCGCCGTCGCGGAGCAGGTCGGCCCGCAGGTAGAGCGCCACGTTGAAGTTGAACTGCGCCTCGGTGTAGCCGGCGTCGGTCGTGGTGCCGGTGGTGTCGCAGTTCTCCCACCCGGTGCCGTTCCACACCTGCTGCGCGATCACGGACGCGGCGCCGAAGTTCCCGCCGTCGTGGCCCGGGTCGATTCCGACGATCTTCCCGGCCAGCGGCGGCGGGGCCGGGCTCGGCGACGGGCTGGCGGACGCGGCCGGGGCCCGGGTCGCGCCTGCGGCCGCCGAGGGCCCGGGCCGGGACGGGGCACGGGACGCGGGTGCGGCGGCCGGGCCGGCCGCTCCCGCCGGGCCGCAGCCGGACACGGCCAGCCCGCAGACCGCCAGGCCCGCGCCGGCCAGCCGGATCACGGCCGCCGGCCGCGCACGCCCGCGAGCGGGTCGCCGGGAATCAGGTCCGCCCGGGCGGCGGATCGCCTGCCCCGAGCCTGAGCGTGAAAAAGACTTATCCGGGGCGGCCATCTCGACGAGGTTACCGTCACAGCCGGGGGTCCACCGGCTCGCTCTCCAAAGCCAGCACGCCGAACACGCACTCGTGCACACGGTACAGCGGCTCGGCGGCCGTGAACCGCTGCAGCGCCTCGATGCCGAGCGCGAACTCGCGCAGCGCCAGCGACCGCTTGTGGCCGAGGCCGCGCGAGCGCAGCCGGGCGAGGTTGCGCTCGGCCGCGTACTCGGGCCCGTAGACGAGCCGCAGGTACTCGGGGCCGCGGCACTTGATGCCGGGCTGCGCCAGGCCCCTCGGCCCGCGGTGCACCACGCCGGCCGGCTTGACCACCATGCCCTCGCCGCCCGCGGCGGTCAGCTCCTCCCACCACGCGGTCGCGGCCTGCTCGCTGGCCGGGTCGCCGAGCGCGACCGTGACCGCCCGGGTGCGCCGAAGCGCCACCGGGTCGCGGTCGCACAGCCGGCCGAGCACCTCGAGGTGCCAGCCGTGGCCGCGCAGCGCGTGCGCCTCGCCCTCCCCGGCCAGGACCTGGAACGGCGCGAGCTTGAGGTCGTCGGCCGAGTCCACCGGCCAGCAGTAGCGGCGGTAGGCGGCCGCGAACCTGGCCGCCGCGTCTTCGCGCTCGCCGGAGCGCTCCAGCAGGCCGGCCACGTCGAGGCCGCGCCCGGCGGCCGCGGCCAGCACCCGGGTCTGCGCCTGGGCGGCCGCGGCGGCCGCGGCGCCGACCGGCGCGTACTGGCCGCGGAGCAGCTCGCCGGCCTTGGCCGACCAGGGCAGCAGCTCGCAGTCGAGCGCCAGCCAGTCGGTGCCGAGCTCCCGCCACAGGCCGGCCGCGCCGATCGCCGCGGTGACCCGGGCCAGCAGCTCCCGCTCGACCGCCGGGTCGGCGAAGAACGCCCGCCCGGTCCTGGTGTAGATGACCCCGGCGCCCGCGCCGTCGATGCCGAACCGCCGGCCGGCCACCGACTCGTCCGCGCAGGCGATCACCACGGCCCGCGAGCCCATGTGCTTCTCCTGGCAGACCACGTCGCTCACCCCGGCGGCCCGGTAGCCGGCGAACGCCTCCCTCGGATGCTCCAGGAGTCCGGGGGCGTCGGAGGTTGCGGGCGGCGCCATGGTCGGCGGCAGGTAGATGAGCCAGCGCGGGTCGATGGCGAACCGGCTCATCACCTCCAGCGCCGCGATCGCGTTCTCCTCGCGGACGGTCACCGTGGACCCGGTCAGCCGGGTCTGCACGACCCGCTTGCCGGTGACGTCGCCGATGTCGAGCTCGGCGGGCTCCCGGCCTGCCGCGGGGCCGGCGAGCGCGGCCGGCGCGGCGAGGGGCCGGGCCGGCTGGTAGTGGACCGCGGCGGCCGGGACCGATACCAGCTCCCGTTCCGGGTACCGCAGCGCGGTGAGCTTCCCGCCGAAGACGCAGCCGGTGTCCAGGCAGATCGTCCCGTTCACCCACTCGGGCTCGGGCACCGGGGTGTGCCCGTAGACGACCATCGCCCGGCCGCGGTAATCGCGGGCCCACGGGTAGCGGACCGGCAGGCCGTACTCGTCGGTCTCGCCGGTCGTGTCGCCGTAGAGGGCGAACGCCCGGACCGCGGCCGACGCCCGGCCGTGCATGGCGGCGGGCAGCCCCGCGTGCGCGACCACCAGCCGGCCGTCGTCGAAGACCACGTGCCCGAGCAGCCGGTCCATGAACGCCGCGGCCCGCTCGCGGAACCCTTCCGGCTCGGCCGCCAGCTGGGCCAGGCTGATCTCCAGGCCGTGCCCGACCGTGACGTTGCGGCCGCGCAGTGCCCGGACCAGCTTCGCCTCGTGGTTGCCGGCCACCGACAGCCCGGATCCCTCGGCGGTCATTCCCATGACCAGCCTGAGCACGGCGGGCGTCGACGGCCCGCGGTCGACCAGGTCGCCCACGAAGACCGCGGTCCGGCCGCCGGGATGCCGGGCGGAGCCGCCGTCGGCGTCGACGGTGTAGCCAAGGCGGCCCAGCAGTTCGGTCAGCTCGGCGAAGCAGCCGTGGACGTCCCCGATGATGTCGAACGGGCCGTGGTCGGCTCTGCGATCGTTCCACAGCGGCTCCCGCTCGACCGTGGCCGCCTCGACCTCGTCGTCACCGCGCAGCACGAACACCCGGTGGAACCCCTCCCGGCGCAGGTCGCGCACGCTGCGGCGCAGCTGGGCCTGCTGCTGGCGCAGCACGTGCCCGCCGAACGCCCGGTCCGGGCGGGCCGCGTTGCGCGCCGCGCAGGTGGCCTCGGGGACGTCCAGGACCACCGCGACGGCCAGCACGTGATGCTCTCGGGCCAGCCGGAGGAGCGTGCCGCGCGCGGCGGGCTGCACGCTGGTGGCGTCGATCACGGTCAGCCGCCCCGCCGCCAGCCGCTTGCCGGCGATGAAGTGCAGCACGTCGAACGCGTCGGCGGTGGCCGACTGGTCGTTCGGGTCGTCGCTGACCAGGGCGCGGCACGCGTCGGATGAGATCACCTCCGTGGGCCGGAAGTGCCGCGCGGCGAACGTCGACTTGCCGGAGCCGGTCACGCCGACCAGGACCACCAGCGACAGGTCGGGAACCTTGATCGCGGTCACCGCCGGAACACCGCCAGCTGGGACGGGCAGCCGACGCCGGCGCCGTCAGGCCCGGTGCCCTCGGGCCCGATCCCGGACAGCTCGGCCCGGTAGCCGTGGCGGGCGGCAACCCCCTGCGCCCAGTCCGCGAACTGCCGCCGGTCCCACTCGAAGCGGTGGTCGGGGTGCCGGAAGCTCCCGGCCGGCAGGCCCTGCAGCAGCACGTTGTACTCGGCATTCGGAGTGGTCACGACCACGACCCCGGGCCGTGCCCCGCCGAACAGGGCACGCTCGAATGCGCCGAGGCGCGGCGGGTCCAGGTGCTCGATGACCTCGACGACCGCCGCGGCGTCGAAGCCGTCAAGCCGCCGGTCCCGGTAGGTGAGCGAGCCGTGCAGCAGCGTCACCCGCTCGCGCTGGCGTGGCGCCATGCCGTCCAGGCGGAGCCGGCGGCCGGCCGCCTCCAGCGCGCGGTAGGAGACGTCCATCCCGACGATCCGCCGCAGCGCGGGCTCCTTCAGCAACCGGACGAGCAGCTTCCCCGATCCGCAACCCAGATCCAGAACGCTCCGTGCGCCGCTGGCGCTGACAACCGACAGTACGGCGGTCAGCCGCTGTTCATGCAGGCCGGCACGGCGCTCGGCCGATTCCTCGCGGGCATCGTTCTCCGCGTCGGCGCGGTCCGGGTCACCGGCCTCGTCGGCCACGAGTGCTGCCAGCGCGTCCCGGGTCAGGCGCTGGTCGTGGCGCAGGTAGCGCCGGACGATCAGGTCGTGATCCGGGTGCGCCGCGAGCCACTGGCCGCCGCGCCGCAGCAGCTTGTCCACCTCGTCGGAGCCGACCCAGTAGTGCTTGTCGTCGTCGAGCACGGGCAGCAGCACGAACAGGTGCTCAAGCAGGTTGCGCAGCCGGACCTGGCCGCGGAGCCGCAACGACAGGTACGGGCTCGCGCCCCACTCCGGGAACTGCGGGTCCAGCGGGAGCACCCGCGCCTCGACCTCGTAGCCGAGCGGCTCGAACAGCCGGCGGGCCAGGCCTTCCCCGCCGCGGCAGGGCACGACCGGCAGCCAGGCCTCGAGCGGGATCGCCTGGTCGGCCACCTCCTGGCGTTCCTTGCTGCGGCCCGTCATCGCCGTGCCGAACAGGCGGCCGATCGCGACCGACGTAAAGGACGAGGCGACGTACGGCCGGTCGTTCACGTAGCGGGCGAGCGCGAACCTCGACGCGGCCGGATGGCGCCCGTCCCTGACCAGGCCGACCGGGTCGACCTCGACCAGCACGGCGGCCTCGCAGCGCTCGTCGGTGGCCTCGGGAAAGACCACGTGGGCGGTGCCGAAGCCGAGCTCGGCGACGTGCGGGCGGCCGGGGTTCTTGTGCAGCAGGAACCCCAGGTCGGTGGCGGGCCGGCGGGTGGTCGAGATGGTCAGCAGCACGCGTGCTTCACCCCGGATTTACCTCGCCGCCGTGGACGGCTCAGGCTAACAGCCGGCGTAGCGGACACTCGAAGCATTTACGCCTCCGCCGGACGGCTGTGAACGAACGATGCCGACCAGCCGTCACATTAGGTGGCATATCAGGCGAGACGGCGGACCACGTCGTGATAATCCGCAGGGCGTAGTCGGTACCCGAGCACGTCACCCTGTTCTACACGGGGGCGGCCATGGTGGGTTCGGTCTACCCGCTGATCATGGCGCAAAGGTCTGCCTGCGGGCCTTCGCCCCTCATCTGCGCTTCTGACCCCCGGGTCCCTGCTGCTGCTGCGGCGGCGTGGCGGCGTGACTTGGCGCCGGCGGGGCGGTCGCGCTCGGGTGCGCGGTGATCACCATGATCACGGCGATGCCCGCGGCCACGAGCACGAATACCAGCGTGATCGTGATCCGCTCCCACGACCTCAGGGGGCCGGCATGCGCGGGAGGTCGACGCACCTGGTATCCCCCCGCGGGCACGAATATCCCCCCGACTGCCCAGTTCGCGCGCGGCCAGCCTGCCGGCACGCGGGTTCTCTTGAAATGGACTGCGCGCCGCGAGCGGGGACTCCAGACGTACGCGCGCCATTGTTTCCCGGCCCCGTTATGCGAATGCGAGCCTAAGACCGCAGGTCAGAGCCCGTCTTTGGAAAGACGTTTTCTGGGGCTTTGGAATGCCTCCGGGCGGCGGCGCCGGGCACGGCCGCGCACGAGGGCCGCGCAGCCGGGGCGAGACGGGGGCGCCGGGCACGGCCGCGCATCCCATGCCGGTCAGCCCAACGGGACCTCGAGGCCCTCCTCGGCCAGCAGGATCTCCCCGTCGAACACCGCCGCGGCCGCGGCGCGCGAGGCCTGCCGGTCGTTGTCCGGCCAGAAGTGGGTCAGCAGCAGGCGGCGCGCGCCGGCCGCGGCGGCGGCCTCGCCCGCCTCGCGCGCGGTCAGGTTCAGCGACGGGCCCCGCACCGCCGGGGCGGGCGCGGCGCCGGGGCGCTGCCCCCAGTCCGTCGCGTCGGCGATGAAAAGGTCGGCGCCGCGGCCGAGCTCGGCGAGCGCCGGGTCCGGGCCGGTGTCCCCGGTGTAGGCGAGGGTCAGGCCGGGCCCGGACAGCCGCGCCCCGGCGTTCGGCAGATAGTGCGGCAGCAGCATGCTTTCCAGCCGGAGCGGCCCGACCGCCCGGGACGGGGCCGGCAGCGGATGCCAGTCGAAGGCCCGCCGCACCACCTCCGGGCCGTCATCTTCCAGGCCGGTCAGCCGGGCCAGGACCGGCTCGGGCGCATGCAGCGGGATCGGCGGCGCCCCACGGCGTCCGTACCACCGGGCGCGCAGCAGCCCGTGCAGGTCGACCATGTGATCGGGGTGCGCGTGCGTGACGATCACGGCGTCGACCCCGTCCGCCGCGGACGAACCCAGCAGGGCCAGCAGCCGCGGCAACGTGCCGTAGCCGAGGTCGAGCACGATCCTTACGCCCTGGTACTCAAGCACGAACCCGCTGCAGGCCCGGCCCGGCTCGGGCCAGCCGCCACAACTGCCAAGCACGACAAGGCGACCGCTCATCCCGCCAGTCTGCCGCATCGCCCGCCCAAGCCCGCGCCGCCATCGCCCCGCTCCAGCACACCCGCGAGCCACGCCGCCGCCCGCTCCAGTGCACCGAGCAGCACTGCCGCCCGGACCAGCACCGTGCCA
>Ga0335073_10007260_pt1 | contig 15537 bp, 11 predicted proteins | sample Lox_Sample_22_FD_207093 | JGI IMG/M metagenome (GOLD analysis project Ga0335073, IMG submission 207093) | Soil microbial communities from Loxahatchee National Wildlife Refuge, Florida, United States - Lox_Sample_2.2 | ecosystem: Environmental > Terrestrial > Soil > Wetlands | place: USA... | reverse complement strand
CCAGGCCAAAGGCGTGCGAGTACGCGCTCTGGCGCTGGCTGAACTGCTTGGAGGAGAAGCGGTCGGTCCAGCCGAGGTAGTTCCAGTAATCGACGTGCTCGCCGAGCAGCACCAGTTCGACGCCGCCGCCCGCACCCTGCTGGTCGAGCCGGCGCAGCAGCGCATCCGCCGGCGGGCAACTGGAGCATCCCTCGGACGTGAACAGCTCGACCACCACGGGAGTTTGCGCGAAGCCAAAAGGAACCAGCGTCAGAATTGCGAGAACAACCAGAGCGAGCAGGCGAACCCTATTTTGCATGGCAGAATATGAGACTCGCGAGGCGCGGAATTGTTTCAGGACGCGGGTTGCATTTCGCCACCATGTAGGGCGCTACGTCCCGATGCGCTGGATGATCAGGGCGGCGATCAGGGCGGCGTCGGCGGCGAAGACGTTGCTGATGAAGTTGACCGAGTCGTTGCCCAGCTTGCCGCCGTTCTCCCAGGTCGCTCCCATCACGCTGTCGAGGAACATGCCGGCGATGCCGGCGAAGGCGATGACGAAGGTCCAGCGCCAGTCGATGAGGCCGTAGGCCGCGCTCACCCAGGACAGAATGGTGGCGGCGACGCACCCGCTGATGGTTCCTTCCACGCTGATGGCGCCGTTGGTGCCGATCGGCACGTCGCGAAAATTGGTGATCATGTAGGCGCCGCGTGAAGTCGCCTGTCCCAGTTCGCTCGAGACCGTATCCGCAGCGGCTTCGGTCAGCGCAGCGACCGCGCCGATCATGAGGATGTCGCTCAGTTCGGGAAACCAAATGGCCGGTAAGGCGCAGATCGCCGCCGGCGCCAGATTGGCCAGCACCTGCGAGGCAGTCCGGCCGCGGCGGCGCTCGGCCACCCCCAGACGCTGTTTGCGCTTGTAGCCCCAGCGGGTGGAGATCAGGGTCAGGAAAAAAACCGTCAGCAGAGGGATGAACCCTCCCAGTCCGGCGGCCATCATCAGGATGAAGGCGATCACCACACCCACCAGCGCTCCGCCGTCGGTGACCGCACCGATAATCCGCGCCACGATAGCAAATCCAACTGCGATCATGGCGGAGGGCAAAGCTCTGGACTGCAGGAGGGTTATCACACGTGAGTCAAGTATCGCATGGGAGCGGCGCTCGCCTTTCGCGGCTCGCCGTCCGCCGTCCGCTCTTCGCCTTTGGCCGCTCGCCTTTCGCTGTTCGCTCTTCGCCAGAACACTCAAACACGCAGCGGCGGAGTACAATCGGCGTCCTCATCAAGTAACCGAGCCTTCGAGTGGGCGTCCAGGCCCGGCGGGGCATCTCTGGCGAAAAGCGAAAAGCGAAAGGCGATTCTTAGCCCTTGACGAACCTCGGGGAATCGCCCGATCATATCTTGCCTGCAAACTGCACCTCCCAGTGTGCATCTAAAGGAACGACTTATGCCTTCTTCCGTGTGGTCCGGATATCTGACGTTCGGTCTCATCTCCATGCCGGTGCGGCTGTTCTCCGGCGCGCGCCCTGAACATATCTCGTTTCACATGCTGCACCGGCCTGACAACACGCGCATCAAGCAGCAGCTCTGGTGCCCGCACGACGAGCGCGTGGTCGAGCGCAGCGAAATCGTGAAGGGCTACGAGTACCGCAAGGGCGAGTACGTCATCATCGAGCCGGAGGAGATCAAGAAGATCGAGCCCCGGACCGCCAAGGCGATGGAGATCCTCGAATTCGTCAAGGCCGACGAGGTCGATCCCATCTACTTCGAATCGTCCTACTATGTGACGCCGGAAGAGGCAGGACGGCGTCCGTATGCGCTGCTGTGCAAGGCGCTTGAAGAGTCGCAGTACGTTGCCATCGCCAAGCTCACCATGCACAACCGCGAGTACACGGTCTTCCTGCGTCCGTACAAGGGCGGCATGATGCTGCACACCATGTACTACAAGGAAGAAGTGCGCGATCTGGATAATTTTGGCCGTCCCGATGTCGAGCTGAAAGATGCCGAGGTGAAGGTCGCGCATCAGCTCATCGAAGCGCTGGCCGGCGAGTGGGACCCGGAGAAGTATCACGACAGCTTCGAAGAAAATCTGAAGACGCTGATCAAAGCGCGGCTGGAGGGCGAGGAAGTCACGCCGGTCGAGAAGCCCAAGAAGATGGCGCCGGTCGTCGACCTGATGGCCGCGCTGAAAGAGAGCCTGGCCAACGTGCCGAAGAAAGCTCCCCAGCGCGTCGAGGATGCACAGCGCGCGTCAGAGGTGAAAGTCGCCGCCAAGGCGAAGAAGAGCTCGCGGCGCAAACCCGCAGCGTAGGCGGGATTGGAATCAGGTTAGACCTCCAACGAAGCACCGCAGGGTCCTGAATAAAAAGATTGAGGGTGCCCCGTCCAAGCTTCTTTTGCTTGGGCGGGGATTTCATTGCGAGTCACAGAACCGGAGGTCTAATCTCGTGGCCAACGCGGAGGAAAACCCCCACCCGAGCAACCGAAGCTCGGATGGGGCACCCTGCGCCGAACCCTTCGACAAGCTCAGGGCAGGCTCTGGGGCACCAGGCGACATTGGAGTCTGAATTACGATAGCTTACGAGAACAGGCCAAGTCGTAACCAATCCTGAACGGGATGCTCGGCAATCGGAACGGGTACTGGCTTGGCGATTATAGCTACCTGCGAAACTCTTTAGCGAAAAGCGAACTTTACGGCTCAATCTCCCAAACGACACCAAAACCATTGCCGCCACCACTGGCTGCCGTGCCGTAGAGATTGCCCTTCGTGTCCATTACCACGCCGCCGCTCGGGGCGGCACCGTCGTTGACGTCGAAGCTGTGCAGTTCGGTATAGTTCCAACCGGATGGCGAGGGAGTTAGTCGGTAAACCGTTCCACAACCGGGACCGCCGGGGGGACAGAGACCACGGCCGCTTCCGCCGTGGAATGTGGTGCCGTAGAGATTACCGGCTGCGTCCATCATCAGGCTACTTTTGGGATAAGCCATTCCACCGAAATTGTAAAGCAGGATGAAGTTCCAACTGCCCTCCGACGGCGTCAGCTCAAAGGCTGTGCCCCCGCCGCCCGCGCCGCCTGAGAGAGCTGTGCCATAAAGATTGCCGAGTCCGTCAAAGATCAATCCGCCCATGGGATCGTATCCGTCGTTTCCGGCTGTGAAGGAGTAGAGCACTTGCTCTGTCCAGCCCGATGCTGAGGGCTTCAACTGGTAGACCGTGCCATAGCCGAGGCCGCCTTCCATCGTGGTGCCATAGAGATTACCGGCACTGTCGAGGATGACGCCTGCGTTGGGATTGGCCCCGTCGCTGCCGCCGGCGAAGCGGTAAAGCACGCTCTCTGTCCAGCCACCATGGGCGGGTGTGAGCACGAAAACCGTTCCGCAACCAAACCCGTTGCAACCGGGGCCACCTTCCATCGTAGTGCCATAAAGGTTGCCGGCCCGGTCGAAGACGAGGTCCCCCTGTCCGGGATCTGCGCTGTCGCTCCCGCCGGCAAATTGGTACAGCGGGGTTTCAGTCCAGGGGCAGAGCGCAGTCTTGCAGACGGTGGCAGCGGGTCTCAGGTTAAAAATTGTGCCGAAACCATTTCCTCCACTGGAGGTGCTACCGTAGAGACTGCCGTCTGGTCCGAAGACCACTCTGGAGGTTGGCTCAGCGCCATCATTGCCTGCGGCAAAGCTGTAGAGCGGAGTTAAGACCCAGTCGGAGTTCTTGTGCGTTAGCTTAAAGACCGTGCCGCACCCGTTTTCCCAGCATGGCCCTGCACGATTCCCGCCGTAAGAAGCTGTGCCGTAGAGGTTCCCTGCTCGATCCAGTGTCAACCCGGCTGTAGGGGCTGCTCCGTCCTGACCGCCGGTGAAGTTCCAGATCACCTGGAAGTTCTGGGCTAGTGCTGGTTGGGTGAAGATAAGTATGAGCGCAAGCACAACGACGATCATGGGCGCGAGCGTTGCCGCCCGTGAGATAGTGCGTCGAAGTGAATTCTGAAGTTGCCGTTTGCTGCGCATGGGTTCGCCTCCTTTGCATGCGGTTCGGAAGTGAATACATCAAGGCAAGCGCACTCGGATGTTGGAGAGAAGGAAGGTCGGCGCTTCGTAGTTCTAGCTGCGCGATTTGAGGAGCCTGGAGAAGTGCCGGAAAAACGTCTCCCGATACACCCATCAGAATTTAACGCCGCTGGTGGGCAGTCTGTCAGTGACGTTTGGCTCTCGCGGAGGTGATGGACGAAGAGTCCAGCAATTGGCGACGAGCCCGGTGCCTGGGGCACCAGCTTTTCTGATACCAGATTCAACCTAAGTCCTGGAGAACGAGGACGAGGAAGCCTTGTCCGGGTTGAAACTTGCAACGCTACCGCTTACTGGCAGACGATTCCGAAAAACCAGGGATAACAGACCACCGGCCGCGCTACGATTGCCTGGGCTGGTCCATCCTCGCCGGGTATTGAGTTGATCGCACTTCCCCACGCTGCATTGAAGTATCCCGACCCTAGTCCGCAACAAGGGTGATAGGTCCAGGTGATCGTTCCATTGACGATGGTATTGCCCTGGGGAGAAATCTTGCCGGTCAAAACTGCCTTACCCGGATACTGGCCGCAATCGGTGCGATGCATGATGACCGAGTCCGGGGTAAAGCTTTCCACGGTGACACCGCAATTCGGCATCAACTCCGGATGTGGCGTTCCCGCTCCCACATAGCGCCCGCCACTCCACACCCAGGTAGAACAGTGCTGGGCGCACCAGTGCATAACGCTGGGAGGTCCGGTTTGGCTCTTGCCGATCGTGGCATACCAGTTACCCTTTTTGTCTTCCCAGTGTCCCGGCCATGAGGAAGTAAATTCGCCACCAATGCGATCACCGTGGCGAGTTCCCGTATACACGGCGGTCAAGCCCGCGGAAGCGCCGGTAGAATCCGCGCGACGGATAACCACGCTGTTATCGTCGAAATGCTCCACGCTCAGGTTGGCAACGTCGCCAGAAGGCCATTGACCATTGCCTTGCGTACCCAGGAAAGTCCAGGTTGCGCAGTTGTTGGTTCCTTCGCACTCCGTCATGGTGACCGGGCCGGCGGCTTTCGTTCGGGTCGTTCCGTGGACGGTACTTGGTGCGGATTGGGCGCTTGCCATAACACAGAGCGCTAAAACAGCGAGCCCGTGTCCCACAATACAGGCGCGGTTCGTCATCGCAGCAGCATCGCACGGGTGGTTTCGGAAAGACAAGCATAATTAACCTGAACCCACCCTGTTCGCCAAAACCGGGCGACAAGGGTGGGGCACCCACAGGACAAGAACATTCCGAAAAATCGGGCGACATAAGAACATTCCGAAAAACCGGACGACAAGGGTGGGACACCCACAGGACAAGAACATTCCGAGATCAACCAGGAGTGGGACAACCTCAAACTTCCCACACTGTGGTACAGTCGTAAACCGTCGTCCTGCAAGTTTCGGCGCTCACCACGTCGAAATCCTGCGCCTTGTGTTTTAAGCTAAGCACTTCGCTGCCGGTTATTGCGCCAACGTGGTACGCGAGTGATCCGATCCAGTGAGATACCTGAATCCGCCTACAGGTTTTGAACCATGACCCCTTCTGGCCGTAAGGTCATCCGTGTAGCCGTCCTGGCAAGCGATCCCGTGCGTTTTCTTGGATTGCGTGCACTTTTTTCTTCCCAGCGGGATATCAAACTGCGCGCGGCCGATGTCGATTCGGTGCTCGCCAGCCCGCACGACGAACTGGTGCTGATGACTTCCGACCGCGGCTCTTCGTTTTATGCGGCGATGTCGGCGTTGAAGGCGGTGCGTCCGGGAATCTGCATCATCGTTACCGCGCCCGGCGATCGCGATGAGCACGTCCTGCGCGCGGTCATGGCCGGCGCCAAGGGCTACGTACCGGAAGAATCTCCGGCGGACGTCTTCAAGAAGGCGATACGCGAGGTGCACGACGGCTCGGTGTGGATGCCGCGGCGGGTGATGGCGACGTTTATCGAGCGCGCCACGACCTACGCGCCACGCGGGCACGGCCGCGGCTCACCGCGCATCAGCAAGCGCGAACGCGAGGTGCTGCGGCTGCTGGTCTCCGGCTCTCCCAATCGGGAAATCGCCACCCAGTTGGGCATCAATGAACGCACGGTGAAATCGCACATCGCGCAATTGCTGCGCAAGGTCGGCGTGGCCAATCGCACGGCGTTGACCGTCCACGCCGTCACCCACTCGTTGCTGACGAACCCACAATCCGCAGCCAAGCCGGGTAAGTAAACGCCCAGCGCGAAGATCGCCACCTGGGCGTGCGGGCGGCAAATTTTGCCCAGTTTCAGCAGGACATTACGAGCGAGGGGGTAGGTTACTAAAGTACAGTTACTTTCACCTGTACTTTCGTTATCTTGCACGATGTATTTCGGCATTGCATACTGCACTCACCTACCACAGAACCTGGGAGACAGGGCTGATAGAGGTTACGAGGGTCTCCTCTTTCAGCCCTTATTTTTTGGTTGTCGGTTGTCGGTTGTCGGTTGTCGGTTGTCGGTTGCCGGTTGTCGGTTGTCGGTTGTCGGTTGTCGGTTGCCGGTTCTCGATTAGCGCAGCCACCGGGCACCGCCCCACCCGCACTTTCCTCACAAATCGGATCATCGCCTGGTATTCCCGGGGGCAGTAACATTTACTTCTCGAATCACTCGTCTTGTTTCGAGTTGCGTGTTCTGTGATTTCGTCCCTGCTCTTCGCATAACCGACAACCGGCAACTCACAACTGACAACCGGCTACTGACTGCTGACTCTAAACAGTAACCATCCCCGGCTCTTTCTTCCCGCCGATCCGGCCATCAAACGCTCTAAGATGAACTCACTAACGAAGCTGTCCAGCTTCGATAAGTGGAGTTGCCCATGAAGAGAACCGTACTGGCATCGGCACTTGTGTTTTCGCTGGCGATCGCACTCAGCGCCTCCGAGCGGCGCGACGCGGACATTGATCGCATTCAGACCGCCAGCACCGTACTCAACCAGATCATGTCGGCGCCGGACAGCGCCATCCCCGACAGCATCATGTCGGGAGCGAAGTGCATTGCCATCATTCCCTCGACGCTGAAGGGCGGCTTCCTTTTCGGCGCCAGCTACGGCAAGGGAGTGGCGACCTGCCGCACCGCGACCGGCTGGAGCGCTCCGGCCTTCTTCAAAGCGACGGGAGGCAGCTTCGGCTTTCAGGCCGGCGGGCAGGCCTCTGATCTGGTGCTGATCATTCGCACCGATGACGGCATGCAGCATCTGCTGCAAAGCAAGTTCAAGCTGGGCGCCGACGCCTCAGCCGCCGCCGGGCCGGTGGGCCGGGATGCGGAAGCCATGACCGACCTCACGCTGCGGGCGCAGGTGCTGACCTATTCGCGCGCTCGCGGCTTGTTCGCCGGAGTATCGCTCGGCGGCGGCCTGATCAAACAAGACCAGGCCGACACGCAGGCTTTTTACGGGAAGGACTGGACCTACCGCTCGCTGTTGAACGGACAGGTGCCCGCGCCGGCGGATGCGAACGTTCTGCTGCAGACGGTGGAGAAGTACGCGCCGACCCCAAAACCGAGACCGGCGCCGATGGCGAGCGCCGCGCCCATGGCAACGCCATCGGCGGACGCAGCAATGACGCCGGCGCCGCCGGCTCCAGCCACTACTGCAACGCCGGAGACTGCGGATTCGGAAGACGGCCCTGCGCCCGCTCCTGCCGCTGTGCCCGCGCCGACGACGGCTCCTGCACAGCCGGCTACGGCAGCCTCGCCGGGCTCGGGCGGAAGTCAGTAACGATGCTCTGTTGAACCATGAACGGCGGCCGCAAAGGCCGCCGTTGCTATTGGCGGAATGACGCCATTATTCTTCCGGCGGGCAGGCCACGCTCGCCGCCTGCATCCCGGCGGCAACTTCCGGAATGATTCCGAGCTTGCGGTAGATGGGCCGCACCACGGCGCGAATCTTCGGCAACTGGGTGTAGAACCACAGGCCGCCAAGTATGCAGATGCTTCCGCCGATCATCAGCGTACGTGGCGCGCCGATGCGGGCCGCAGCCGCGCCGGCGATCAGGCTGCCGAACGGCGCTGTGCCCATCAGTGACATGGAATAGAAGCTCATCACTCGCCCGCGCTTTTCTTCATCGACGATGGTTTGCAGGATGGTGTTACTGGCGGCCATCTGCGTCATCATGCAGAAGCCGGCGACCGCGATGAGCGGCAGTGAAAGCGCCAGCCAGCGCGACGAAGCAAACCCGATCAATCCCGCGCCGAAGCCGATGGCCATGAACATGACGAGCCGGCCGAGTCCGAGGACCGAGCGCCGCGTCGCCAGAGTAAACGCGCCGGCCAGCGCTCCCACGCCGGCTGCGCCCATCAGAAATCCCAACGTGTGCGCCCCGCCGTGCAGCACCGAGCCGGCGAAGATCGGCATCAGCACGGTGTAAGGCAGGCCGACCAGGCTGACCAGCCCCAGCAGCAGAAGAATCGAGCGGATCGGGGTGAAGCTGCTGACGTACTGCCAACCCTCGCGCAATTCATGCAGCACGCGGGTGCGGCGGGCGCGCGGTTGCGCGACGACAATATGCATCATCAACAGCGACGCGATCACGGCGATGTAGCTGATGCCGTCGATCAGGAAGCAATATCCCTCGCCGAAGGCGGCAATGATGATGCCGGCCAGCGACGGTCCGATGAGGCGCGCTCCGTTGACCATCGACGAATTCAGGGCGATGGCGTTGCTGAGGTCGGCGCGATCTTCCACCATCTGCACCACGAACGCCTGCCGCGCCGGCATATCGAAGGCATTGATGGCGCCCTGGAACAGGCTGAGCGCGATGATGTCGCCGACGGTAATGACGTGCGCCAGCGCCAGCCCCGCCAGCCAGAACGACTGGATCATCGAGAGTACCTGGGTGACCACCAGCGTGCGATGGCGATCCAGGCGGTCGACCCAGACGCCGGCGAAGGGGCCGAGCAGCATCACCGGAGCCTGTCCGCAGAAGCCCACAAATCCCAGCAGAAACGCTGAGTGGGTCAGGCGGTAGACCAGCCAGGCGGTAGCGATACGCGTCATCCACGTGCCGATGAGCGAGGTGCTCTGGCCGCCGAAGAAGAGACGGTAATTGCGATGGCGCAAGGCGCGCAGCGCGAAGGCCCACGCGGAGGCTTGCTGACCTCCCGTTGCGGGCTCGGGAGGCAGTTGCGTGGGGTTGGTCGGACGGGCCACGAGAATTAGATGAAAACCGGAGCAGTTGCGATGACGTCGGGCAAATTTCCCGCGTCCGGTGGCTTGGTGAGGTTCGCCGGCAGCGAGCGAACGTTATGCGGCGCAGAAAATCGGGGCCGATTGCGCGCCGCGGGTCGCTGGGCGTGGCATGATGTAAGTCAAGGTTCCCGATGCGAATTCGTAATCTGTTGTTGACCTGCGCGCTGCTGCCGGCAGCGCTTTTCTTCGTCCAGCCACATTCGGCTGCCCAGATTCCGGTTCCACCGCCGGGCGTCACCGAGCAGGATCACACGACGCCGCACCGCGCCACCAGCACGCCTTACACCGGCGATCTCTCGATTTTTGAGACGCCGGGGCGCGACCAGCGGCTGCACATCAATCAGGTGATGGACGTGCTCGGCATTACGCCGGGCAAGGACGTTGCCGATATCGGCGCCGGCTCAGGATGGTTCACGGTCCGCGCGGCGCAGCGCGTCGGCAACTCGGGAAAAGTTTATGCCGTGGATATTAATCCTGACGCGATTGACTACATCAACGACCGCCTCAAGAAAGATCACGTGACGAACGTGAAGACGATCGTCAGTGAACCGGACAATCCCAAGTTGCCGCGTAACAGCGTTGATGCCGTGCTGATGATGAAGACTTATCACGAGGTGGAGGATCCGGTCGCGCTGCTGCGTAATCTGAAGCCTGCACTCAAGCCGGGAGCGCGCGTTGGCATCATCGATCGCGACGGCAACGGTACCGATCACGGAGTCCATAAGCAAATCGTGCTGAAGGAGGCCGGCGAAGCGGGATATCGTTTGCTGTCAGAGCACGACGATTTAGTGAAGGCCGATCATGTTGATTATTTTCTTGTTCTGGGCGTGAAGTAAGGGGAGTAGGGGGTAATCAGCAAACGACATCGCGCAGTCGAGGAGACCTGCTTGTTCGGAATGCGTTGGAGCGCGAAGGAACAGCAGATCCCTCGAGTCCTCGCTTGCCGGCGCGCGCTCGTCGCTCGGGATGACAATCTTAACGATGGAAGCTGGTTCGGCACGACTGAAGTCGTGCCCTGACACAAAGCCCGGTCTCTCGGCTCGCGCCAAAAGGCGCTTGTCGCTCGGGATGACAGGTGGAAAAGGGTCGCGGCATCGCCAGAGGTCAAGGTAAACTGGGCGGCTCCTCTACCTTTTGTCACGCCGGGCGGGAAACCATGAACGTGATTGGCGTACGATCGACCACAACGCGCACCCTCGCGCTAAAACGCGACCGTCGATTATGGTGGGCTGCGATCTTTTTTGGCGTGGCCATGCTGGTTATTCTATGGACTAAGATTGGCGTTGCCATCTATGCAGTCTCCGGCTTCTCGTGGGTCCACGCCAACGGCACCGTCACCAGTTCCCGCACGACCGATGTGCCGGCGATCCAGTTCACAACCCGCGATGGATCTCCCGTTGTTTTCCGAGAAGACTATGACCTGATGTGCCATCGCAGCTTTTGCCTGGTGCGGCATTTCGACCCGGGCGAGGTGGTCCCGGTGGTCTATGACCCGGATGCACCGACGAGGGCCTATGTCTACGATTGGGCCCTGTACGTGAATGCCATTGAGTGGTTCGTGGTGGCCGCCTTGTTCGTGATTTTCATCTTATTGCTGGTGGGGGTCCGCTTACCCACCAGGTTTTCGATTGGTATCGGGCGAAGCCCCGATACGCAATGATCCACAGAAACCGTAAGCTTTACGGCTGGACCGGCTCGCCCACCACCACGCCGGTCAGCTTGTGCTCCGCCATGGCCGCATTAAACGCGGGCAGGTCCGTTTGCAGGAACTGATTGAACTTCTGGATCGCTGCCTGATATTGCGGATCGAGCCGCTGCTGAAACTCCAGCATCGCCGGAGTCGGCGCCTCGTCGGCACCTTCCAAAATCTGATCCAGTGCAAACAGATGCTCGCGAACCTTACCCGGCGCGCGCAGCGTCGACTCGCCCGCCCCCGGATTGCTGGTGATCTCGCCTTCGACAGCTTTAATCTCTTTGGCAAGTTTGTCACTGGCATCTTTCACCGGCTTTTCGTCCGGCGTGCCCTTGGCTACCACGGCAAGCGCTTTCACCTGCGCATTGATCGCATCCAGCCGGTTCAGCGCCACGTCCAATTGTGAGATCTGGTGCAGTACCGATTGCGCGAGGTCGTAACGCCCCTGCATATCCGCCTGTGTGGCATGCGAGCGCGGATCGTTGACTACCTGAAGCTTCTCGGTTGCCGTCACGCCGCCGATGGTCATGGTCGCGGTATATTCGCCGGGCGGCACCAGCGCACCGGAACGCGGTCCCTTGTTGAAGTCCTTGGTGTTCTCCCAGCGGACTGGGCCGTCGGCGCGCAGGTCCCAGTACATACGCTGCAAGCCGGGTTTGGTCGGCACCCAGGGAAATTCCTTGTGCTCGCCGGCTTCGGCTTCCTCTTCAGCCTTGGCGGGAACGAGTTGCTGCTGGGTTTGCGATGAGGTTGCGGGCTGCGACGGCCTGGCTTCCTTCCGCTCGCTTTGGCGCGAAGCCGGCGCGCCTATCAGGGCAGCCGGTGGAATGTCTTCGTCCTGCGGCGGCTTTTCGCCTTCATCCAGCGTGTGCGTGCCCTTCATGGTTCGCACCACGTGCCCCTGCGAATCGGTAATCACCAGTTGGCCGGGCTCCTTCACTTCCTTATCGAGGGAGTAGCTGAGCTGCGCGCCGTAGGCGGGATTCTTGCCGTAGAACGCGCCGTCGCCCAACTCCTCGATCTGCGACCACGGCCAGAAACGAAGCGCCGACGGTATGGGGAACAGATGCAGGCTGGCCTGCGCGATCGCCGGAGTGTACTGCTGGAACGGCGTCAGGTCGTCGAGGATCCACATGGCGCGGCCATGGGTGCCGACGACGAGATCGTTGTCGCGATCCTGATACGCCAAGTCGTACACCGGCGCGCTCGGCAATCCGAGGCCGAAGAGATACCAATGCTCGCCCGCATCCCAGCTCACGTAGAGCCCGTTTTCCAGACCGCCATAGTACATCTGCGAATTGCGGCGGTCGCGCATAACGACGTGCGCGTATATCTGCGGCAGGTCGCCGGAGATCGCCTGCCACGTCGCACCCCAATCGGTGGTGCGGAACAGGTATGGCTTGAAGTCGCCGCTGAAGTGACGATCGACCGAGATCAGGGCTTCGCCGTCCGTGTCCGGCGGCAGGTCGATGGATTCCACGCGTCCCCACGGCTGCAGGCCAGGAATGTGCGCGGTGAGGTTGGTCCAGGTCGAGCCGCCGTCACGCGTGAGCTGCAACTGGCCGTCGTCGGTCCCGATCCAGAGCACGTTGGGATCTTTTGGCGACGGCGAGATGCGGATGATGGTGTCGTAAATCTCCGCGCCGGAGTCGTCCTTGATCACCGGACCGCCGGAGGACTGCTGCTTGCTCTTGTCGTTGAGCGTGAGGTCAGGGCTGATGATCTTCCAGGTGCGGCCGCGGTCTTCGCTCTTGAAGAGGACATTCGCGCCCGCGTACAGCACGGTGGGATTTTGCGGCGAGACCGCGAATCCGGCGTTCCACGCCCAGCGATATTTGAAATTCACCGCGCCGGCGCCTTCGATGTCGATAGGATAGGGCTCGATGTCATTCACGTGCTCGGCGGCGCGATCAAAGATCATGAAGACGCCGTCCTCGGTGCTGTTGTAGATGAGGTTGGGATTATCGGCCGCAGGGATCGCGTAGATGCCGTCGCCACCATTCATGTCGAACCAGTGGCGATCGAGGATGCCGGAGGGGTCTTTCGAGCGCGACGGCCCGCACCAGGCGCTGTTGTCCTGCAAGCCGCCACAGACCATGTAGGGCAGCTCGTTGTTGGCGCTGACGTGATAGAACTGCGCGATGGCGATGTTGTGAATGAAGTCCCAGCTGCCGCCATTGTCGCGCGAGAGCGCGAGGCCACCGTCGTTGCCGATGAGAATGCGGCCCGTGCCTTTAGGATCGATCCAGACGGCGTGATAGTCGCCATGAATCTGCTTGGCGATGGGACTGAAGCTCTTGCCGCCGTCTTTGGATTCCTCAAGATTGTTCGACAGGGCGAAGATGTGATCGGGATTCTTGGGATCGACCGCGATGCGCGAGAAGTAGAAGGGCCGGACGTCGACCTCTTCGTCTTTGCTGACCAATTGCCAGTGCTCGCCGGCATCATCGGAGCGCCACAGCACCCCCTCGTTTGATCCCATCACGGCGTACACCGTGTCAGGCGAACTGGGAGCGATCGCCAGGCCGATGCGCGCGACCGGCTTCTCGGGGAGTCCGTGGCCGGTGAGGCGCTTCCAGGTTTGCCCCTGATCGATGGATTTGTAGATCGCATCGTCGGGACCACCGCCGTCATAGCTCCAGGGCGTGCGGCGGAAGTGATAGGCCGCGGCATAGAGCACCTGCGGGTTCTGGGGATTCATCTCCAGATCGGCGATCCCGATGCTGGGGCCGAGATAGAGAACGTTCTGCCAGGTTGCGCCGCCGTCGGTGGTGCGATAGACGCCGCGCTCGTCGCTGTCAGCCCATGGGCTGCCCATCACGCCGACTAAAACCGTGCTGGGATGATGCGGGTCGATCATGATCTGCGAGATCTGGAAGCTGTTTTCGAGGCCCATACGCTGCCAGTGATCGCCGCCGTCGGTCGATTTGTAGATACCGTTGCCGAAGGAAACTTCGTTGCGGACGTTGGCTTCGCCAGTGCCAGCCCAGATCACGTTGGGATTCTGGGGATCGACGGCAAGCGCGCCAATGGAGGCAACGCCTTCGTACTGAAACAGCGCTTTCCAGGTGATACCGCCATCGGTGGTGCGAAAGACTCCGCCGGCAGCGGCGCCGATGTAGTACACGTCAGGATTGCCGGGAACGCCGGCGACAGCAGGCACCCGCCCGCCGGAAATTGCCGGGCCGATCTCGCGGAAGCTGACGCTCTTGCGCACCATCATCGGGAGGCGGGTGCGGCCTTCCTCGTCAGCTTTCTGCGGGCCGGCCTGGCTGACGATGGAGCCGACCAGTTCGGTGGCTTCGCTGAGCTGCTCCGGATTGGTCGCCGATGTCTTGCCGGTCGAAGGACGGTGGGCTTCGCCGGAGCGCTGCGTGGTCGCTGGAGCCGGTTGCTGTGACCATCCGAAGATGGTGGTAACAGCGAAGAAGAATGCGGTCAGCAGAGCGGATCGAACAGTTGACGGCAACGGTGCCTCCATCCCAGCGAAGACTCGAAATAAAGTAAGTAGAGTAGCACGCGAAAGATGCAATTGGCGGTGCTGTAGAAGCGTACCGCGCAGGCGCGGCATCAATTACGGGCAGGTTGAGGATTCAATCCACATGACAGGCACAACCGGAACCCCCGCATTTCGTCAGCCGTCCGCAATCGAGCGGCTGTTCAATCGCATCTTCGGATTTCTGGTCGGGATGGGATGGGGATTCAAGCACCACTACGTGCTCGAAGTGCGGGGGCGCAAGTCGGGCAAGTTGTATTCCAATCCGATCGATCTGCTGCAATTCAACGGCAAGCGTTATCTGGTCGCCCCGCGTGGGCGCACGCAGTGGGTGCGCAATGCCGAAGCCGCGGCTGAGGTCGCGCTCAAGAAGGGAAGCTGGCGGCAGAGCTTTCGGCTAAAGCCGATTGCCGATGCCGACAAGCCGCCGCTGCTGAAGGCGTATCTCGAGAATTTCAAGAGTGAGGTGCAGCGATACTTTCCTGTGCAGGCGGGATCGGATGTGCAGACGTTCGTCGGGATTGCGAAAGACTATCCGGTGTTCGAGCTGATTGCCGCGGCTTAAGCGCTCACACTTCGGGGCGCCGACCTGAGACGACAAATCAAAAATGACGGCTTGATCGGCGCAGCTAAAGCTGCGCCCCTTCAAAGCCGGCGCACGCGAAAAGAAGTTCTTCACACCTCGAGCGTATAGCGGGCGGCGGCGAGGCGGTACATCCTGCGCCATACCAGGCGATTAATCGTCACCACCACCATCGCCATCACGATGGTCGAGCCCAGCAGCAGCGCGAAGTTGCCCGAGTCGGTGGCCTGCGAGATGGTCGCACCCAAACCAATGGTGCTGTAGGTGTGGTCCTTCAAGCGGAAATATTCGGCGAGGATGGTCGCGTTCCACGCGCCGCCGGAAGCGGTGACCATGCCGGTGATGAGATAGGGGAAGATGCCGGGAAGGATTACGTCGGTCCAGCGCTGCCAGCTGGTGAATTTGAACAGCGCCGCGGCTTCTCTCAGGTCGGTCGGGATCGCCATGGCGCCGGCGATGACGTTGAACAGGATGTACCACTGCGTCCCGAGCAGCAGCAGCACGATGGATCCGATGCCGAGTCCGCCGCCGACGCGGATAATCA
>Ga0335073_10007259_pt1 | contig 15537 bp, 10 predicted proteins | sample Lox_Sample_22_FD_207093 | JGI IMG/M metagenome (GOLD analysis project Ga0335073, IMG submission 207093) | Soil microbial communities from Loxahatchee National Wildlife Refuge, Florida, United States - Lox_Sample_2.2 | ecosystem: Environmental > Terrestrial > Soil > Wetlands | place: USA... | reverse complement strand
TGGAGCACGAGCGAAGCCGAGGGAGCGGTCTTCAACGCGTCGGTGTAAGCGTTCGTCGCGTCATCATACCGCTTGACCGTAAGAAGCGTGTCGCCGAGCAGCGCATTGGCCGCGGGAAACCCGGCTGTGGCGTATTGCCCCTGCAGCCGCTTGGCCGTGGCGACCGCGGCGTCGGCGCCATTCTGCTGCAAATCGATGCCGACCAGAAACTGCAGCATTGCATAGTCGTGCGGGTTCGCCTTGAGTCCGTCCGTCGCAACCGTTCTCGCCGTATCGAAATCCTTGTCCTGCAAAAGCAACGCGATCAGGTTTCGCCGGATGAGATCCGCGGCGGGAGCGCGGCCCAGAATGTCGCGATAGGTCTCTTGTGCCGCAGCGGTATCACCAGCCGCCACTTCCGCTTCGGCGCGGGCCGCGACCAAAACCAGAGGCGCATTGGGTTGCTGGCTTGCGTCGGCAAGAAGGTCGATCGCCTTCTTCGGCTGCTTGGCGCGGATATAGAGCTCCGCCAGATTCGCCATCAGCATCGGGTTTTGCGGCGCGGCAGCCTGCGCCTGCTGCACCAGGGCGATTGCCTCATCCGTCTTGCCGGCTTGCAGGTCCTTGTTGACCAGCAAAGTCAGCGCCTGCAGGTTGGCCGGGTCCTTGCTGAGAACGGCTGACAGGATCTTGTCCGCCTCCTCCGGCTTGCCTTGCAGCGCCGCCACCTTGGCAAGATTGAGCTGGGCGGGTTTGAAATCCGGCTGCCGTTTCAATGCCGCAGCGAAGGCGTCCCGGGCAGCCGGGAGATTGAGCTGGGCGAGCTTCACCAGCCCGTCCAGGTTATCGATCATGGGTGTGTCGCCCTGCGCCGCCCGCAGCTTTGCGAGGCTCGCCTCGGCTTCGGAAACCTTGCCACTGGCAAGCTCGGTCAGCACCAATGCCTCTGCGGCAAAGGTCTGATCCGGCTTGCTCTCAAGGGAATGCTCGAGATCGCTGATTGCCGCGTCGGTTTTGCCGAGACGAAGCTCCGTGCCTGCGAGCTGACTCAGAATCGCCCCGCTGCCCGGCGCCAGTTCCTGCGCCTTGCGGAAATTCTCAACCGCGAGATCCGGCTTGTTTTGAGCAAGATAGGCGCGGCCGAGCAGGTCGTAGAGCTGAGCGTCCGCGTGTCCGGTCCGGGCCGAGCTTTCCAGCAGGCCGATCGCCTTGTCGGTATCATGCTCATGAAGGGCCAGACTCGCGGCCAGCCGTGCCCCGGCAGGGTCGTCCGGGTTGCGTGCCGCGTATTTGTCTGCCGCGGACTCGGCTTGCTGCATCTGCCCCAGATTGGCCTTGACGATCGCCTGCAGGAAATAGGCCTTCGGAATGCTGGCCAGCGCCACCGAAATCCGCTGCAGCGCAGCATCGGCGGCCTTGAAGTCCTTGGCACGTGCCAGAAGGACGGCATCAAGATAGTTGGCCTGAATGCTGGACGGATACCGCTGCAGCACCATGGCGAGATCTGCCTGCGCCTTGGCATCCTGGCCGGCCGCGAGCAGCGCATCTGCCCGGTCGAGCCTGACCACGACCGAGTTCGGTGCCTGCGTCGCGGCCTCGTTGAGCAGGGTGATGGCACCGGCCGCATCGCCTCTGGCCCGGAGGATGCGAGCCTTCTGCAGCATCGCTTCGATGGAATGCGGATCAAGCTTGAGCGCCTGATTCAGGCGATCTTCTGCCCCGGACAGGTCGTGATTCAGCAACGCGAGACGCGCCTCGGCGAGCGGTACCGTCGGCAGCTTGGGCGCCAAACCCTCCGCGGTCGTCAGCGAGGTCTTCGCAGCAGCGAGGTCATGGAGCGCCATCTGGGCAAGACTGCGCGCGACCAGAAGCTTGGCCTTTACCAGGGGATCTGCCTGATTCGCCGGGAAGTCCCGAAGCAGTTCGGCAAATTTTCTCTGCTGCAGGTAAGTCTCGGCCAATAGCGGCAACACCACGCGGGAATCATATCCCGCCTGTTGGGCCAGTTCGGCATTCCGTTCCGCGGCAATCGGATCACCACCTTCCAAATCGATGATCGCCATCCGATAGCGCGCCTCTCCGTTGTGCGGATCGGCTTTCAGCGCGTTACGCAACTCGATCTCGGCGCCCCGGATGTCGCCCTTCTGCATCATCTCCCGGGCCTGGCTCAGATAGTCAGCGGCATTGGCCAGGTTTGGCAGCAAGGCCGTACCCAGCGCGATCTGGGCGACGATCATGGCCGTTCCGAGAAGCCGCTGTCTCATGGTCTTGATCCCTCGGCCGGATGCGAGACCTCCCGCTCCGGCGCGCTGTCCAACATACGATCGGATTTAGCTGTTAGCCCATGCACTTCCATCAGGCCATAGAGCGTGGGGCGGCTCACGCCCAGCAATCGCGCCGCCGCGGCGAGCGTGCCGTTGCTGCGGGACAACGCGACCTGGATCACCTCCCGTTCGGCCCGCAGCCGGGCGGAACGGAGGTCCAGATCGACCACGGTCCCGGACGCGACCGCAAGTTCGAGATCGGCCGCCTCGATCTGGCGACCTTCCGCCATGACCACCGCGCGCTTCATCCGGTTCTCGAGTTCACGCACATTACCGGGCCATCCGTGTGCCGCAATCGCCGTCATCGCCTCGTCGGTAAAGCCGCTGATATTTCGGCCGAATTCCTGATTGAATCGATTGAGGAAGAAGCGTGCCAGAAGAATCGGGTCGCCCCCACGGTCGCGCAGCGGCGGGATACGCACCGAAACCGAATTGAGCCGATAGAACAGGTCACTGCGGAACGCGCCCTCGGCGACACGGTCCTCAAGACTCTGATTGGTGGCAGAGACGATCCGGACATCGACCTGGATCGGCTGTCGGCCGCCGATACGCTCGATCACCTGGTCCTGCAGGAAGCGGAGCAGCTTGACCTGCAACGGGTGCGGCAGGTCGCCGATCTCGTCCAGAAACAGCGTGCCGCGATGGGCGCTCTCGATCTTGCCGATCGTCTGCTTCACGGCACCGGTGAAGGCGCCGCGCTCGTAGCCGAACAACTCGCTTTCCAGCAGCGTCTCGGGAATCGCACCGCAATTGATTGCGACGAAAGGCTGCCTGGCCCGCGGACCGAGGTCGTGCAATGCGCGCGCCAGCGCCTCCTTGCCCGTGCCGCTTTCGCCGAGCAGCAGGACGGTCACGTTTGCCCCGGCCAGCTTTTCGATGCTGCGGCAAACTTTCAGCATCGCATCGTTCGCCGTGATGATCCGCTTGATCGAGGTCTGGGGTGCGGCCTCCGCCAGACGGCGGTTCTCGGCTTCGATGAGGTGCAGCTTAAGGCCGCGGTCGACGATGGTCCGCAACACGTCGATGTCGATCGGCTTTTCATAGAAATCGTAGGCGCCGTTGGCCACGGCCCGCAACGCATGGGCACGCTCGCCGCTGCCGGTGGCGACGATGACCTTGGTGTCCGGTGCAGTCCTGCGCACTTCCTCGAGGGTTGCGAAGCCTTCCGTCGCACCATCCGGGTCGGGCGGCAGGCCGAGATCGAGAATCATGACAGGCGGCCGTTCGCGTCGGAGCGCTGCCACCGCCTGTGATCGGGCATGGGTGATGAACACCTCGAACCCCGGGAAGGCCCAACGGTACTGACGACAGAGGCCCTCATCGTCCTCCAGGATCAGAAGTTTCGGATCAGCCATTGCTTTCTCGCATCACGGCCCTGGCGCGCCAACAGGTGGGAGCACCCACCACCGCGGCGCCCGACGGTGGCTCCGTCCGGCCCCGGCCAGCCCTTCGGGGTGTAGGCCATGACGCCCCTTCTCTCCAGTCCCGGATCATGCCCGGAGCGCCGCCGCGGCCCCGACCGGAGCGCCGGCCGCCGGAAGAAGGAGCCGCATCGTGGTGCCTTCGCCAGGGCGGCTGATCACGATGAGATCGCCCCCGGCCTGCCGCAACAGTTCCCGGGCCTGGTAGGCACCAATTCCGTGCCCGGTTGCCTTGGTCGAGGCGAAGGGCCGAAACAGCTCGTCCCGCACGAATTCCGGGCGCATGCCGGGCCCGGCGTCGACCACGTCGATCACGACCCGCAGCCGTTCGTGCTGAACGCTGATGCTGACGGGCCGGCCCTTCGGCGAGGCTTCGATGGCATTGTCCAGAAGGTGGGAGACCACCGCGTCGAACGAGGCAGGATCCATGGTGACGCGGCCGGTATGGCCGTCCTGCTCCAGCGCGATCGGTTCACCGCGCGTCCGCCGATAGGTGGCGGCGATTGCAGCGATCCGTTCCGCCGGAGCCAGGAATCCCTGCGGGCCGTCGCCGTCGGATGTGCGAAGGCGGGTCAGCGTGGCCGTGATCTTGTCGACCGAGGAGCGGACGGTGCTCAGCATGTCTTTCTGAAATTCGGGATTGCTCGCATGTCGTTCGGCATTGGCGAGCAGCAGCGAGAGCTGGCTGGAGACGTTCTTGATGTCGTGGACCACGAAAGCAAAGCGCTTGTTGTACTCCTGCAACTCCCGGGTCTGATTGAGCACCTGCTCACTGCGCTGTTCGGCGACGAAGCTGGCGACTTCCCGCCCGACGATGCGCAGCAGGTCGAATACCTCCTCGTCCAACTTGAAAGGCGCCCGCGGCGGCGGAACCAGGACAAAACCGGTCAGGCGGCCGACATGGCTCAGCGGAACCGCAAGCCAGATTCGCGGCAGGTCGGCAAAGCAGGCGGGCACAGGACATGCCGGTTCCAGACGGACGATCCAGTTGCCGTCGCGGAAGAGGGCGATGAATTCATCATCGGCTGAAACCGGGGCGGTCGCCGCGGGCATGTTCCACGATCCCGCCCATTGAAAGGTGGTGTCGTTGGCATCGCGCACAAACAGGACGCCGCCCGGACTGTCCACCACCTCTGCTACGGCGCGAATGACCCGCGTTTGCAGGGCGACGTGCTGCTCCGGCGATGACAGGATGGAGATGCACCGCATCCATTCCCTGCGATAGTCGTAGCGATGGCTGAAGAAGTGATTGACGAAGCCTCTGCTGAGTCGTGAGCGGGCGGAACCGGACGTGATCAGGACGCCGATCGCCAGCACGCCGCTGAACAGGATGGTAACCTCGGCAAGGGTGCCCCAATCCGAACCAAGACGCCGCAGAACCTCGCCAGCCGCCGCGAGGGCGATGAGAAAGACGCCGCTTGCGACCAGCGTCGCACTGTGGAAGACGACACTCCGTGAGACATGGATGTCGATGGCCCAGCGCCGGTTTCGTGCTGCGGCGACGGCGAGCAGCGGCGCCACGACCGCGGTGACACAGGCCCGCCCCTCCAGCAAGGGCAGCGACAAGCCCCGGAAAAGAATCGCATCCGCATAGAGAAAGAGGTCGAAGACGAACAGACCACCGAGACCGATGCAGATCAGGTTGACGTGCCACCGGTATTCTGCCGGCGTATTAAAGTAAAGGTTCTCGAGCAGAAGGATATTGCATATGGCTAGCCCGAGACGCGCGATGATCGCCATCGACCACAGCGACGGCGGCTGATCTCCGGACCCGAGATAGCCCGCCAGAGGCGCCACGCAGAGCACGAGGATGGCGACCAGGCCGGTCGTGGCAAAGGCCCGGCTCAACTGACTCCGATGCGCGACGGACCGACGGTAAAGGTGGAAAACGAAGCCGTACCAGGCCACCGACCGGGCGAGTTCCAGGACGCCAGGAATGCCGTTCGCCGGCGTCCGCCAATCGACCGCGACCGCGGCCGCCCACGCGGCGGTGACAAGACAGGCACCGGCCAGCGCCAGGCCGGTGCGACTGAGCCTGGCACGCATCAGGATGAGTGCCGCCAAGACGAGATAGACCGCGGCGCATCCCGCCTGCAGGACGGCGAGGGCGGGTACGTCTGCGGTCATATCGACGTCACCGTCGGTCGCACGGGCCGTGCCTGCCCGACTAGCGGGCTCCTTCCTGGAAAAGGATCACCCGAACGGTGGCGACCAGAATGATGAGGTCGAGAAGCAGGCTGCGGTTCTTGATGTAGTAGAGATCATAGGAAAGCTTGGCGCGGGCGTCCTCCACCGAGGCGCCATAAGGATAGTTGACCTGGGCCCAACCGGTGATCCCCGGCTTGACCGAGCACCGCTCCTGGTAGAACGGGACCACCTGCGACAGTTGCTGCACGAAGTGCGGCCGCTCCGGACGCGGACCGATGAAGCTCATCTCACCGCGGAGGACATTGAGCAGCTGGGGCAGTTCGTCGATCCGCGTGCATCGGATGAAAGCACCCACCCGGGTGATGCGTGGGTCCTTCTGCGCGGCCCAGACCGGCCCCTGCGCCTCGGCATCCGTACGCATGGAGCGGAATTTCGTCAGGGTGAAGCGGCGGCCGCCGAGGCCAACGCGCTCCTGCCGGTAAAACACCGGGCCCGCGCTCTCGAACTTGATGGCCAGCGCGGTCACCAGCATCAGCGGAAGGGTGAATACCAGAAACATCAGGCTCAGCACGATGTCGCCGATACGGCGCAAGGTGTCGGCAAAGCGGCTCGCCGCGAACCCGTCCGCAAACAGGAACCAGTTGGTGTCGACGTGATCGAGGTCGATCCGACCGAGCTGCTGCTCCCGAAACGTCACGTCGTCGATGACCCGGACCCCGCTGAGCTTGCAACGCATCAATTCTGCCGCGGGAATCGCCGCTCCCGCCTCCGGGGCGACAACGATGCCCCACAGACGATTCTCGCGGAGCTTGGTGCGCACCGCCTCGGTCGCTTCTTCGGGCGCCGGATCGGTCACCAGTCCCGCCAGCTCGAAGAACCGGGCCCTCTGCGACCGCACCGCTTCACTGGCGCGGACTGCGCGATCCCCTGTTCCCACCACCAGAACCGACCGCTGAAACAACCGCAGCCGCAGCACGAGACCGAATATCCAGCGCGTGACCAGAAGGCAGATCGCCCATGCCACCAGAACCTTCAGCAACAGCAAGGAGTGGTGGACGAAGATGTGGCTGAGATCGATGTCGAAAATCGTGCTGACAACGAGCATCGCCGGGAAGGCCACAGCGGCGGCGACGGCGGCATTGGCCAAGAAACGGCGCCGTTCGGTAATGATTTCCGGGCGATACAGCCCGATCGCCAGAGAGGTGGCAGCGATCGTGAAGGTCAGCACAGCCGCCAGATCTGCAGCCTGCGACTGCAGGATACTCGGCATCGCGGGATAGACTGCCCCGGAGAGGAGCAGGGCATAAATCGCCGCAAACGAAAGACCGAGCTCAAGAACACACAGAACGAATACTTCGATTGGTATATAACGCTCAAAGGGCCTAATCATCTATTCCTCCACGCAGCAAGGAGAGCGTAGTGGCAAAACATTCCCATAATGCACTCGCCTTACGGCGGCTTTAATATAGCACTGGAGTGCACAAATAACGCGATGTCAAAAGAAGGCTCGACTTTTCTGATTTGAACCGGATCGACACTGAGTCCCTGGCTATCGCCCCACCAAATAGATGTTCAAAGCTTGCCAATTATCAACTCACGACAAATACAAACGCCACGTCGCAGCGGCGTTACGCTTCCGACTTACAGGGTTTTCATGTGGGAATGGTGGCCGTCGTCCGGACTCGCATCGTGCCCAACCCTATACCTTCATTACGAGATCGTCAATCCCGGCATGATCTGCCGTGAATCTCTCGCGATATCGTGAGAGAAGGTACGCTTGCATACTGTCGTGCGGGCAGTCCACAGGCAAACCGAAGCGGGGCACCATGCGGATGGCCTTCCTTGTCCTGGCCTGGTCGGATCTTCCGACGAGGGTCATACACCCGTCTTGGCGGTGTTTCGCTATGGATCATGTCACATCGCCGACTCTCGCGGGCTTGTGTCGGCCCCGGATCCCCGGGCGATCTTGACGGCGGCGCCACCGGGCTGTCCGGGACGCCGACACCCCGGCGACGGAAGGCGTCAGCGCGCTTTACGGTTAGGCACGAACGGTGATATAAAATGCTAAACATTTCGAGTTAACATCGGCAGGGCCGGTCGCGGTGTCGGCCAGTTCACATGCAGGCGCGTAGCTCAGCGGTAGAGCGCTGCCGTTACATGGCAGAGGCGGGGGTTCAAGTCCTTCCGCGCCTAATCTGTTGCTTTCTCAGGCGGTAGAGAGAAGACGTGACATTTTCCAGGCGCCTCATCGCAGCTTTGGCTTCACTCGTCGGTATCATACTCGTGGAAGGCTGTGCCGGCCCGCCGCCCCCGCCCCCGAAAATCGCGGTCTCGAAGACTACCCCAGAGTATGTTATCGGGCCCGGAGATACCTTGAGTATCTTTGTCTATCAGGCGCCCGAGCTTTCCGTGGCAGACTTGCCGGTCCGACCGGATGGCCGGATCTCGACCCCGCTGGTCGAGGACATCACCGCGGCAGGCAAGACGCCCACTGAGCTCGCCCGCGAGATGGAGACGCGGCTTGGCAAATACGTCAAGGATCCGAACGTCACCGTCATTGTCCGGTCCTTCGTCGGGCCGTTTGACAAGCAGATCCGGGTCATTGGAGAGGCCGTTGATCCCGCGGCCATTCCCTATCGTGCACACATGACCGTGCTTGACGTCATGATCGCCACCAAGGGATTGACGAAATTCGCCGCGGGCAACAGCGCCGTCATCATCCGGCGTCTGCCGGGAGGACGGCAGGTTAAAATCCCGGTCCGGCTCAGCGACCTGATCCACGACGGGGATATCAACCAGAACGTCGAGATGCAGCCCGGCGACACGCTGATCATTCCCCAGACCTGGTTCTGAGGGCGATTGGCCATGGACGAACTTCGCACCCTGCTCTTCCGGCAGATCGCGGCAGTATGGCGTCGGCGCTGGATTGCGATCGGCGCTGCGTGGCTGGTCTGCGTCCTCGGCTGGATCGGCGTGCACCGCATGCCGAATCAGTACGAGGCAAGCGCCCGCCTCTATGTGAACGCCGATGCCGTGCTGACGCCTTTGCTGCGTGGCCTCGCAGTGGACACATCGCCGGATAATCAGATCGAGATGCTGCAGAGGACCCTGCTCAGCCGGCCCAATCTCGAAACCCTGATTTCCAAGACCGATCTCAGCCTCAATGTCCGTACCCCGACGGACCGCGAGCTGCTGGTCGACAGCCTCGCCAAGCAGATCGAGGTCACCCCGCAAACACAGAATCTCTTCGTCATCAAGTACCGAAACAAAAATCCGCAGCTCGCCTACGACGTGGTCAACACCATTCTCCAAATCTTCATCGAGAGCACCACGGGGGCCAATCAAAGCGACATCCAGAACGCGCAGCGATTCCTGCAGGGACAGATCGCGTCCTATGAGAGGCAGCTTCGGCAGGCGGAGCGGCGCCGCGCGGAGTTCAAGGCGAAATATGTCGATCTGTTGCCCATGGATAATGGCGGCACGCATCTTGAGGCCGCGCGCGACGAGGTCGCGACGCTGTCCGGACAGCTCCAGGACGCGCAGGCCCGGGTCAAGGCGTTGCGGCAGGAGCTCGATGCAACACCACCTTTGCTGACCGAGGCCGCAGCGGCGGGAATGGGGCCCGGTTCGGCGGCCCTCGCCGAGGCGGAGCTTAAGCTGCGGCAGATGCGCATGCAGTTTACCGACAAATTCCCGGGTGTGATTGCCCAGGAGCAGGTGGTGCAGTCGTTGCGGTCGGCGCCCGCGCCGACGGCGCAACAGCCGTCGGCGACATCTGACGGCCGGGCGTTGCCGAACCCCGCCTATGAAGAACTGAAGTTGCGTGTGGTCGATGCGGAAACCACCGTCGCTTCGCTGCAGCGTCAGGTCGGGGCTGCGCAGCGGGAGCAACACAGGTTGGAGGAGATGGCGCGGGCGGCACCCGGCGTGGAGGCCCAATACCAGAACCTCGACCGGGACTACACCGTGCTGCGCAAGAACTATGAGGAGCTTCTGGCCCGTCGCGAGTCGACGCGGATTGCCGAAGCGGCCGACACAAAGGCGGACAAGGTCAAGCTGCAGATCGTTGATCCGCCGCAGGTGCCGCGGGTACCTGTCGCACCGAAGCGGCCGCTGCTCATTGCCGGGGTTCTGGTCTTCGGGCTTGGCGCCGGGATAGGCTTCGCCTTCCTGCTCGCCCAGATCGACACGTCGTTCAGCACGATCGACCAGTTGCGCGACTTCGGGCTGCCGGTGCTCGGCGGCGTGTCAGCAATCCGCCGGGCAGCGACACGACGCCGGATCCTCGGCACGCTCGGCTTCGGCATCGCGATTCTCCTGCTGGTCGCCGTCTGCGGCGGTCTTCTTACCCACGCCCTGCAAACCTCGAAGCCCGTATGATCATGCAAGCCAGATCGTCCCATCTGATCGAGAGAGCGGCTGAAAAGCTGCGCCAGGGCGGCGGACCCGACGCCATGGCCACGCTGCTTCCGGCAGAAGCCGCCGCCGCGGACCCTGTTGGCGGAGAGGTTCTCCTGGAGACGGTGGCGCCGCCGCTCGAACATCCGGCGGCGCCGTCGCTTCCGGTCACCGAGGTTGAGCCGGTCGGGAAAGCCGCGCCGCCACGATCCCGGTCGATCGAGGCGGCGGCCCTGGAGCGGATTGGCGTGATCGGGGTCGGCAATGCGCGTAGCCGCATTGCCGAGGAGTTCCGGATCATCCAGGGAGAAATCCTGCGCAACGGCTTCGCGCCGACGGCCACGGCTGGCGTCGCCAATCTGGTGATGATCACCAGTGCCAAGCCGAACGAGGGCAAGAGTTTTTCCGCTGTCAATCTCGCCGCCAGCATCGCCCGCCAGCGTGACCGAGAGGTGGTCCTGGTCGATCTGGACACCAAGCATGGGTCGCTGACCGACCTGCTCGGGCTCCGTGGCGCCACCGGTCTGCTGGACCTCCTCTCCAAGCCGTCCCTGGATGTGCGCGACATCCTGATGCCGACCGACGTGGACAGGCTGTTCTTTCTGCCGACGGGCACGCATGCCGAGGCGGCGGAGGTGTTTGCCAGCCGGGCCATGTCGAACGTTATCCGAGCGCTCGGGCGGCGCTATGCCGAGCGGATCATCCTGTTTGATTCGCCGCCCTGTCTGTCTACCAGCGATCCCAGCGCCCTGAGCCGCGTGGTCGGGCAGACCGTCCTGGTGGTCGAGGCGCACACCACCCAGCGCGCCGATCTGGAAGCGGCGATCGAGATGCTGCAGGCCTGTCCCCGAATCGCTTTGATGCTGAATAAAGCGCAGATGTCCGTAGGCAACTACTTTGGTGCCTATACCTCCTAAGGGGTGACTATGGCGCTGGCGGTTCGGCAACGCTGCAGGCGATATCGGTCGATCGGGGCGGTGTGATTTCCGGGTCACGGTCCCAGGCGAAGGTGCCGGCCTGTGCCCTGCGCTGCGGGGAGGTTGGCGCTTCGCTGCCGGTTGCGCCACTCCGCCCGGCCGCGTGGCTGATTGCTGCCGTGGCCTGCTCGGTACCGGCCATCGCCCGCGCCTTCCCGGTCGAATCCCCCTCCGCGCCGGCCACGACCGACGGCGGCGGAACCGAGGCGGGGACAGCCGCCAATGGTGCCGCGAATGGCACCGGCAATGGCGGAGAAGCAGCGGCCGTGCCCACCCCGGAGGGCGCGACGCATCAGATCACGCCGCAGGCAGGCGGCGGCCTGCCGAGCGGGCCGGGCTGGACCATCCAGCCCCGGGTCGACATCCAGGAGATCTTCAACGACAACATCTTCGCCACCCAGACCGACCGTCGCTACGATTTCGAGACGGTCATTGCTCCGGGAATTTCGATCGGGGCGGACACGCGACGGCTTCAGGCCAGGCTGGAATACGACCCGACGGCAGAGATCTATGCCCGCACCTCGAGCGAGAACAATGTCGGACAGAACGTTGCGGCGACCGGACTGCTCACGATTGTGCCGGATGAATTGTTCCTGGATGCCCGCGCCTATGCGACGCAACAAGTCCTGAACGGGGGGGTATCTCCCAATCAGAACAATTTCTTCACCACCGGCCGGAGCGGCCCCACTTCCAACCTGTTCATAAACAACAATCAGCTTACCCAGACCTATAGCTATTCGCTGTCACCCTATGTCACGCACAGGTTCGGCGACACCGGCACGCTGCAGGCGGGTGTATCGTATTCGCAGACGATCTTTGGCAGTGGCGCAACCATCCCGTCGAACTCGGTCTTCGGCTCCCAGGCCCTGGCCGGAACCACCCAGACCTCCACCGAGGAATACGCCAAGTTCACGACGGGGCCGCGCTTCGGGCGGATTCTCAACCAGGCTCTTTTTGACTCGACGCAGCAGACGGGTACCGGCGGGTCTGGTGACTTTCATCACACCCTCGGCATCGACGAGATCGACTACGCTTTCACCCGCGAGATCGCCGGTATCGTCGATTTTGGCGGCGAGGATCTCAGTTTCGCCGGAACCCCGCCTATCCACATCACGGACGTGGTCTGGGATGTCGGGGCGCGCCTCACGCCCAATCCGGACAGCACGATCACCGTCCGATATGGCCATCACGAAGGTATAAACTCCTTTTTCCTGGATGCGACATACGCGGTCACCGCGCGTACGACCATCTACGCGAATTACAGCGAAGGTTTGTCCACGGATACCGGGGAAATCGTCAACAATCTCGACCAGGCGGCGATCAACCCGTATGGGCAGACGATCAATGCCGAGACCGGAGCGCCGCTCCTGATCAACAACGGGTTCTTTGGCCTGACAGGCAATCTGTACCGCCAGAAAAGCCTCTCGCTGACCTCGACCACCGCGCTGGACCGGGACTCGATTTCACTGTCGGTGATGTATCAGAACCAGAAGGAGGTCTCCGCGGTTCCCGGCAGCCCGAGCGGCTCGACCGACGGGACCATCGGCACCGTCAGCTGGCAGCATCAGCTCACCCCGGTGACCTTCGGCACCGTCTATGCCGACTATGGCATCCGCAGCTTTTCCGGCACACCGAGCGAGACGCAGAACCTGTTCGACGCCAGCGCGGCGGTTACTCATATCTTCACGGAATCGCTGACGGGAATAGCCCAATATACCTTCACCAACAGCCACTCGAACCTGCCCGGAAACAGCTATTTCCAGAACGTCTTCCTTGTCGGACTTCATAAGGCTTTTTGAGAACGCATATGTACGCAGAATATTACAATTTCACGGGCATGCCGTTTCAGCTGACGCCGGATAACCGGTTCTTCTTCAACAGCAGCGGGCATAGCCGGGCGATCGCCCATCTGACCTATGGCCTGGCACAGGAGGAAGGCTTCATCGTCGTCACCGGCGAAGTCGGCGCCGGCAAGACGACCCTGGTGGAGCGCCTCTGGTCGCAGCTTGACCGGCAGAGCTACACGGTGGGTCGTGTCGTCACGACGCAGGTATCCGGCGACGACCTGCTGCGGCTCGCCGTCAGCAGTTTCGGCCTGCCCGAGGGCGGTCACGACAAGGCGACGCTGCTGCGGCATTTCGAACGATTGCTGCACGAACATCGTGCCGCAGGGCGGCGATGCCTGTTGCTGGTGGACGAAGTGCAGACGCTTGGCGTGCCGGCCTTGGAAGAGCTGCGCATGCTCTCCAACATCACCGGCGACGGCCGCGCGTTGCTGCAGACGATCCTGCTCGGTCAGCCGCAGTTCCGGCGCACCCTGGCGAGCCCGGAGCTCGATCAGCTTCGCCAGCGGGTGCTCGCGTCATACCATCTCGGCCCGATGAGCGAGCTGGAGACGCGCGCCTATATCCAACACCGGCTGAAGACCGTGGGCTGGGGTGGAAACCCGAGCTGGGACGAACCTGCCTTCGCCGCGATTTATCGCCACACCGCCGGCGTGCCGCGCCGGATCAACCGCCTGTGCTCTCGCGTGCTGCTCTATGGCGCACTCGAGGAACTGTCGGCGATCACGGAACCGGTGGTCGAAGAAACCGCCGCGGAACTCGAGGATGATCTCGGTGGCGGTTTGCCGCCGGCGCCGCCGGGGCGTGAGCCCGGCAGCTATGGCGCGTCCAGCCCGCGTCACGACATCGCTGCCCGCGTGCAGTCATTGGAAAGCGCGGTTCAGCGCCAGGAACGGGTGTTTCAACGGCTGCTTGATTTCATCGGCGCTTATCTCGATCCCCGGAGATGACCGGCATGACTGAGGCTTCCGGAACCGACGCCATGTCCCGCCGGCTGTCGTCTTCCCATCCCGACGTGATTACCAACGCCATGACCGTCGACGTCGAGGACTATTTCCAGGTCCAGGCCTTTGCCCATTGCATTGATCGCGGCGCCTGGGATCGCATTCCGTGTCGAGTCGAGGCGAACGTGGATCGGATCCTGACGCTGTTCGACCGTGCCGGCGTGACGGCAACCTTCTTCACGCTCGGCTGGATCGCCGAACGGCATCCGGCCGTGATCCGACGCATCGTCGCCCACGGACATGAGCTGGCGAGCCATGGATACGGGCACCAACTGGCCGATCGCCTCGATCCGGACGAATTCCGCGCCGATATCCGTCGTGCGCGACGGGTGCTGGAGGATATCGGCGGGGTTGCGATCCAGGGCTATCGCGCCCCAACCTTTTCCATCGGTTCGCGCAATCCCTGGGCCTATGGAGTGCTGGAGAGTGAGGGGCATCGCTACAGCTCCAGCGTCTTTCCCATCCGCCATGATCTCTACGGGGCGCCCGACGCCCCTCGTGGTCCATTCCGGCCCGGGCCGGGAGCGATCTGGGAAATCCCGATGACCACGGTTCGCCTGGGCGGTCGTAACCTGCCCTGCGCCGGCGGTGGCTATTTCCGCCTGCTGCCCTATACCGCCTATTGCCGAGGCTTGCGGCGGCTGCATCGAACGGAGCGCCGGCCGGGGATTTTCTACTTCCACCCGTGGGAGGTCGATCCCGGCCAACCGCGCGTTTCGGGCAGCGGCCGCGTGGCCCGCTTTCGCCACACCGTCAATCTCGGCGCCATGGAAGCCCGATTGGAGCGTCTGCTGCGCGACTTCCGCTGGGCGCGCATGGATCGGGTATTCGCCGACATGCTGGACGGGCCGGCCCGGGCATCGCCGACCGTGCCTCCCGTCCGGCTGCCCGCCTGAGCCACGACCTGCGCCATGGCAACGACGTGCAGGCCGCTCGATGCGGCGACCGAGCCCGCCTGGGACGCTTTCGTGCAGGAGGCACAGGGCGGCACATTCTTCCATCGCGCCGGCTGGCAACGGGTTATCCAGCAGGCCTTCGGCCATGCCACGCACTATGCGTTCGCCGAGCGCGACGGCGCCATCGTGGGCGTGCTGCCGCTCGCCCATATCCGGACGCGTCTCTTCGGCAATACGCTGATCTCCACGCCGTTCTGCGTCTATGGCGGCCCCCTTGCCGCCGATGCGGAGGCGGCCGCCGCGTTGGAAGCCCACGCCGTCGGACTGATGCGTCGGCTCGATGTCAGTGCGCTCGAGTTTCGCCTGCTTGTGCCACCGGCCACAACGGAGGACGACTGGCAGACGCGTCCCGATCTCTATGTCACATTCCGCAAGCCGATCGGAGGGGATCCCGACGCCAACCTGAAGGCGATCCCGCGGAAGCAGCGGGCCATGGTACGCAAGGGAATGCAGAACGGCCTGACTTCCGTCGAAGACCGCGACGTT